>Ga0164313_10002667_pt1 | contig 15944 bp, 14 predicted proteins | sample GuaBasSedimGuay4_FD_113735 | JGI IMG/M metagenome (GOLD analysis project Ga0164313, IMG submission 113735) | Subseafloor sediment microbial communities from Guaymas Basin, Gulf of California, Mexico - Guay4, Core 4569-4, 0-3 cm | ecosystem: Environmental > Aquatic > Marine > Hydrothermal vents... | reverse complement strand
TAAGAATCCGAAATTTCTAACAGGGATTTATTTAACTAATTCTGAAACCGGGACTATTTCTATGCCAGATTTAATCAATTCAGGAACCATCCTCTTCAGTACGTAAAAAGTATTTATACGGCTATGACAGATAGCGATAACCTCCCCTTCTCTTAAGGCAGTCTCCTGAACTTCCAACATCTGTCCTTTAATATATTCCATATCGTTCTCATTATCCAAAAAGACTGACCTAACCGCAGACTTAATTTCCATATCCCGGGAAACCTCGTAGGCAATAGAATTCTTGGTAGTCACACTATCTATAAAAAATAAATTATATTCTTTAATCTCTTCTAAAACTATCTCCATAATTTCTCTATCTTCGGTAATCTTTGAACCCATATGATTATTTACCCCAATAGCATAGGGAAAATCTAATATACATTCTCTGACAGCCTGTCTGATCTCTTCTTCCGACATAGAGGATTTAATGGCGCCGGGTCCGGGGTCAGCATCAGAATTATTAGGTTCCATCGGTAAATGCAGCATAATTTCCTGATTGTTTTTTCTGCCTTCTTCTGCAGTAAATTCAGAATGCTGGAGAAAAGGCAATATAGATAGTGCCACGGGGAATTCCAATTCCATCATTTTTTTTGCCACTTCTGTTTCATATCCTAAATCATCTATTATAAAAGCTGCCTTAGGTGAGAAGTTTGTCTCTCCCTCTGAAGAGGCCAAATCATCAACTATCAAATCTGTATATTGTTCGCTTTCGTAAATGGTTTCTTCGGATTCCTTTACTTCTACCTCTGTTTCATTAGTAGCAGTCGGATTAACATCCTGAGTATTACGAAGGTTATTTTCTTTCTTAATAGAATTATTGAATAAATTAGAAATATTAAAAGCTACGATTAAAATAATTACTAAAGCAGTAATATTTATAATTTCTCTCTGGCTCTTTTTCAAAATAAAATTCCTTTCATCTGTGGTTAGTTGGTTAATTCAATAAGGCAAGACACGCCATGCCTCTACACTAGTAATTTTTAGTTTCTGATTCCTATTTTCTCCACGATATACGATATACGACATACGATATACTAATTTAATTCCTCTTCCAAGAACTGTATCGCTTTATTTAATTGCATATCCTGTTCGCTATCTTCTGTTGGTTCTACTAATATATCCGGTTCAATACCGATATGATCTATGGATCGTTCGCTCGGAGTATAATATTCAGAAGTGGTAATAGCAATTCCTGAACCATCGTAAAGATTAAAGACTTGCTGAACTACTCCCTTGCCAAATGTTTTTTCCCCCAGCAACTTCCCCCTTCCAGAATCCTGAATCGCTCCAGCTACAATTTCCGAAGCACTTGCACTACCCTCGTTAACCAACACAAACAAAGGCCATTCAGGATATTTGTTTCCTCTGGATTCTATAGTAGCTACTATCCCATCTCTATCTTTGATATGGACAACCGGTCCTTCTTTTATAAATTTACTGGCTACATCTATAGCACTATCCAATAATCCTCCTGGATTATTGCGTAAATCGAGAATAATCCCCTGAATATCGCCATCTTTTTTAAATTCATTTAAGACTTCTTCTAATTCAGGTTCGGTATTCGCATTAAAAGTAGTAATTCGGATATACCCAAGGTTATTATTCTTACCCATTACTTCCTTTTTTACCGCTTTAACTTCGATTATATCTCGGATTATGGTAATTTCTAAAATTTCCTCAACATTCTCTCTCTTGATTCCCAAGGTAACTTCGGTTCCTTTTTCTCCTCTTAAAATATTAACTGCTTCATCTAAACCAATTCCTTCTGTTGATTTGTCATCAATCCCTACTATCTTATCTCCTGCTTTTATTCCAGCTCTAAAAGCCGGGGTATCTTCAATGGGAGAGATTATAGTTAATTGCTCATCTTTTATAGAGATAATTATCCCTAACCCTCCAAAACGACCTAAAAACATATCTTCCTGTTCTCTTTTAAGTGCTTGAGGGTCCATGTAACGAGTATAGGGGTCATCAAGGGCTTTAAGCATACCTCTTATAGCCCCTTGAATAACTATATCTAAATCTATATCCTTCTTTACGTATTCAAATCTTATCAAATTTAAAGCTTCAAAAAAAGGTTCTAAATTTCCAAATAACATCTCATCATCAGTCTTGCCGTTTGCTCTGACATTATAAAATAAAAATCCACTTATTATAGAAACCAACACAAAAATCGAAATTAAAGTAATTATTTTATTTCTTTTTGTCTTTATCAAATTTTTCACCGCCAAATCTAAAGAATATTCATATTTATAGCCAATTCATAGGGTCAGTAGGTTTACCTTCTACCCTAACTTCAAAATGCAGCCTGGTAGAAGAAACGCCACCACTATCACCCACCTGACCTATAGGTTGCCCCTTTTTTACTTTATCCCCAATATCTATTAAAATTTTAGAAAGGTGGGCATACAGAGTAGTAGTCCTTCCTCCATGATCGATAATTATTATCTGCCCATATCCTTTTATATTTCCCGTATAAATTATCTCTCCTGAACCGGCTGCACGAACTACCTGTCCAAGAGGAGCACTAATGTCTATTCCAGAATTAAAAGTATAAGTATTAAATTCAATATTTTTTTGTCTCCCATACCCGGAAATTAATTTGCCTTGAATAGGCAAGGCTAAAATTCCTTTTTTAGGTTCTAGGGTAATCGTTGGAACTTCTTTCTGTGGAGCTTTCTTAGAATCCTCTTCCTGCTGCTTATAAATTCTTTCTATTATACTCTTTATTGCTTGAGAAGATTGCTCTAACTCTTTTAAAGATTTTAGATATACTTCTTTTTGAGAATCTATCTTATTAATTATGGATTTTTTAGCTTTTATAGAAAACTCAATATTTTCTTTCTCTTTCTCTACCTCTTCTTTTAACAAACTTAATATTTCTTCCCTATTCTCCAGATTCATTTTACTATCTTCTATTTTTTTCATCTGCTGACTAATATTGTTAATTACTTCAGCATCTAAGGATAAAATATTTTTTATATATCTGAAACGGGTAAGAAAATCAGAAAAGTTTTCACTGTTGAATAAAATTTCTAAGTAGCCGGTTAAGCGGTGTTTATATATCTGCCTTAATCTGCTTTCTAATAGCTTGGTCTTTTCCTTTAGTTTTTCTTTTTCGATAACAACTTCATATTCTGCTGTTTTTATCTCTTTTTGAGCAAACTCTAAATCTTTTTCGATTGCGTGCAATTCTTTCTCTGTATCCTGTAAAAGTTTTTCTATTTTATGAAGTGTTTCTAAATAACCACTTTCTTTCTTCTGTAAATTATTAATTTCATCTTTAACACTTTTAATCTGCTGTTCTATCTTTTTTAACCTCTGGTTTTCCTCATTTATCTTTTTACTGTAGTCCTCACCACTATCACCATAGCTAAAAAAAACAACAAATAAGATGAAAGTTAAAGCCAATATTAAACAAGAAAGTATTTTCTTATTTATTAAAACTAACCTCTTTTTATACATTTAAATATTTTCCTACTGAAAACATACTCCCTAAAATTCCTACAAAACTACCTAACAATACAATTGCTATACCCATAGGTAACAAATCTAAATTGTCCCCCACTAATGGCAAAAAAGGAATGGCTTGATGTACTTTATTTACGGCAAAAAAATAAAGATTATACAAAATTATTATGGAAAGAATGGCTGAGATAAAACCCTGCAAAAAACCTTCAATTATAAATGGCCACTTGATAAACCAGGAAGTAGCTCCAACCAAACTCATTATTTCAATTTCATTTCTTCTGCTATATACAGTGATTTTTATTATATTTGATATAATCAAAATAGAAGCAAAAACCAGGAGGGCTAATACCAACATTCCTGCTATTCTAAATATATAAGTAAAATTCAACAATTTTTCTGCTGTTTCCCGACCATACTCAACTTCTTCTACTTTTTTGAATTCAGCTATTCGATTAGCAATTTGCTCAATCATCTTAGGATCTTTTATCTGTATTTCAAAAGAAGCAGGAAGCGGGTTTACCTCAATAGCGTTGAGTATATTTTTTTGCTCTCCCAAATCTTTTGATAAACGTTGGTAGGCTTCCTCTTTAGATACAAATTTTACTTCTTTTATTCCGTCTATAGAATCAAAGTTGTTTTTTAAAGTGTTTAACTCGCCCTTGGAGATATTATCTTCTAAATAAACTATAATCTCTAACTGAGATTCTAAATTTCCTAAAAAAAGATTTAAATTTACAGATATTAATAAAAAGACACCAACAATAAGTAAAATTGTAGTGATGCTTAATATTGCTGCTATACTCATTAAAGCACTTCGCCTAAAACTCAGCAAAGCTTCTCTAAAATAAAATCCCATATTCTCAAAAATCATCTTAATATATCCCTCTTTGAGTATCTTCTATTATTCGTCCTCGCTCCACCCTCACTACTCGCTTCTTAGCTTTATCTACCATAAGTTTATCATGAGATGCCATCACAATAGTAGTTCCCCTTATATTTATATGAAATAGAAGCTTCATAATCTCCCAGGAATTGTAAGGGTCTAAATTGCCAGTTGGTTCGTCGGTAAGTAATATTAATGGTTCATTAGCAATAGCCCGGGCAATACATAATTTCTGTTGTTCTCCCCCGGATAATAAATGTGGTTTTGTTTTCTTTTTATGTTCCAGCCCTACTAAATTAAGAACCTTCTTAACTTGCTGTTTTATCTCAAAATTAGTTGCTCCAATCGCTTTTAAACCAAAGGAAATATTTTCATATACCGTTCTATTGTACAGTAATTTAAAATCTTGAAAGACAATACCTATATTTCGTCTTAGATAAGGTATGTAACCGGGTTTAAGTCGAGCTATATTTATACCGTCGACGATTACCTGTCCTTTAGTAGGAATAATCCCCCGATAAATTAGTTTTAAAAAAGTACTCTTCCCTGCCCCGGTAGGGCCTACCAGGAAAACAAATTCACCCTTTCTTATGTGGATATTGATATCCCGTAAGGCTTGAATTTTATTGGGATAATTTTTATATACATGAAACATTCTAATCATATTAAATAGTAACCTCAATAGTTATGGGTTTAATAATTTAAAAACTAATTCATTGTTAACAAGAGCTTTTTCCTCTAAATTATTTACTTTTTCAAGTAAAATATCTTTTATTTTATCATTATTTTCTCTAATATATTCTATCTTTTCTTGGATATTTTTTAAAGAGATATCTTCATCTGTTCCCAACAGCAATTCAGATAATCCCAGATCTTCCACAAAATATTTTACTTTAGGATCATAGTTAAAAGCTATAAAAGGAATATTAGCCATGCTGGAAAATATAATTGAATGAAGTCTCACTCCAACCACCAAAGATAATCGGGACAGGACAGAAAGTAATTCTTCAGGCTCAAGCTTTATTTTTAATACCTCAGCCTTATTCTTCATCAAAGATAATATCTCTTCACTAACATGCACATCTTCATCAAATTGAAAGGGAAGAAAAATAATTTTTGCCTGATAATTTTCAATTAAATAATCGACTGCCTGGGCAAATATTCTTTTTGAATCTAATACATTGCTTTTATATTCTCTGACCGAAACCCCGATTAAAGGACGGTCATCCGAATTAATCAATTCCTGAATATAAGGATAATTATCTATAATATGATTAATATTTTTTTTCTTCAATAAAAAGACGGGGTCAGAATTCACATATATTGACGGTTTCACCACTCCTAAATTTTCTAACAATTCCTTAGAGAAATTATCTCTTACGGTAATTAAGTCAACTTTATTTAAAATCCACCTTACTAATTTTTTGTTAATCTGCTTATTTACCGGACCAATACCCTGGGCATAAATCATAACCGGTACTTTGACTATTTTTGCTGTCCATATCAATCCCAGGTAATATAATATACTCCAGCCCTTTCCGGTTGAATCCTGGAGTAATCCCCCGCCCCCGCTAATAAAAATATCAGTATCTCGTAGGCAGCGTATAATATCAATCAAATGCAGCCTATTTATGGCTTTTACCTGATAAGTTTGAGAGGTCTGCAAGGGACTTTGGGAAAGAACTGTTATTTTTATTTGGGGTATCTTTTTCTTAAAGGCTTCAACTATAGATTTAAGAATGGCTTCATCTCCGGTATTATTAAAACCATAATAACCGGAAATCATTATCTTTGCTCTGGTTTTAGACTTTTCCATAATTAATTTTTTCCCTAAATATTTTTACCAGATAATAAAACACAACAATTATTATTAATCCCAGCACCAAACCTAACCATACTCCATTAAAGGTGCGTAACATCGAAAATAAAAAGGGAGTGTGAATATGACAGAAGGTATTAATTAAAGTAACCGGGGCAATAGTCCCGATAATAATTATGGGAATCTTAAATTCTTTTATCTTTAAGTAATTCATGCTCATCGCCAATAACAGAGCGGGATAACCGATTAAAAACTCTTTATTTCTGGGACGGGCAATTAAAGTCTTTTCCAGGAAGATTCTTATCTTTTCCTCAATGCCCAAAACAGGAATAAAGGAAAAATTCCCTGAACGGGAGATATAAATTACCAGAAATACTGCAAAGAACATCATTATAATTACATGTTCAATCAGGATGGGCTTCTTGATATTTTCCAAAATCATTAATTTGCCCTTATTCACCTTTAACCACATTATTGCCAGGACCAAAAGAAGCGGGACCAGATAAGAAATCTTTATTCCGCTAAACTGTTCTATCCCCAGCATAAATTTATTATTGCTTAATAAAGCTGCTATTAACAAGGCACCGGATAAGGTAATTAAAATTATCTTGAAATATCCGGTTAAAATTTGTTTTATCATCAGAATAAAACCGGGATTGTTTTCAGGAATATCCCGGGCATCTTTAAATTTAGGATTATTATTTTCCAGAAAATACTTTTCGTTGCCGATAATAGCCAGGGTGGGAAATATTAATGCTGTCAGTAAAGCCATCAGCTTTATTAAAAAGATTTCCCGATTTAAAAAGAGGAGGAGCAGAGAAAATAATATTCCCAAAAATAGCAGTAAATATTCTTGATATTTTTTTAGGTTGAAAACATTTTTTAAGAGGATTAATCCCCCTGAAATAACTCCCAGGGTTAATAGGAGAATAAATATTTTTGGTGCCTGATAGGTAGTAGAAAGAATGCTAGCCCTTCCCGTGCTAAAACCACTCTCTTTCAACTCTTCTGTTGTAGTTCTGATATAAGATAGATTCTCCTCGATAAGATTGGAGTTAGATTTCATAAAAGGCTTAACATAAAAAATCCTCACCTTTCTTTCTTTAGCTGCTCTAATCCATCTTTCTGTGGCTTTCTGTTTAGAAATAATTTCCATTTCTTCTTTGGTAATACTATGAACTCTAACTGCTAATTCACTTGTTTGATAAGCGATTGCTTCAATCCCTTTTTGGCCGGCAAATTCTATAATTCCGAAGGGGTATCCTTTTGTTTTTAGAAGTTCTGCAGTGTGAATTAAGTTTTCTTTTGAAGGATAACCTAAAACTGTTTCCCCCTCAAAAATTATTCCCGAAATCTTTCCGGCTTTATCACTTTTCTTAAACTTGAACTCTATATCTTCCTTATTTACTTGAGGAAAGTTTTTGAAACGCAAAATGACCTGAAAGCCCAAATTTCTTACTAACTCAATATCTTCTTCTGAAAATCCTAAACCTAAATCAGCAAGTTTCTCTTCACTCCCTTTCACTTTTAAACCTGCATAAGGAAGAAAACCAAGATCTCTTACTAAATCTTCGCCCAATTGCCTTTGTAAATTTTCCTTTATGCGAAGATAATCATTTTTATCATTGAATATAATATAAGCTTCCCCCGGTGCAGGTTGAAATTTTTTGAAGGGGTCGATTGATTTTAAGAAGAAATTTAACTTATTAAGTTCTTTATCGGAAAAATAGAGTATTTTCCCGGACAAAGCAAGGCTTTCTGGGGTATCTTCATGAATAGCTATGGAATTGACTCCGGAGTTTTTTATTTTAGCAAGCAGTTCAATTTCATCATAACCTTCCTGGTAGGACAATTCTCTTAATTCATTCAGGCTCATAACCAATTCTACTTGCTTAAAATTACTCTCCAGGACGGAACGATTATAGGTTATAATCCCGGCAACCACTAAAGCGGTAATAATAAAAAAAATCAAAATCGAATAAGATTTTTTAGGCACAATAATATTTCCTTTTCCTTCACTTAATATCTGGTAAACTGAAAGTATTTTAGCATATTTAGAATAAGAAGTAAAAAATCAATCGGTAAATTTTTAAATTTACCGATTGATTAATTCTCCGATTCACCAATTGCCCGATTGACCAATTAGCCGATTGACCAATTTGCCAGCAAGTTATGTAATATGTAACAAGTAACCTGTTTTTACATATTCATAAATATAATATTATTACTTATTACTCATTACTCTATTTTGTGCGAGATACGAATTTATTCTCGTTCCTGTCTTCTTTATTCTATTTTCTTAACCGGGTAACGGTAAACTGGCTAACTGGGTAACCATCTTCGCGAGATATGATTCACGATATACGAGATACGTTTTTATGCTCCATATCCTTCTTCATCATAATTATTATTACCGTTTAATATTTCCATTCCCAAGCAATATTTTTTAGCTAACTTTTTCTTTAAAAATTCTCTGGCTACTTCGGGAAATAAAATGTAAGACAGAACGTCTTCTATGTTTTCAGCTAAATAAGATGCTTCTCCTCTGGCTTTTTCGACAGCGGGTTTTAATATATCAGCCGGCCGGCATTTAATTATTTCACTTTTTTTAATTTTTGCTTTCTCAATAACTTTTGGGTCAATAAGGGCCGGCGGCTGGCCATAGAATCCCTTTAGATATTTACGAACTTCTTCCGGAATCATCTTATAGCGTGCTTTTAAAATAACATTCAAGGTCGCCTGGCTTCCCACTATCTGACTGGTCGGGGTAACCAAAGGAGGATAACCTAATTCTTTTCGAACTCGTGGAATTTCTTTTAAGACTTCTTCATATTTATCTTCCACTTTTTGCTGTTTTAGCTGAACAGCTAAATTAGAAAGCATCCCTCCGGGAATTTGATAAGTTAATACCCGGGTATCTATATCCTGAACATTAGATTCCATGTCTTTATGATTTTCTCTGATTTTTTTAAAGTAAGAAGCAATTTCATAAGCCAATTTTAAATCTAACCCGGTATCATAAGGTGTTCCTCTTAAAGTTTCTACTAAAGGTTCTACGGCAGGCTGAGAAGTTTGAAGAGCCAATGATGATATTGCTGTGTCTACTACATCTATCCCTGCTTCTGTAGCTTTTAAATAAGCCATCATCCCCATTCCGCTGGTAAAATGACAGTGCAGTTGAAGGGGTATAGAAATAACTTCTTTAATATCTTTGGTTAAACTATATGCTTCATAGGGAGAAATTAAGCCGGCCATGTCTTTTATACAGATCGAATCTGCTCCCATTTGCTCCAACTCCCGCGCCTTCTTCACAAATAACTTATTGTTATGAAAGGGGCTTATAGTAAAGCAGATAGTTCCCTGAACATGGGCGCCTTCTGATTTAGCTACTTTAAAAGCAGTTTCCATATTACGGATATCGTTCAAAGCATCAAAAATACGAATTATATCTATTCCATTTGCAACTGCTCTTTTTACGAATTCAGTAACCACATCATCGGGATAATGCTTATAACCTAATATATTTTGCCCCCGTAATAACATTTGGAGCTTGGTATTGGGAAGATTCTTTTTTAAAATTCTTAATCGCTCCCAGGGATCTTCATCTAAAAATCGCATACAGCTGTCAAAAGTAGCTCCTCCCCAAACTTCCATAGAGTAAAATCCTACTGCATCTAACCTTTCGCATACGGGCACCATCTCTTTGGTAGTCATTCGGGTTGCTAATAATGACTGATGAGCATCTCTTAATGTTGTATCTGTAATTTTAAGGGGTTTTTTTAGCTGTGATTTTTCTTTTGCAGGTATCTCCTTAGGACTATCGTATTTTTTCAAAGAAATGCTTCCTTCTAAAGCACTATCATTTATTATTTTTATATCAGAATTTGCTATTTTTGTTAATATCGCATTTTCTCCCATAAGTGTAACCAAAACCTTCTTGATCAATTTTATAATCTATTCGATAAATAAAGCGAATTCTACATATAAACAACGCAGGCTAAAGCCTGCGTTGTAAAAAATTAAATTAGATAATATATATATTACGTCCGTTTACATAGAATGTTCAAACTAAAAACCATTTTCGTATATCGTATTGCGTATCGCGTTAAAATTTCTTAATTACAAAAGTAACGTGTAGAAACTGTTTACATTTTTTATTATGATATTTCCTAAATTTTTTTTCCATTTTTATAGACTTGTCGTAATAGACGATACTCAATTTTATTATATTCTGGATCTGGCTGCTGACTTCTGGCTTCTTTATTCTATTTTCTCAACCAAGTAAACAGGTAACCAACTAACTAGCTAACCATCCTCACGAGATACTAATTTTATTGCAATAGAGTCAGCATTACTCCAGCAGCAACTGCAGTTCCTATTACTCCGGCTACATTAGGTCCCATGGCATGCATTAATAAGAAGTTACTGGGATTTGCTTCCTGCCCTACTTTCTGGGCCACTCTGGCAGCCATAGGCACAGCAGACACCCCCGCAGCGCCAATTAGAGGATTAATCTTTCCTCCGGTAATTTTATTTAATAATTTAGCAAACAAAACTCCCCCGGCAGTTCCAAAACCAAAGGCAATCAAACCCAATATTATTATTTTAATAGTATTAAAGGTTAAAAAATATTCAGCTCGCATGGTTGCACCAACAGAAACAGACAAGAATATGGTAACGATATTAATTAGTTCATTTTGTGCTGTATTAGACAATCTATCCACTACCGTACTTTCTTTAAATAAATTCCCCAGCATCAACATCCCGATAATGGGAACCGAGGCCGGTAGTAGAAGACCGATTAGTACAGTCGAAATAATAGGAAAGAGTATTCTTTCTGACCGGGATACCGGTCTGAGCTGTTTCATAACTATTTTTCTTTCCTCGACTGTAGTCAGTAATTTCATTATGGGAGGTTGAATTATAGGAACCAATGACATATAGGAATAGGCCGCTACTGCTATTGCTCCCAATAATTGAGGAGCCATTTTAACAGCAAGATAGATTGCTGTCGGTCCATCTGCCCCTCCAATAATTCCTATTGAACCTGCCTCCTGAATAGTAAATCCTAAAAGTACCGCACCGATTAAAGCTACAAATACACCTACTTGAGCGGCTGCTCCTAAAAGAAAGGTTATAGGATTGGCTAATAAGGGACCAAAATCAGTCATTGCCCCAATCCCCATAAAGATTAAACAGGGATAAACTTCATGTTTTATCCCCCAAGAAACAAAATATAAAAGTCCTCCTTCTTCCATTATCCCGGTCAGAGGTAAATTTACCAGTATCGCTCCAAAACTGATAGGTAAAAGGAGCAAAGGTTCACACTTCTTTACTATGGCAAAATACATTAATATACCTGCAACAATAAGCATTGTAATATTACCTACAGTAAGTCCGGCAAATCCCGAAAGACTAAACAAAGGAAGGATTTTCGTTAAAATATCCATTTAAATTCTCCTTTCTATAACTAACCTATCACTAATAAGACATCACCCGTATCTACCATATCATTTGCAGCTATGTTTATCTTTTTTATGTTTCCTGAGGCATTGGCTATAATTTCATTTTCCATCTTCATCGCTTCTAAAATCAATAAAGTATCTCCATCTTTTACACTATCTCCTTCGGATACCTTTAACTGAAGTACTTTACCGGGCATAGGTGCTACTACTTCCTCTCCGGCCACCGCTGCAGCTGGTGCCTTAGCAGGAGCTGGGACAGATGAGGGTTTAGCTGCTTTCTGACTTACCGGACCTTCTTTCACTTTACCTGCAACCGGTTGGGGAGCAGAAATGATTCCCGCTGATGATTCATTCCCCCCTGTCTCTTCTACTTCTACTTCGTATACTTTACCGTCTACTTTAATTTGAAATTTTCTCATTTTATTTATCTTTCTCCTTTTTTCGATATTAATATTTAATATTTTTCTCTAATGTTAATTCTTGCCTCCCCATAGCAGTCCAGGGAGTAATCAAGGATGTTTGATATTTTTTAATATTCAGTATTTTAAATTTACTTTTTGGTTTTTCTAAATATGAAGCTACCGCAGCAGTAATTACGGCTACCAGTTTACCATCAACTTCTTCTTTTTCTTTTATTGAAGCAATGCCTGATGGCGGGGAAGTGACCTTAACTTCTTTGGGTGTATCTTTTTCTTTTTTAATTCCTACAACATTCTTTAAAGATACTATAATTAAAGCTAACCCTCCCAGAACTGCAAATACTAAAATCATATCTATAATTGCTACCTGTATAGCTCCATTAATTCCTTCAAACATATTTATTCATTCCTCCTTCTTTAATAGTCGTTAGTCGTTAGTGAATAGTATATAGTAGGACAGGCGTCTCGCCTGTCTATTAATCATTAGTAAATATTCGATAATTGCAAGTTTCAGGTTTCAAATTGAGATTGCTTCCCCTGCTTTCGCTGGGGCAGGCTTACTTCGTTCCTCGCAATGACAGAAATCTATCCGCCAACTCGCATTTGTTCCTTACATCTTTTTCTTTCTTTTCCTTCCTTTGCTCACTATATACTATATACTTGATACTATATACTGTTTTTATACCGGGAAATTACCGTGTTTCTTCGCCGGTCTACTTTCCCTCTTTGTAGATAACATCTCAAAAGTAGTTATAAGACGAGGTCTGGTTTCCCGTGGGTCAATAACTATATCTACATAACCTCGTTTAGCTGCTTCATAAGGATTGGAAAACTTTAGTTGAAATTCATCTATCTTCTCTTGACGTACCTTTTCAGGATTATCTGCTTTGGCTATCTCTTTTCTAAAGATAATGTTTGCTGCCCCTTGAGAGCCCATTACGGCAATTTCCGCTGTAGGCCAGGCAATTACCTGATCTGCTCCTAAATCTCTGCTGCACATTGCCAGATAAGCTCCTCCATAAGATTTGCGAACAATCAAAGTAATTTTGGGAACAGTTGCTTCAGAATAAGCATACAATAATTTTGCTCCATGTCGGATAATCCCCCCATATTCCTGAGCGCTCCCCGGTAAAAACCCCGGAACATCCACAAAAGTTAGAATAGGAATATTAAAGGCATCGCAAAATCTGATAAAACGAGCAGCTTTATCAGAAGCATCAATATCTAAACAGCCCGCTAAGACTTTTGGTTGATTAGCGATTATCCCTATGGATTGGCCATTTAATCTGGCAAATCCGGTAAGCATATTAGTTGCAAAATAAGGGTGTGATTCAAAAAAATCTCCCTCATCTACAATATATCTTATTACATCTTTCATTTCATAAGGTTTATTGGGGTCTGTAGGTACAATATTTAAAAGAGCTTCTTCTATTCGATTAGGATTATCATTACATTCTATAGATGGAGGGGTTTCCATGTTGTTAGAGGGCAGGTAACCCATCATCTTTCTTACCATCTGGTAAACCTCCTGTTCGTTCTCTGCAGCAAAATGAGCCACTCCGCTCTTTCTATTATGAGTCATGGCTCCCCCTAATTTCTCGGAAGTAACTACTTCTCCGGTAACCGCTTTAATTACATCTGGTCCGGTAATATGCATTATGCCAACATTTTTTACCATAAATACAAAATCCATTATGGCAGGAGAATAAACTGCTCCTCCGGCAGCCGGCCCCACAATTATTGATATCTGGGGGATTACCCCAGAAGCAATAGTATTACGGTAAAACAGTTGACCATAACCACTCAGAGAATCTACTCCTTCTTGAATACGGGCTCCTCCAGAATCATTTATTCCAATACATGGTGCCCCCATTTTCATAGCCATATCCAACACCTTACATATCTTCTTGGCATGCATTTCTCCCAATGAACCGCCAATAACAGTAAAATCCTGAGCAAAAACATAAATCAGCCTTTCATTAATAGTTCCATAACCGGTTACAACTCCCTCTCCGGGTGCCTCCACTTTGTCCATGCCAAAATTACTGCATCTGTGCTCAACTAACATATCAAGTTCTACAAAGCTATCTTTATCTAAAAGAAGGTCAATCCTTTCCCGAGCAGTAAGTTTACCTTTTTCATGTTGAGCTTTTACTCTCTTCTCTCCTCCGCCTGCTCTTACTTTTTCTTCTCTTTCTCTTAAATTTTTCATTAATTCATCAATTGATAATTTCATTAATTCACCTTACCACCTTTCTCCAGTATTTTTATAAATAATCAAGTATCCAGAATTCAGGAGTCAGGAGTCAGAAGAATTTTAAATATGCTTTCTGGCTTCTGGATTCTGGCTTCTGGATTCTATTTTTTCTATTTATCTCTCTCACATAATTCAACGAGAATGCCGTTAGTATCCTTGGGGTGTAAAAAAGCTATCCTGGCTCCGCCTGCTCCATACCTCGGTTTTTCATCTATTAACCTAACTCCTCCCTTTTTTAATTTTTCTAATACTTCCTCAATATTATCAACTCTAAAAGCAATATGTTGAATCCCCTCGCCTTTCTTCTCGATAAACCTGGCAATAGGGCCCTCAGGTGAAGTGGATTCCAACAGTTCTAATTCACTATCGCCTAAAGGTAAAAAAGCAACTTTAACTTTCTGTTCTTCTACAATCTCTTCACCAGCAACTTTTAACCCCAGTATATTGTTTAAAAGCTCACTGGTTTTTTCAATACTTTTTACCGCAATTCCAATATGGTCAATCTTTTCTATCATTTTTTACACCTCCCCGTGTATAAGAATGCGCTAATATATTTGACAATTTATCTACCGCAGTATAGGGATCTTCTTCTCGCTTTACTATTTTAGTTACTATCTTATTCAAAAATCCGTTATCAATAAAAGTTGAGAGTATTTCTTTCCATTGTTCCTGAATAAGGTCAAATATCTCTTTCTTGGCACTCTCCCGGCGTCTTTGTTCTAACTCTCCACTTTCCTTTAGATATTTAATATGTCGGTCAATCTCTTCCAAAAGTTTTTGAATACCGACATTGTCTGTAGCTATAGTCTTTAGAACCGGAGGACGCCATCTCTTCTCTTGGTTTAAATCTAACATCATTTCTATCTCAGTAGCTAAACGTTCACAACCTTCTTTGTCGGCTTTGTTAATTACAAAAATATCTCCTATTTCCATTATGCCGGCTTTTATAATCTGGACATCGTCTCCCATTCCCGGCATGCTTACCAACACAACTGTATCAGCTACTTTAACTATATCTACTTCTGATTGACCTACACCAACTGTTTCAATAAATATTATATCTTTCCCCAGTGCATCTAATATCTTTACCGTTGCCTGGGTAGCCCGGGAAAGTCCCCCCAAATGCCCTCGAGTACTCATACTCCTTATAAAAACACCTTTATCTAAACTTAAATCCTGCATGCGAATTCTATCCCCCAACAACGCTCCGCCGGTAAATGGGCTGGTAGGATCTATAGCAATGATTCCAACGGTTTTTCCCTGCTCACGTAAAATTTTAGTAATTTTATCAGTGACAGTGCTTTTCCCTGAACCAGGAGGACCGGTTAGGCCAATTACCAGGGCATTTCCTGTATAATTATAGAGCTTTTTTAAAATTTCTTGAGCTTGGCTAAAATTATTTTCTACTAAAGTTATCAGCTTGGCAGCTGCTCTACGGTCGCCATTAATTATTTTTTCTACAATCTCCATAAAACACACCTTTTTATTATTATAACGAATAGTATGACACTTTTAAAACTAAAAACTTAAAGCGAAAAGCGAAAAACCATAATTCAAAACTCAAAACTTTTTTCTAAATATTAAATTT
>Ga0164313_10002666_pt1 | contig 15945 bp, 13 predicted proteins | sample GuaBasSedimGuay4_FD_113735 | JGI IMG/M metagenome (GOLD analysis project Ga0164313, IMG submission 113735) | Subseafloor sediment microbial communities from Guaymas Basin, Gulf of California, Mexico - Guay4, Core 4569-4, 0-3 cm | ecosystem: Environmental > Aquatic > Marine > Hydrothermal vents... | reverse complement strand
TGCCAGGACGCGCATCCGAGAGACGGTGGGCTCGCTCGCCGTGGGGGCCCGCCTCGGGGGGTGCGCTCCCGGAACTCCGGTGCGCCGGAACGAACGCCGCGACGCCCTCCGGGAGTTCGGATACGAAAACCCTGAAGAGGTCGGGGCTCAGGGTGTCTCGCAGCACCACCAGCACGGCGCCCAGGTGCTCGATGGCCGCACCGGGGTTGACCTGCTCTCCTCGGGCAACCCCGTCGACCAGGCCCCCGGCGCCGGCCGAAGAATCGTAGGCTCGGCGCTTGAAAGGCTCTGCTGCGAGATCCGGCAGGGCAGCGGCGACGGTGTCTCGACGCGGGTAGGAAACCATCGCCCCGAGGGCCTCGAGGGCCGTCACGAGGGCGATTTCGGCATCGGGTCGCGACGGGATCCCAGCTTCCTCGGCGACCCGGTCGACGATGTCCGGGCCGGCCGTATCGCCCCCCCGCGGCTCTTTGGAGATGCTCACGTAGATCAAATGCTCACGCATCGGGCACCCGCAACCCCTAGCGTGCCCCGTCCCCAGGTCGGGCTACTGGCCAATCCTGTAGGGACATCCGCAATTCTCACGGGCCCGGAGGGAGATCCCGTGTCACGTTTCGGCGCTACTTTTTTTGGCGCCGGAGTCCCAATGCGCATCGTTCATCACGTCTTCGCCTTCTCTTTGATTGCTCTCCTTTCTCTCTCTGCGGCCGGCTGCATGACGGGCCCGGACGGCGACGTCGGCAGTCGGGCCGAGGGCCTCGCCCAGCCCGGCCCCTGGCGGATCCCGGCGAGCACCGTCGCCATCGGTGACACGCAGACCGCGACGCTGACCGAAGCCGGGCCTTGGGTGGGACCGAGTGGGTGCTCCGGGGGCTACACTGAAGGGGCCACCGAGCTCGCCGCCTACCTCCGGGCCAACTTCGCCGGTGTCAGCCGAACCGAAGGATACGCCTGCCGGGCCATCGTCGGCATTGCCGATCAGATGTCGGTCCACGGGACCGGCCGGGCCATCGACATCTTCATCCCGACGATCGGCACCGAAGCCGACAACGACCTCGGGGACGCGGTAGGCAACTGGCTCATCGAGCACGCCGAAGAGGTGGGCATCCAACGAGTGATTTGGGACCGTTGGACCTGGTGGTCCCAGGTGCCCCCGGGCTACTCGCGCAGCATGCCCTACGACTGGGAAGGCTCCCACCCGCACAACGATCACCTGCACGTCGAGATGACGGTCGCCGGTGGCAATCGCGCGACCGCCTTCTTCGATGGGCCGATGGCTCCGCCCACCACTCCAGGGTGCGACGTATTGCCCGCCGCCGGCGGCACCATCGACGACACCGACCTCTGCTTCCAGGCCTTCGGCAACCCGGACTTCTGGCGCGTCGTCAGCGGCAGCGGCTACGGCGGCTCGAGCATCTGGACTAACGCCTGGCAGAGCGACGCCCCGAGCAACTGGGCCCGCTGGGACGTGCGCGCCGGGGCGGCCGGTGACTACGAGCTCGCGGTCAACACGGTCGCCGATTTCGCCGTATACGACAACGTCCGCTACGACGTCCGCCACGGCGGCGCGACGAGCACGGTCTACCTCGACCAGTCCGCCGGCAGCGGCTGGCGCAGCCTCGGTGTGTTTCACTTCACCGGCGAGTCCGGCGAAGGGGTCTCGGTCTACGACAACTACGGCGTGTCTGTGGCGGCGGACCAGCATGTCTCGGTCGATGCCCTCCGCGTGACCTGGGCCGGGACCGCCCCGCCTCCCGACGCCGGTGCGATGCCGCCCCCGCCCGCCGATTCGGGCACGCCCCCGGGCCCCGACACGGACGCCGGCGGACCGGTGGTCGGCGACGACGGCGGCGTTATCGTCGGCGACGACGGCGGCATGATGGTCGCGGCCGATGGCGGCGTCGCCGACCCTCCCGGGACCCGCGCCCGCGGCGGCTGCGCAATCGCGCCCCCCGGCACCGGGAACACTCCACTGACCGCCCTCGTCTTCACCGTGCTGGCCGCGTTCGCTGCGGCAGCGCGGCGGCGTCGACGCTAGCCCCTGCGACATGCCAACGCGCCCCACCCTCAGAGATGCCCGGGGCGTGCTCGCGGACGTCTTCGGGTTTGCCGACTTTCGTACCGGCCAGGCCGAAGCCGTTCAGGCCGCCGTGTCGGGCAACGACGCCGCGGTGTTGCTCCCAACGGGCGCAGGCAAGTCGCTCTGTTATCAGGTGCCGGGCATCGCCCTCGCGCGGGCGGGGCACGGGCCCACGTTGGTCATCTCGCCGCTCATCGCTTTGATGGCAGACCAAGTCAATGCGCTCCGAGCCCGGGGCGTGGCGGCCGCCGCCCTCAACAGCCATCAGTCCGAAGACGAGGCCCTGACGACCCTCGCCGAGTTCGAGGCGGGCGAGCTGGACTTGCTCTACGTATCGCCCGAGCGCGCAGCGCAGCCAGGATTTCGACGCACCCTCGGCCGGCGCCGGGTGGCCCTCTTCGCCATCGACGAGGCCCACTGCGTCAGCCAGTGGGGGCACGATTTTCGGCCGGAGTACATGCAGCTCGCCGAACTCCGGGAGACGAGCGACGCGCCGATGATGGCGGTGACGGCGACCGCTACGCCCAGGGTACTGAAGGAGCTCGTCCGACGCCTCGGCCTGACCACCCCGGAGGTCGTCCGGGGGGACTTTCGGCGCCCGAACCTCGCGTTTTCGGTCGAGGCCATTTCGACCCACGCCGGGCGCCTCGAGCGCCTCGTCGCCTTGCTGGATGAGGCGGGGTTGCGCGATGCGAATACCGGCAAAGCCATCATCTACTGCGCCACTCGAAAACACACCGAGAAGGTCGCCGCGGAGCTGGCTTCCCGAGGCTTCTCGGCCCGCCACTACCATGCGGGGCGAACGAAGATCGCCCGCGAGCGCGCCCAGCATGCCTTTGCGGTCGGCAGGCTCCGAGTGCTGGTGGCGACGAACGCGTTCGGCATGGGAATCGATTTCCCCGATGTGCGGGTCGTCGCCCACTACCAAACGCCGTCGAGCGTCGAGTCGTACTACCAAGAGGCCGGCCGCGCCGGACGGGACGGCGACGACGCGAAATGCGTGATGTTCTTTGGCGCGGCGGATCTCGTGACCCAGCGGAGGATCGTCTCTGGCAAGGGCGCCGGCGAGGCGCTCCTAGCGATCGAGTCCTACGCAAAGACCGAGACCTGCCGCGAGCAAGTCATCTGCGCCCACTTTGGCCTGAACGGCACCGCGGTCTGTACACGCTGCGACGTCTGCACGGGGACCGTCACCGGCGCCGACGACGAGGCACACGAAGAGGCGGCGACGCCGCTGACCCCCGAACAGGTGGCCGTCGTGATCGCCGCGGTCGGAGAGCTCTCGAAACCGGCCGGCAAGACCGGCATCGCTCGGGCGCTCCGAGGCAGTCGCGCCAAGGGGCTCAACAAGTGCGGATTGCTGAAGATGTCTCAGCACGGAGCTCTCCGCGGCGTCGAAGAGCGGGCCATCGTCCGAGCGATCGAAGAGTGCCTCGAGTCGGGGGAGTTGGTGCGCAAGGGCAATCGCTACCCGACCGTGTGGCCGCCGGGCAAGGCCGTCCGGGCCTCGAAGAGCGAAGCGACGGGCGCCGCGCCTTGGCCGCGCAAGAAGGCCAAGAGCGCCAAAGGCATCCGCAACGCCTACTCACCCCTCCAGGGTGCCCTCGAACGCTTTCGCAAGAACAAGGCGCGCGAGCTGAAGTGGAAGCCCTACATGATCTTCCAAAAGCGCACCATGGTGGCCCTGGACTCGGAGCGTCCGTCCACCTTGGTCGAGCTCGAATCGATCCCCGGCCTCGGCAGAGTCAAAGTCGAGCGCTTCGGCGACGACATCTTGCGGCTGGTCCGCGAGAACCCGTAGCCGCAGGCCGTCCCTACCCCTCTACTGCAGCGGCGAAGTCAGCCGCGCGAGGCGTACGACGAAGCGGAACCACCAGGGCCGCTCGGCGAGTTCTCCGGGGCGCATTTGCCGGGAACGCGAGAAGTCCTCTTCGAACATGCGCTCGACCTCGGCGATGAACTCGGCATCGCTGACCATGGCGGTGATCTCGAAGTTGAGGCGGAACGAGCGATTGTCGAAGTTGGCCGTGCCCACGGACGCGGCGGTCTGGTCGACGAGCATCACCTTCTGATGCAAGAACCCGTCGGTATAACGGTAAAAGCGCGCACCCGCGTGCTCGACATCGTCGAAGTACGAAAACGCGGCCAGGTAGACGAGGAGGTGGTCGGCCTTGTCGGGGATCAAGATTCGCACGTCGACGCCCCTCAAGCAGGCGAGCTGCAGTGCAAAGACGATGGCCTCGTCGGGCACGAAGTAGGGGCTCGCGATCCACAGACGCTCGTTCGCCGTATTGATCGCGTGGATGAACATCAGGGTGGCGGTCTCCTCCGAGTCGGCGGGGCCGGTCGGCACGATCGCCACGGAGGCGTCCCCTCTATCTGAAGGGCGCGGCGTCCAATCGAGGCCGAGCATGTCGTCGGTCGCCCAGCGCCAGTCCTCGACGAACGAGAGCTGCGCCGCGAGGGCAGCGGGGCCCTCAATGCGCATGTGGGTGTCCCGCCAATGGCCGAACTTCGGATCCTTGCCGAGGTATTCGTCGCCGACGTTGTGGCCGCCGATCCACGCCGTTCGCCCGTCCACGACCACGACCTTGCGGTGGTTGCGGAAGTTGATCTGAAAGCGGTTGCCCACGCCCCTGCGCGCATTGAAAGCCGAAACGTGCACGCCCGCGTCACGCAGCCCCCGGATGTAGGCCTTGGGCAGGTCGGTGCTGCCCACCTCGTCGTAGAGGAAGTACACTCGCACCCCCGCCTTGGCCTTCGCCACGAGGCGCTCGTGAACTTTGCGGCCGAGCTCGTCGTCGCGGACGATGAAGAACTGGAAGAGCACATACTCCTCGCCGGCGTCGACACCGGCGAGGATGCTGTCGAAGGTCGCAGCACCATCGTTCAGGAGCTCGACCGCGTTCCCGCCGAGGGGCGGCAACCCCGCCAGGCCTTCGACGGCCCGGACCGCGGGGAGGCGCTCCATCACCGGTACCCGGTGCTCCTCGAGGCGCTCGCGGGTCTCCGGGGAAAGCTGCTGAGCGTTCGACATCCCGGTGACGCGCTCAGTGATGTAGCCATGGAACCGGCTGCGGCCGAAGACCCAGTATGCGGGCACCGTGAGGTAGGGGAACGCGACCAAAGAGACGGCCCAGGCGATGGTCCCCTGGGGCGTGCGCGTGCTCATCACCGCATGCACGGCGGAATAGAGCCCTATCGCGTGGGAGACGACGATGATGAACGGGATCATATCGCGATGGTGAATGTCGCCACGGATGACGAAGAAGCACGCCCCAGCACGTGCGCTCCCCCCGAGGTCCGGAGCCAGAAGGCACGCTAGGAGCTGAAGATAAGCTCTGCGAGCTCCTTCGGGTGGGTCAAAGGCAGCAAGTGCGAATCCGTGTCGAAGCCGATGAGCTCGGCGCGCGTCCCGAGATTGGCAAGCTCTTCACTCAGGGCGAAACGGATCGCGGCGTCGTCGCGCCCATGAATTACCGTCGTGGGAACCTCGTAGGCACCGGCCCCGGGTGCCCCCATTTCGAGACCCCGACGCAAAGATCGCACGGCCCTCTCGAAAGGCATCTTCTGCATCTCGGCAACGAGGGGGTGCAACTCCGGGCGATCGTGGCGCTCGCCGAGGGCCACCTCGAGGGCCATCTCGCGAAGGAACTCGAGGTCGAGGCGACCGCCCTCGAGGCCATCGGCCATCTTCCCGTAAACCTCCCGGTCCTCGGGGTGCAGAAAGGCGTAGCCCGAGATCAGAAAGAAGTGGTCGATCGGGCGGGAGAACTTTGGCGCAGCGGTTGCGATCAGGAACGCGCCGAGGGAATGGCCAACCAGCACGACGGGGCCCTCCGGGAGCGCCTTCACCGGGGCGAGGAGCGCTCGCCGAAGGGGCTCGATGGCCGGCGTCGGCTGCGCCGGGGCCGTGCCGTGGTCGGGCAGGTCGAAGGACACCGTGTGGGTGTCGGATGGCGCCAGCGCGATGAGCGCATCCCAGACCCGGCGGTCACTCTGGGACCCGTGAACGAAGAGAATCGACATGAAAGACGCCTAGTCCAACGAAAGAGGGGCGACAGTGCGCGCGACGGTGGACTCGAGTCAATGGGGTGGCCGTATCATCAGAGCATGTCGCATGCGCCCTGGCCCCTACTCGCGATATTGGCGCTCGGGGGGTGTGGAGGCGCCGCAGCGGGGAACGCACCGGGCACGGAAACGGGCACGGGAGCGCCGTCACCCGAGGCGCCGCCGCGGGCGGCCCCTGCACCGGACCTCGACATCGACCCGGACCGCGACGACGACCGGATCCTCGACATCGACGACAGGTGCCCGACCGAGCCCGAGACCTACAACGGCATCGCGGATGAAGACGGGTGCCCCGACCGAGGCCAGATGATAGTCGATGACGGTATCGGTCACTACGGCACCTACCGCGCACTCTTTCGCCCCAACTCTGCCGACGTGCAGGAGTCTGAGGACGCGCTCCTCGATGCGGTCGTGGCGACGCTCGCGGGAAACCCACAGGTCGAACGTGCCGCCTGCATCGGCCGAGCCGGGCCCCGGGAGCGGGACCCTCGGGGCTTATCCCTCGCCCGAGGAGGGGCCGTCTGCCAAAGCCTCGTCGACCGCGGCATCGATCCCGGTCGCCTGATCGCTTTCGGCGCGGGGGCGGCGGACCCCCTCACCGAAGGAGACGCCTTCGACCCGGCGACCGAGCGCAGTGTCACGCTGGCGATCCTCGTCGCGGCGGGCGTCGAACAGAACCGCTGGAACGGCCAGACGCTCGAGCCCGTGGCGCCAGCGTCCGAACGCGCAACGAACGAGGTGGTGGTGACGGATCACGTCGATGTCTATTTCAACCAGATTTACTTCGCGCGAAACTCGGCGCAGGTGCGGGCGATGCAGGAGCCCGCGGTCAAAGCCATCGCCGACGGACTGCGCGCCGCGCCGGACATCGAGCGCATCGAATGCATCGGACACGCGGCCCGGGGAGAGCAAACACCGGACGCGCTATCACGAGCCCGAGCCGACGCGGTGTGCCGGCTGCTCGTGGAAGATGGCAGCGACGCGGCGCGCCTCGAGAGCCGCGGCGTCGGCACCGGCTTGCCCATCACCGGCCCCGGCACCGGCCGGTCCTACGACGCCGAGAGAGAACGGAGGGTCGAGATGCGAGTCCTCGTCGTAGACGGCGTCGAACGTTAGCGCGACAGGGAGCCAGGATGCAGTCGGCGGGGATGAGCCACCATCCACCGTCGCCACAGAGCTGAACGTTCGGGTACAATCCGCGACGCGAAATGCTCGACGTCTCCGCGACCACGCTGGAACTCCAGTGCCCCTGCTGCGAGCAGGCTTTCCCGTTCGGAGACACGTGCTCGAGGTGCGACGTCGCCTTGGTGGACCGAAGCCGCACGCTGGTCGTTCCGAAACACAGCAGCGGCCCGATCGCGACCAGGATGAGTCGCATGTTTCCACTCGCGGGGGTCAGGAACGTCACCACAGCGTTCGCCCTCGTATGCTTCCTCGGGGCCCTGGCCGCCGAAACCCTGGTCATGACATTCGCTTTTACGTACATGGCCACATTCTTTACGCTGACCGCAGGCGTACTGATGCTCATCGCGCGATCTCGAAAACGCAAAGCGAGGTCCCGCGTCATCGCGCGCCAGGCACGCCGGTCGGATCTCGACGTCACATCGCTCGGTGCTCTGCCCGACGAGGCCGACGCGATCCGGGTTCGCGGAACACTGCACCTCGTCGTCGAGGGGGAGAAGGTCATCGCGTGGGTCGAGGACGAACACGGCGTCGCCCGGTTGCCCATTTCCGGCAAGCTCCGCGTAACGACCATTGAGCACGTCAAAAATGTCGACGCGATCGAGACCGGCCATGAGGTCGAGGTCGTCGGGCCGGGCCGAAGGGTCAATAGCCCGGGCCAGGACTACCGCACCCTCGACTCGAGCTTCACCTTCGACGAGGGTGCAGAACTCGACGTCTGGGTATGAGGGCTCACGTCGGCCGGTGCACGCTCAGCCGCGGGTACGGCGACGGCCTCGCCTGAACACCAGGACGACAGGGAGGACGGCGAACCACGGCCATGGAGCCTGCGTTCGCGAGGTTACGGCGGCCGCGCTGCAACCACCGGTCATCTCCCCTGTGGACATGCCGGTTCCAGATGTACCGCCATCCGCGCCGCCGCTTCCGCCGCCATCGGCTGACGGTGGCGGGCCGGCGGTTCCGCTGTCGGTCGCCGGGGTCGGGGTGCCCCCATCGGTTTCGGGCATCACGCCACTGTCGGCCTCCGGCGTCACCGGAGGCGTCGGCGTCATGTCACAGCCAACGCGCTCGGTGCTCACGATGAAGTCGTCGAAGGAGATGCGGTTTGGGCGGTCGGCGTCGCCGTTGGCGATGTAGTGGCTCATGTTCGCGCGGTTCAGGCCGAGCTCCCCGACGTCGCGCCAGTTCATGCCGCGCTCTTCGTGGATGAGGGTGTCGTTCAGCCAGAAGGCCATCTCACCATCGCTCGAGCCGGGGGTGTTGATCTTCATCTTCACCTCGAGGCAGGCCCACTCGCCCCGGGGCATCGGCACCGGCTCGGGTGATCGAAAGAGATTGCCCCAGCAACACTCGGGCCCGCTGTCGCAGGCCATGTCCTTGCCCGCACACCCGTTGCAGATGTTCGTCGCGTAGCTGCCGCTGCAGTAGCCCCCCGAGTCACAGCGCATCTCCGGATGATAGGTATAGAAGAAGAGCCCACGGTCGTTGTTGAAGTCGACGGTGGTGCCGGCGTGGCGATAGCCGTTGGGGCGGCACCCAGCATTACCGCTACCCTCCCAGTAGGCGTTCGGCCGCGTGCCGCCGAGGCTCAAGAAGTGGTGCACGTAGTTGTGGTCCGCCGCGAGCTTGACCCGCGTGCGCAGATAGAGCTGGTCGTGATTGATGAGGTCGCAGCCCTGGCGCCCTTCCCCGGCACAATGGCGGTAGACGAGCTCCGCGCCCTGGAAGTTGGCGCCAGCGGCGGCGGGCATGTGCATCGCGTAGTTGCCCTCGAAGACGTGGTCCGCGTTGTCGCTCAGGTAGAGCCGGTCCGGGTTGTTCGTTCCGTCGGAACAACCGCGGCACTCGACGAACTCCGACGAAGCGAACCAGCTGGCCCAACCGGCATCTGCGCCCTCGAAGTCTTCGCACATGAGCCACTCGGCGGCGGGGTCGTCGCAGATCGACGCGTCTGCTGCCCCTGGGACGAGCATCACGAGCATCGCGCCGGTGGCCGCTGCCACGGCGACTGCCCGCCGGGACAGTCGGCGGCGCCGGGAACCGCGAAGGAGCAGGCCCAGGAAGCCGGCGAAGAGCAGCGCCCAACCTGAGTTATTCGTCGCGGCGGGACTCACCGTGCATCCGCCGCTCATGCCGGCGGCGCCAGTCGCCCCCGCCTCACCGCCATCGGCACCGCTCGCAGGAGGAGCCGTCGTCGCGCCCCCGTCCCCCGTCGGGGTGGTGACTCCGCCGTCTGTGCCACCCGGGTCCTCCATCGGCACGCCACCGTCGGCACCGGGGTCCTCCATGGGCGGCGGATCCGTCGGGTCCGTGGGGGGCGTCGGGGTCGCTCCGAGTCCAACCTCCGCCGCCGTATCGGCGATCACCAGCTCATCGATGAACCAGTCCTGAGCCCGCGGCGACCCGTCGTGAAAGTAGGGCCCGATGAGAAACTGCTCGAACGCGGCGTCGGCATTTTCGCTCGTACGCAGGACGACATCCTCGGCTTCGTAGAGCGGCTCTCCATCGAAGTAGTAGCGCACGACCCCGTCGGCATTGGTCGTCCCGGCACCGACGGTGTTGAGGCGGATCTCGACGATGATCTCGTGCCAGTCTCCCTGGAACCAGGGGCCCGGCGTCGCGCTGAAGACCTCCCCGGGGGACCGTGCGAGGCGACGACCGTTGCGGTAGACATCTCCCGAGCGGTAGCAGTCGCCAGCACCGTGGCTGTCCGGCGCGCCATTGCAGCCGTGCACGCCCCGGGCCTCGGTGGCCGTGCGCAGGTCATCGCCGATCCGCGACATGTCGACGTTTAGGGTGTCCTGGGCACTCACGATGCCGCGGCCTTCGACGTGCTCGACGTAAACCGTCAGGTGCGTTTCGGCGGGACCGATCCATCGGCTGTCCATGTTGGTCAGGAAGTAGAGTTCGTGGGGGCCGTAACGAGGTCGGAACTCCCAGTTGTCGCTGTAGCGCGTGAAGTAACGCAGGTAGACGACCTCGCTCTCGGGGAATTGGATGCGCATCGCGCCTCTCCCGGAGGGCGTCACGTCGCCGACGGAGTAGTGATATCGGAGGCAGCCGCCGGCGTGGCATCCGTCCGTGACGATATCGACCGAGGTCGAGTCGTACCAACCGCGGTCGGTCAGCGCGCCGTCATCGAAAGCCTCATCGACGAGGACCTCCGCTTGGGCTGTCCCGGCGAAAGCGAGGGAGAGAACGACGGCGAGTGCGAGCTTGCACGCGGATTGAAAACGACACGACCTCATGACTCTGGTGTACCGACGGGGCACTTCTGAGACCACGGTTCGCCCCTAAACTCCGCTGAAGCGGATCGAGGCCAGGGCATCATCCCGTGTAATTTCGAGGATTTCCGTCCGCCCAGGCACCTGAATCCTTTACTCTCCTCGCACCTTGTCGTTGCTCGATTGGTTCAAGACCGGCCCCGACGCGCCGCCGCGCTTCGCAGAAACGCCGACCGACGCTAGACCTGAGTACCTGCGCAAGCAGTGGAAGATCGTCATCACGCTGATCATCGGCTACTCGTTCTTCTACACCTGCCGCCTGAGCCTCTCGGTCGCGAAGAAGCCGATGCTCGATGCCGGGGTGCTCACCATCGACGAGGCGGGGCTGATGGGCTCGGCGCTCTTCTTCACCTACGCCTTCGGCCGTTTCACCAACGGCTTCCTCTCGGACCACGCCAACATCCGACGCTTCATGGCCTTTGGCCTCTTCGTATCGGCCCTCATCAACATCGCCCTCGGCCTGACCACCGGTGCCTTCTTCTTCATCGTGCTCTGGGGCATCAATGGATGGTTCCAGTCCATGGGCTCAGCCCCGTCGGCGGTCTCCATCTTCCAGTGGTTTTCACCGAAGTATCGAGGCTCGCGGTACTCGACCTGGGCGGGGTCCCACAACATCGGCGAGGGCATCACCTTCGTCGTCACCTCGAGCGTGGTCGCCGCCTGGGGCTGGCGCTCGGGCTTCATCGTCCCTGGGGTGCTCTGCATTTTGGTCGCCCTCGGCATCTTCATGTTCCACGAAGACCGCCCGGCGACCCTCGGCCTGCCCAAACCCACCGAGGCCTTCGACGAACCACCGGACGAAAAGGCAAAGGCCAAGTCCGTGGGCACCTTCCGGGCGCAGCTCGGCGTCCTCCGGAGCCCCATCGTGTGGGTCATCGGCGCCGCCTGCGCCTCGATGTACGTCTCACGCTACGCCATCAACTCCTGGGGCCTGCTCTTCCTCCAGGAAGCCAAGGGCTACAGCCTCGTCGATGCCGGCTTCGCCATGGGCGCCTATCCGATCATGGGCCTCGTCGGCGCCGTGCTCTCCGGCATCATCTCCGACAAGCTCTTCCGGAGCGATCGCCACCGACCGACCTTCATGTTCGGCCTCTGCAACCTCGGCGGCATGGGGCTTCTCTTCTTCGGCCCGGAGAGCCGCGCCATCGACGCCCTCGCCCTCGGCATCTTCGGCTTCGGCATCGGCGGCTTGGTCGTTTTCCTCGGCGGCCTGACCGCCGCCGAGCTCATCTCGAAGAAGGCCGTCGGCGCGGTGAAGGGCTTCATCGGCCTCTTCAGCTACCTCGCGGCCTCGGCCCAGGAGTACCTGAGCGGCACGCTCATCGACGTCACCGGCGAAGCCGAGAATCTCGAGTACGATTTCGGCCCAGCGATCACGCTCTGGATGAGCGCTGGGGTGGTGTCGATGGTCCTCGCCGCGAGCGTCCCGGTAGTCGTCCGAGCCGTCCGCCGAAACGCAAACGGGGACGACGCGCCGGTCGGCGCCTGAGCGCCGGCCGCGCTCAGTAGGTGAGGACCGAAAAGACGTCGACGCCGGCAAGGCGCTCGCGGCCCTTGAGGAAGCCGAGTTCGACGACGAAGGCAGCCCCGAGGAGCTCACCGCCCTGCTGCTTTACGAGCTCGCAGGTAGCCCAGGCCGTCCCGCCAGTCGCGATGAGGTCGTCGATGACCAAGACCTTCGCGCCTTTGGGGAAGGCGTCGACGTGCATCTCGATGACGTCCGTGCCGTACTCCAGCTCGTACTCCATGCTGACCGAGTCCCACGGGAGCTTGCCCGCCTTACGCACCGGCACGAAGCTCGCGGTCATCCGGGCAGCGAGGGCCGCGCCGAAGATGAAGCCGCGCGACTCGACGCCGACGATGACGTCGGGGCGATCGCTGGCGTAGCGTTCGGCGAGCACATCGAGGCTCGCGACGAAGGCCGTCGGGTCCGCCAAGAGCGGCGTGATGTCCTTGAAGACGATGCCCTTCTTCGGAAAGTCGGGCACGTCGCGGATCGTCTTTGCGATCATCGCCAATCGTTCGTCGATCATCCGCTCTTCTCCTCGTTCTTGCCGTCGTCCGTGTTGTCGTCCGTGTTGTCGTCGGCGTCGTCGGTTTCGGCGTCTCGCTCCCCCGCTACCCAGGCGGCGATGCCGAAGTGATCGCCGTGGGTCGCATCGAGGTCGAGGGGCGTCACCGACGCCCAACCCTCGTCGACGGCCTCGGTGTCAGAGCCGTCGATCTGCTCGTGGGGCTTGGGGCCCGGGCCGCCGATCCACATATAGTCGCTGCCGCGGGGGTCGGTGCGCACGGAGATCATGTCTTGGTAAGCCCGGCGACCGAGGCGGGTGACCCGGATGCCCGCGATCTCTCCAGCCGGGAAGTTCACGTTGAGGAGCGGCGCGGGGCCATCCCCGATCGACACGTCGAGGAGCCGAGCGACGATGTCCGTCGCGAGTTCCACGCACTGCGGGAGGTTGTCTTCGGTCAGGGCCGAGAAGGCGACCGACGGGATGCCCCGAAACGCTGCCTCACGGGCGGCTGCCACGGTCCCCGAGTAGTGGATGTCGTTGCCGAGGTTGGGCCCGCGGTTGATCCCCGAAACGACGATGTCGGGGGTCCGGGGCAGGAGATCGCTGTGAAAGAGGGCCACGTAGGTGCAATCGGCAGGGGTGCCGTCGACGGCGAAAACGCGATCCTCCATCTTCGTGAGCCGCAGAGGCTTGTGCAGCGTCAATGCGTGGCTGTTCGTGCTCTGCTCGCGGCGCGGGGCCACGGTGTACACGTCCCCGAGGGGCCGGAGGGCCTCCCGGAGCAGCTTATTCCCGAGGGCTTCTACGCCATCGTCGTTTGCGACCAAGATTAGGGGTATTTCCGCCACGGCGCGGGGCAAATACCGCAGAAGCGGGTGCTGGACAACCCGCCCCTTCCTTCGGTAACTTGCCCCCATGGAAGACGCTGGACTCATCGCTCGCGACGTGGCCCTCCTGCAGAAGGCCCAGGGCATCGGCGCGCAGCCGAGCTACATCATCATTTTCATCTTGGCTGCGGTCATGACCATGTGCGCGGCGCTCGCGGTCTTCGCCGGAGGCCTCGTCGGCGTCGGCATCTTCGCCGTGATCGCCGTCATCGGCGCCCTCGCCAAGTTCACGCCGGTCGGGGACAACCTCATCATCGGGTTCGTCGTCATCTCGGCGATCGTCGTCGGCGTAATGGCGGTCGGCGGCGCCGGCTACTCCCTCACGGGAGGCGGCGGCCACACGGCAGCCCCGGCCGCAGCTCCTGCTGGCGAGTAGCAAGCGAGCGCGCCTACGCGACGCAAATGTCGAGAGAGGCCCATCGCACGCGATGAGGCCTCTTTTTTCGTGGGCCCGTAGGGGAGCGGGCGCTCACATATCGTAGAAGAACTCTTCTTTGACGATCTTCCCGTCAGCGACGGTGAAGAGGCCCACCTCGTCCATCTGCATGCGCTGGCCGCTTGGCTTGTTGGTGATGTCGTAGTTGAAGCGGACGGCGAAGCGGTCTTCTCCGTGGGGATAGGGGCCCGCGACCTCAGCGCCGTGGACCTCGTGGTGCCCGGCCCACCACTCGTTTTTCGCGCGCACGCCGGCAATACCCTTCGTTACGGGATCACCGCCGCTCGGCGGTGCCGCAGCCTCTACACTCACGATGTCGTCCGCGTAGTACGTATTGATGCACTCGAGGTTCTTGCCCTCCTTGCACAGCTCGACGAGCTTCTGGCCAATCTCTTTTGCGTTCATCATCTGTCTCCCCGGAGGATGCGAGCGCTTCGTGCGCCCTGGTCAGACGAGTTCTAGCGCCGCGCTCCTGTCAGCGTCGTGTCAGGAGGGGTCCGGCTCAGAGCCGGCGGCGGCCCGCCAGCAGGAGCAGCAGCCCAGCCGCAACGAGGTAGGCCCCGTGGCCACCGCGGCTGCCCGCGGGCACCGGCGCGACGCCGCACCCGCCCTCTTTCATCAGGGGCGCTTCTATGTCGGGCACGGACGCGTCGTCGACGCAAACCACCTCGGAACGAACCACCGAGCCGTCGATTACGCTGGTCGCCTCGAGGTGCAGGCAGTGCTGCCCTGGGCGGGTCGGAATCTGCACGCCTACCGAGGGCACATGTGCCGCATCCGACGGAGATGCGGTCCACCCGAGCGGCGAGACCACGGGACCATCGAGGGTCGCGACTACCATCCGGTAGGTCACGTAGCGGTCGCGCAGTGACTCATCCCCTGCCCATCGAAGCCAAATCTCCTGAACCTCGTGGGTGAGGCGACAGTCCTCCTCATCACAAAACGAGCCGGGCCGTGGCTCACATTCCTGCTGAGGGACGTTCTCCCGCCGCGCATCGATCTCCGGTGCGGCCGGGATGTTCGGTCCCGAGTGGAAGTCCGCCGCAACCCGTGCGGGCAGCGTGACTCCCCTCGCTCCGAGGGACTCGGACCAACCGATGGAGACCGTGTAGACGCCGTCGGGGTCGACGGGCGCGTCAGCGCGCCAGACCCAGAGAAACTGCGAGTAGTTGAGCTGCACCCGCTCTGCGCTCCCCAACACGAGGAGCCCCGCCACGTCTCTCACGGCGACGGTGATGGGCGGCGTCACCGCCCCCGGGAAGCTCGACTCCAACGCACCCAGGACCAGCACCCCCTCCCGAGAGAGTTCGATCGTGTCCGGGGGTTCACCGTCGAAGAACGACAGTTCGTAGACGTACTGGCACGCCCTCGCGGCCGCGGGGACCAAGGCCGTGCACGCCGCCCCTAGCACCAGGCCCAGGGCCAAGTACGGAACGGGCAGAGTGCGAAGTCGAAGGACCATGCGCCACGAGTCTAGCCCGGCACGGTCGAGCGCGAGGACGGCACGGCCCCTGCGGTCACGAAAGCCCAATGCGCACCGGCAGCCGTTTTAAACTCGGAAGCCGGAGCGCTTTCGCGTTCCGGCTTCCGTGATGGTCGGGGCGACTGGATTCGAACCAGCGACCCCTTGACCCCCAGTCAAGTGCGCTACCAAGCTGCGCTACGCCCCGAGTCCATCCCCCCGACACGTCGCCGAGGGATGCGGAACATACACTTTCCAGCGCGCCAGGCAAGCCTACAAAAGCCATCGACTGGCGCCCGGTCTCCAGCCCCAAAGCAGGCCATATCCCGGAGGGTTTTGGGCCCTCCGGGATGCCTTTGTCTACCGGCAGAGTTTAAAGAGGATCGCCACGATGTGGTCGAGCCGGTCGATGGCCGCCGGCAACTCATCGGCCCCTAGGTAACCGAGAGCCTCGGCCGTCTCGAGACAGGCCGCCGACTCCCGCGCCGACCCCATCGCATTCGCATACCTCGCCTGCCGGTTCCGCCC
>Ga0164313_10002665_pt1 | contig 15950 bp, 28 predicted proteins | sample GuaBasSedimGuay4_FD_113735 | JGI IMG/M metagenome (GOLD analysis project Ga0164313, IMG submission 113735) | Subseafloor sediment microbial communities from Guaymas Basin, Gulf of California, Mexico - Guay4, Core 4569-4, 0-3 cm | ecosystem: Environmental > Aquatic > Marine > Hydrothermal vents... | reverse complement strand
CGATGATTGTGAACTTTTGCATCTCGTATCCAGCAGGTATTTTGTTTGCCTTGAGAAGTAGATACATATGAGACTCCAACTTCGACTGAAACTGTATCCCATCTATTTTTGTTTTCTTAGACCTGGTTATCTGTCTACCTTTCTTATATCTCCTCATCTACATCTTCTAAGTACATGTAATCATCAAAGTACATGTCATTAAGCGTCTTAACGGCTTCTGGTACACCTTCTGCATAAACATTGAAGTCTGCATAGCTAACTGATTTACCGTCGTCAAAAACAACAGGAACGTATTTCTTGATATTGTTTATACCATTCCAATACAAAACCTTATTCACTTCTTGTTCTATTTCTGTTCTATTTTTCAAGTACTGCATAGCCATCTTATTAGTTATATTAAATTCTTTAGACACAAGGTATATATAGTCGTCCTTCACGCTAGATATTTCAAGAACGCCATTTTCGTACAAGCAAACATATATAAAGCAATCCCGTAAATATGACTCTAAATCTATGTTTTTTAGAGTGGACTTTACAAACAACACTTCTGCGTCACTCAGCTCTCTGTTTACGAAAATTTTCTTCTTAAAGTCCATAAACAAATTTAACGAAAAAACCCTCAGTATTTTTGGCAGTTCCTGAGGGTTTTTCTCTTATGAAAACAAATAACAAAGAATAGAAAACTAATGACAATAGTTGGCTAGGGTGTCAAAAAGAATCTTTGTCATAACAAAGATAACGAAAATTATCCAAAAGGATGGTCTCCGTTACCAAATTCAAAGTTTAAAGTTACCAACAAAAAGTGAAAACGCATTGTGCTATACGGCTGCTCATCGGATGGGTCAAAGAGTTCAAACCCTAAAACCATACCCTCGTGAGGCCATCTAAACGAAAAAGAAAGCATATACCAATCCATAACTAAAATATATGTGTTAATCTTGCTACTTGTCCGAACTTCGGGTGGTGTAAAAAACCTTCTACCGCTTTCGGATTGTGTTGGTATCCATTTCTGTGATGCCAAGAATCTGTTCCAGATGGGCTTCGTAAACTCTCTACTGTAACCCCTGCGTAATCTTTTGCGTTCTTGTGATGAACATGGTGCGTGTACACATATCTGTGTTTTGATTTACTCCACTCTTTATTTGCTTCAACAGCCATAAGCAGAGGTAAATCCTGTACTTTTGCTCCGTCTCCGTGAGTTGTACCTATAAGGTTTTGACCATAGCTAAAATATTTTCTATGCTTTATACTAACGTCAAATGTTACGTTTTTGCACTTTCTAAACCAAGATGATATAACGTCTGCTAAAAAGAATCCGTTTGTGTAATCGTGATTTGATGGGTTGTATGTTACATGAACGTCTGCTACAGTTAGCAAGCTTTCTATAACATCTACGTAAAGCTTTTTAGCATTCAAGAAGTTTTCATACCACATACCATCTGTATCCTGTGGAGTTCCGCTTGTAGTCGTCCTCCTTGGTGTATCAATGTGTAGTATGTCGTTTCCTATAATCAATAGTATTCTTTCTATATTAAATCCTGAAGCCTTGCTCAGTATTCCCTTTATACCTTGTTTCACTCTCTTGACAGCTATCTGCTGATTGTAGTCTTCGCCTGTCTCAAAACTTGTAGCCAACTTTCCAATATGGACATCTGCTGGGTCCAACACAAGTAGATGAGGGTTTGTTTGCTTTTGTCTTTCTATTGGATGATAAGACGGAGAATGGTTGTCCATCTCCTCGATAATCCTTTTAGATATATCGTTGTATGATATTACATCAGGTCTTACTTTAACAGAGTACTCTTTTGTCTTATCCCAATACTCTTTTACAGATGAGAAGTCTATACCCCTTTGCTTACAATACTCATAAACTCCGCTGTGTCTGACCTTGTTCAGCTCCATTTGCTGTTGTTGGTCAAGAAAAATTCTAAATTTTGTTCTACCTGGTTGTGGTTTCTTAGGTTGAATACCAAGTGCTTTGGCTTCATCATCTGTTATATAAACACGTTTCTTCATGGCTCCATTGATTTTTTAAGTTGTCGAAGGTCATAAATCAGGGAGTTCACAGTGTTCTTACAGTCTTCAAAATCACCGTCAAAAATATATTCAAATGCATCGTTTAACTTATTATGCATTCTATCAAAAGTTGATGTTAAGTATTTTTGACGAGGTGTTGATTCCATTTTAGTCTTTATCCATGTGGTACAATAGCTTTTTACCATCCACAGGGTCTATCTTTGATATAGCTCTGTATATGGCTCTTGATTTCTTTTTTACATCTTGCACCTGTGTCTTGGTGGAGTCTGACCCTAAGTTTGTATACATATTACAGTCGTACTCAAGCAAAGCATCTACCTTTCTTTTGTCACTCCAGGTCTTATAACCTAGTACCTTTTCTATATAATTTGTTGTTTGTTCCATATTATAAAAACTGCTTTAGGTTTGGTTTGAAATATTCAGAGCCCTTCATAATTTTGCCGTCAGAGCGTCTGAGAACTTTACCATTTTCTAGTTTACTCATATTTGATTTATGCACCTCCTCAAACATGTCGAATATAACGGCAGATAATCCGTGTCTCAAGATAATTCCGTATAATATATACATCATATCTACAACAGCATCGGCTATCTCTACCATATCCTCATCTTGACACGCAACTAAGTATTCGTTAAGTTCCTCAAGCATAAGCTTGTAGTTTAACACGTACTCATCCTCATCAATTTCAGAAGGTGTTTTTCTTATTGGGATTTCATAAGTTTTATTAAACTCAGAAACCATGTTTAGTTTTCTGTCTTGTATAGTAAGTTCTTTCTCAATATACAAAGTAGCGTCCATGAGTTCTTCTTGAAGGTGTTTCAAAAAGTGGTCCTTCATGTTGTCAGCTAGAGTAGTGTTGTACTTTTCAATACCTTTAATACTCCTGTCTGTGTACTTATTTTTTACTGATTCTACTATAGAGTCAAACATTTCCTAAACATTACTTTAGTAAATGTATAAAAAAAATTTAAATAGTCAAAATTTTGTTAAAATTTTTTCTAATATTTTCCAAATTGGTATGTTTTATAGTGTTTTCTTGAAGAAGGTGCACCAACTCATGTATAATTCCATCATCTGCTAAACACTCATCGCTAGGTATTTCTTTTAGCCAACACACATACACAGCAAAGTGTAGTATATCTACTATGTTTGTTAAAAATTCTTCGTTAGTATACCCTTGGTATATACTAAAAGCATATTGTAATGACCTGTGGTCGTAAACAAACTCTCTATTGCCTACTTTGTATATTTCGGGCAAGGATTTCATATAATTCTATTATTTTATTTTGTAATTGTTTTTGTTGCGTCTTCCAATTGTAGATTTCTTCCCCTTGTTTCTTTCTTCCATCATAATCTATTTCTATCTTAAGGTGGTTGAGGTCATATATAATTGGATAAACTTTTATGTTGTTGCGTATACAAACAACCATTGCATCGTCTTCCATTAAAATCTACACTTTTTATTATTCCATCTATCTCCTAAATAATTTAAGAAATTTTTAAGAGAATAAGGCTCTCTTGTGTTAACCCACTTATATCTGTGGTAGTATCCTGTCACATAACAACCATCTAATGGTATGTTTTGGTCTTGCGGATAGATATCGTCATATTCTACTTTTAAAACAACGCTGCGCTTTGTTCTCCATGACGAGCATATTCTTTCAAGTAGAAGTTTTTGACCGATTGGTATTTCGTTTCCACGCTTTTTTACTTCTATCAAGATTAAAATATCATTGTCAAACTCTAAAACAGCATCTATATCTGATGGATGTATGACGCCATTTTGCACCCCTGTAAAGTCTATTGCTCTAACAACCTCTTTACTGTTTCTAATCAAGCTCATTTACCAAAGATATTGTGACGTTTTCCCATTTACCTCCTTTAATATCATAATCAACTAAGAAGTCTATTCGGTTTTTCCATCGTTTGTTCATTCTATCCTCTACTGTCCAAATACCGTCCATCTCTCCTGCACCCTCTACACATACTTGTGCTCCGAATACAAAGCCAAGAGGCTCTAAATCCCTTGAAACAGCTATCCATCTGTGTGAGCCAGGTGATTGTGAATTTATTTTTTTCAGCGATGCCGTTGTCAAATAATCAGCATTACATTGTTTCGGGTCGGCATGATATATTGTTGCCGTTACCATGATAAAAGTTAAAATAAGTGTTTTCATATTTAAGTTTTCAGTTAAAAAGTTAATTATAGTTCTATTTTTTCGAATTCCAAGTCCAAACTCTTTGTTATTTCGTATGGATTGTTTTTGGTTGATATCCAATTTGTGTTGTCCCAAATCGGGTTGCCGTCTTTTAGTTCTGAGTATCTACCATTGTTTACATTCCAACAGTAATCTACATGCGCTTGGTTTTCCCCTAGGTTTGCAAACTTTACCTTTAAAACCTTTATTTTTACAGTCGCATTTTCGTAATCACGATGAACTAATATACCATGTGGACTCATATCATAAAACTCGCCTCCGCCTTTTACATCATAAAATGTTGGCTCAATAAGCTTTCCCTTGTCGTTTTGAGGTTTAGTTGGATGTGCAACTAGTATGCAAACTACATCGTGTTTCTTACAGAACGTATCTACTTTGTTTAAGTATGCGTTCGTGTAATCTGTTATACTCATGTTGAGGTTGTCCTTGTCTCTTATTTTGTTGTAAGGGTCAATAACCAAACATCTAATTCCCATTCTTTTAACTAACTCCTCTCCCTTTTTGAGAACTCTATCTAAGTCAAACCCATCTTCGTAGTCAATAAAGAAGAAGTTTTTATTGATATGCTCAACACATTCTTTCCAATCTTTCTGCTTTGTGTCCTCATATTTAGGTGTGCTCCCATACAATTTACGCACAAGCTTATCGACGTGGAGGTATTGTGGGTAGTTTTCAGTAGAAGCATAAGCTGTTTTCCATCCATACATCATGTTGTATCCTATGGTCATTTGGTCAACAAAATCTGACTTACCACTCGACGGAAAACCTGTAACGACTATAAATTGCTTTGTGTATGTTGAAAATATACCATCAAAGCTGCTCAAGCCAATCTTGTACCCATTTTTTACTCCATTTTTATAGAATTCATCTAGGTCTGAAGCCATATCAGATACTCTAAGGACGTTTTCTATTGGACATGGTATTGCATCAAGCACAACTCTTTTTAACGCCTCTTTTCCGTACTTAATTAAGTACTCGTTTGCATCCTTACAATCCTTGAGGTCGCATAAAAATACTTTGTCTGAGCCAAATCTTCTTATGAGTTCTTTTTTACCATTTTCCCCTGCCTCATCATTATCTACACAAATGTATATCTCAGTTTTATCCTCAAAGTAGGAATAAAAATCTGTTAGGTAGTCTAGATTTATTTGTCCCTTTGCCGTAAATCCATTGGGTACGCTTACAACGTGGTCAATACCCGCTTCAACAAATGACATCGCATCTATCTCACCCTCTACTATAACGCACTTTTCGGAATCTTTTATACTATCTATGTTGTAGAATGTCTTCTGAGCACCTTTGTATAGCTTAAAATTCTTCTGTGCATCACGATACTTTATGTTTGTTAGTATTCCATTGACAAAGTAGTTGAACATTATTACATTTACTTCTTTGCCGAGTTGAGGCATAAATTCCACCCCTTGTGTCACGTTCATCTTACTTAACGTCGCATCTGTAATACCTCTTCCTTTAAACCAATTAATAATACGCTCGTGCAATCCGCTTTTGTTTTCCTTAACAACAGGCATAGTATACGTGTGCTCTTGTTCTTTTTCATACGTATGAAGTTGTAAAACCTCTCCGCAATGCTGACAAGTTCCTAGTCCACGTTCCCAATCAAGCATGAGGCATTTCTGAGATTTTTTCTTTCTACCCTCTGAACAAACAGGACACGTAGATTTTTTTGCTCTTGTGTCTAGCTTGTATATGTTGTAGTCTTTTATCTTGTATCCGTTAATTTCCATTGCTTATTATTTGAAATTCAAAACCAGGCTTATCGAAAAAGTTTTTGTCTTTTTCTAGTTCTTCAATAGAACCGCTTTTTATTACTTGTCCTTTCCACTTCCATTTGTATGGACCATTGTCTTTGATTATAACATTTTTGTTATACTTCAACCAATTTACAAAGTGAGACTTAAAGTCTTTGATGTTAAACTTTATCTCGTCTGTCATAATTAGATGATTGTGAAAAGCACCTAGCAGTTTATCCAACGCATTTTTTGTGAGTTGGTTTTGCATACACACAACCTCTGCCCATGACGAATCAGATAGACATTGTTTTAAAAACATATTATTTTTATTTTCTTGTTTTATTATGTTCTTATTTATGTCTGTCGTTTGCGTGTCGACTGCTTGTCTTTTGCGTGTCGCTTTAACCTTTTTTCTTGGCTCCTCTACTTGATAACTCTCATAATTACAGATAGTTATCTTTGTGTATTTGTTTGTCGTTTGCGTGTCGATTTCGCCTGTATCTTTCAGCCTTTTTATAGCCGTTCTTACTTGGCGAACAGGTATGTCTAGGTCAGATGAAATCCTTGACAAAGACGTAATATACTCGCCTCTGTTTACAGATTTACCCATAAACCTACAATTATCGTAACAAGCGTTTAGTAGAAGATGTATAAATATATTTTTTGTATTGGAGTCTTTATACCACTCCCAATCCAATATCCTCCTGTGTAGTTTGATGTATCCCTTCATCGTTCGTTCGTTCTAGTTTTCTATTTAATTCTTCTTGGACTAAGTCTGCCGTCATGCCCAAGAACTCTTTGTTTTCAAGTAATATCGTTGTTATGTCGCAAAATTTTGCAATAAATTCTAAATCTTTTTCTAAATAGATTTGATGCACTAACATCCTTTTGTAGTTTGACATTTCATCAAACCAATATCTATCATAATCTACATAGTATTTTATTTCATTTTCTAATTCGTTTACTTGTTGCCTTAGAATTTTATCAACTGAAATCATATCACACATTTTCCTATAGTTATGTAATACTGTAGCATGGTTATGAGGTTTGCTTCTTCCCATGTATTGTGAAAATTTACCTATATCTGCCAAGCCTAATCCTGTATATCGCTTTGCAAAGTAAAAGAACATAGACCTTAGGTCGATTATCTCTCTCACACGAGTGTCAAAAAATATAAATTCGGGTGTCTTTTCGTGTTTGTCAGCTATGATTTTAGCGATAATTTTTAGTGTCTTGTATTTTTTATCTTCTGTCATAGTAAGTGTTTTAAAACCCGCCCCGAAGGGCGGGAAATTAGATTAAAATGGGAGGTCGTTCATTGGCTCTTGTGCTACATTTTTTGAAGCAATAGTTTCAAATGGCTCGTTTCCTCCGTTTTGGTTTTCCTTTTGCCCTTTTACAACTTTTCCGTCTGTCCAAATAACAGAGCCATTCCCTAAGTAGTGTTTTGGCTTGTTAGACGCACGTTCATCTTGGTCTTGAGCAATTGTAATAGATACGTTTTTTCCGTATCGTGACTCGTCATTTACAGAGATAGTGATAGGAATGTAGCTATCTTTTTCTCCTTTGATGATTTTGTTTTGGTCAATCTTCTTCAATTCTGAAGCTTTGATTGATGCATTGATAAGTGTTGACATATGATTATGAATTAAAAATTAAAAAAAAAATTATTATTAAAAAAATATTAATGGATAGCCTCTCTATCCTTTCTTCTATATTATATTTCGCCATAGACCGTAAAATTATCGAGTTCCTTTGTCTTATTAACGAAATAGTCTAAGTAGTTTTGCTCTGCTTTACGCACTTTTTCTCTACCATTTTCGTATGCTTCATCTGTTGTTTCAAATATACCCACACAACCTGTGCCTTTGTCTACAACCAGAAAAACCATTGGTTTCTGGAAAAGTCTTGAGTATATGAAAGCTTGGCTATCATAATTATACGCCTTGCTACTATACTTGAAACCCCCGATGTTACTTGATGTTTTGATGTCAATGATTGCATCATCTGTTACGATATCAGCTTTACATTTCCACGTCACATCGCCGCTATCCATTGTTCCCAAATTAGGAACTTCGAAGTTGTTAGACTTGTTCTCTAGTATGGTTTTAAACTCCATATTACTAAAGGCTTTATCTACTAGCGAGTTCAGTTCATCCCATTCTTTTTTCAAGAATATAAGACCACCTGCTTCTTCTTCGGCATCTTTGTATTTGTTTGTTCGCCTTGTTGAAGCATCTACAAATTTATCGTGTTGCGTTTCTCCAAACATTACAAGTTCGTGAAACGCTCTACCATACATTAGGTTTACACTATCTTTACGTGATTGATTATACTCCGCAGGATTGTTGATTAGCGTACCTATGTCAGAGTTAGAAAGAAACTGCTTTCCATATTCGCCATAATAGTGTTCGTCGTTTGACAACATTCCTAATGCTGTCTGCTTGTCAAAATCTACAATTACTTTTTCCATGACGCATCCTTTCTTTTAAAGTCTTCGCTTTCATCTTCGCCAAACACCCCTAGTTCGTAGAAACCTGTGAGTTTTAGTACGGCTCTTGACATCGCACGTTTTTCTGCCATTTCCATGACGTACCACGTATTGCAATTTCCGTCTCTATGGCTTGTACCTTTGAGTGCTGAACCAAACGTCTGAATAGTGTTGCCACTCGCATCTGCATTGGCTTTGATAACGCAAAAGTTAGTTTCGCATTTGATTACATCATAAGTGATTGTGATTTTCTCACTTGCTTGGATTTTGTCAATCCCGCTTCTAGTGATGATAATGTAGTGTTGATGTTTAAAGACATCGTCTTTGCTGAGGTCGTATTTCTTGTACAACGCAGCGAGTTTCTCAGTTTTCATAAGATTACATTTAATTTAATTATTAACAAATTTACATTAATTTTTGTTGATATCCAAGAATTCACGCAATGTTCTTATTTCTTGCATAGCAATTTTATAGTGATATTCTTTTTCCTTTTCATTTCCTTTAGCAATTCCTAGTTGCATCGCATACCTATTGTTTTTAATTCGTTCGATGCTATTGCTTAAAAATACAAAGTCACAAAAGTCATCTACACTCATAGAGTCTAGTGCCTTTAATTCTGTGCTTGACAAAGGTCTATAAACGTCTGTACTATTGTCAAACACATCTACTTCATCAAAGTATTTTTGAACAAGTAGTCGCCTATAAATTATAACGTCTATGTTATCGTCAGATATTCTTCTTACAGATTTTTCTCCTTTATACTTCTCGTGGAAGTCCTGCATTCTTTTAAGTGTTTTGAGTTGCAATTCTTTTTGTGTCATTTTCAAACCATTCTTTAATTTGTGCTAAACCTTTTTCTCCTATATATTCAACAACATCTGTAGATAATATTTCTATAAAATCAACAAATGTTGAGTTGTCGTCAATCCATTGAACTTGATAGTCATAAAATTCTGAAAGCCCCATGTGTTCTAAGTCCATGCGTTGTGCTGAGCAGTTCCACATTTCCTTTTCTAGTCCTTTGTTCCACGTGGCACGTCCAGCAAAGTCCATTCCGTACTCTTGCCATTCTGCATACACTTTCACATTAAACTTTTTTGATATGTCTTTTAGTAGCTTCAAGGGAGGACTCCACGCACTATCTCCTTGCACTATAAGCTCTGTGTCTGACTCTCTGTCCCAATCAAAGTCCCACCACTTAGTTCCATACTCGTAGTAAAAGTCAAACTCTTGTCCCTCGTAGTTACGTTTCTTATTAAAAAACGCATCGCCAAACTCAGTAAACCACCTTGTGTTGTCGTAGTTTTTAAAGTGTTTTTGTATTGTGTTTATTCTTTTTTTGTCGCCTGTGATTGCGACGTAGTTCCAACAATTATTAGCCATTTATTAGTGATTTTAATTTTAAAATTTTCTCATTACTCGTTTCCACTAGAAACCCTACATACTCTGCATCTTCTTCGATTCCCCATTTTTTGAGGTCGTCATGTACCATACGTAAAAAGTTGTTAGTTTCTATCGTTAGTTCTAGAAGTTCTGTTAACTCCCTTCTCAACGCTTCATTTTCATGCTCTAGATACCCCATGTCTTTTCAATTTAATTTCCTCTATCTCTCCATGTTCAGCACTTTCAACATAGTATTGTGCTGACTTTTCGCATAGCGTTGTTACTGTTCTGTTTGGCATTTCGCCACCATAGTACAAGTGTACTTTATACATTGTTTCATACATAGCTTTCTATTTTAGTGGGACGCTAGTCCATTTACTATTAAACTTTCTGTACTTTGTAATCGTGCTTTCTAGTTGCTCTATGTATTGCATAAAAGCTTCTATGTAGTACACGTCATCTGTTTTCAGTTCTTCGAGTCTATACCCGTTGAAATAGTTAAATCCATCATCTACTTTATCGAGCAAGGTAGATTTTTGCGAGTTGTTTTCTGCCATTTTTATTAAATTTAATTGTTTTCAAATGTCTATATTCGGGTGCGATATAGTTGTTTTTAAATGTAAAATCGTTTACAATTTTCATTTCGTGTTTATTAAGCGACTTCCATTGTTTGTATGTCGGGTAATAAAACTTTGTTTGTTCTGTTCTTATGAGTGTCGCACATGATGTCATTGTCAAAAACAACGTCATTAGTATTACCCCAACCATAGAATAAAACGTTATTCGGTATTTGCTTTCTTTTCTCATATTCTTTTGTTTTTTCTAAAGTGTTGTATTGTGTAGTTTACAAGTTCGATGATTTCATCAGAGAAGAATTCAGCGTTTATTTTTTCCATAGTGGCTATTGTTTCGGCATCTTTTATACCAAAAGCATGTGCCTCCATGTTTGTTAGCTTTCGTGCAAACTTATCTATTGTTCCATAAGTTTTTTGAAATACCCTGTCATTTGCCTTGTCTTGTAACAAGTCTGAGTGTAGATAGTCTTTTGTCATTTGTTTTAATTTTTAACTAATTTACGATTAATTTTGTTAATAACCTAACTTTATTAACATTTTTTTAATTATTTTGTGTCGCATCGCAATGTCCAGTCGCATAATCGGTCGCATAATCGGTCGCATCGCCGTGATTGTGAACATTACATAAAAAAAAGGATGATTTGGAAATTATATCCTCATCATCCCATAACCTTACGGTTTTCTACATGAAAGAAAAATAAATAGCATAAGCAAAAACCATAATATATAATGAATTAGTGTTATAAACAATTCTCTAATTTTTACAAATACATATTTAATTTTTTTTATTTTTTTCATATTATTCAATGTTTACTGTTTCGTAGTCTGCCTGACTTATTATACCATTATCTAGTAGTTCTTCAATAGTTATGTCATTGTGACATATGTATTCTGAACCATTTACATCTATTACTTGTGAACTTGATGTACTGATTGGACCGTTTATTACACATTCGTCATAAGTATGTAAGTATTCTCCATGATAGTCTGACCATATTACTTCATCAACGTGATAATACTCTTCATCTTCTTCTACATATTTGAAGTCATCGCAGTCGTCCCACACGTAATCGTTACCGCCATCTATTGATATTGACCGTTCATATACAATATCTTCACCATGATATTCGCTATAAACTACATCTTCGTAGTGATAGTATTCTCCTAATCTATCTACATATCTTGCATCATCTTCATGTATTCTATCACCGCACGCTAGTGTTACATAATTGTTATTTGGTCCGCCATCTGTTGATTCTAAACAATAATCTCCGTTTTCAGAACTTAATTCTATTTTATAGTCGTCTGAAATGTCATTTGAGTATTTTAGTGTATCCATGTACGGATAGTAATCAAATCCACCTGTTTCTAGTGTGATTGTGATTTCTTCTGTGTTTATTTCACCTGTAGGCGATACAAGTTTTGTGTTACTATAGCTCTGTTCGTACTTTGTATATGCACCAAGTTTTTTAGCGTATGCTTTGATAGCTTCTATAGTCATTTGTGTTCCATATATTCTGTCACAAAATAGACCATGACTGTCTGTATTCCAAAGTATAGCTCTTCCAATTAGCATATTTTCATCATCAAGCGCTATAATCATTTTTACTTTGTCATCGTTTTCTGTATAAATGTCAAAGTATTCGCTACAACTCCGATGCCTCATACATGAATTACCTAGTGATTCTGTATTGTATGTTGCGTAATTTCTACCATCATACCAATTGCGTATACTACTTCCGCTGACAACTTTAATATTACCTGTAAATGTATACATACCTTTTAGCTTGTTCGCAAAAAATTCAATTACATTGTCAGGTATCTTGATGCTTTGATGTTGAAATATTTTACGTAGACCTTTACCAAACTTGATTTCACTTCGATACTTATTATCAGCAAGCCACCTTTCTCTGTCTTCTGTTGTAGCTGTCATTCTACCTTTAGGCGTATATGTCATAGTACCCTTACTGTTGATTGTGAAATGTCTATCGTGTTTGTCGTTGACAGCTTTTTTGTATATAGAGTTACAAGCAATTTGCCATAAGTGTTTGTCTTCTCTTTGCATATTATCTGCAAAGTTTATTAGAGCGCCAGCAAGACTGTTTGACAAAATTTTGTTAGTTATGTTATTGTCATTTCTTTCTGATACACTTATACCGTATTTTTCTAAAAGTTTAGTGTTATCTAACCAATGAGACATGTACATACCATAACCATCACGTTTGAACTTTTGTATATGAATGATATCTTGCTGTTTTAGTTTTACTATAAGTCTTCTATAACCAAAACTTGTCATGTGAAAATTATCTCTGATAGCATATTCAAAGTCACTACTGTCGTATGTACCTTGCATATGATTTCTTGGAAGCGACCCGTCATATTGTTCCATAAATGATACTAGGTCATCTGTTTTTACGTAATATCTAAAGACCATTTTTTAATAATTTAGGTTCGACATCTTTTTTGAATTCATCTTTGTTGAAGCTTGCATCATACAATAATGTATCTGCTTCTATGAATTCTTCATCTGTGATTGTGGACATATATTCTGCATCAATGTTTACATTGTTGTCATCTATTTCTACATATGTGTGACATGATAGACAGAAGAACTCTTGTTCGTAATCGTCATACCAAACCTCATTGGCACTACAACACGGACATTGTGCTGTAGTTTTGAAAGAGTCTGCATACTGGTTTTGTAATGCTTCGTTTTTTGGTTGGTATTTTGTTTCGTAGTCCCAGTCATCATAGTAGTCATAGCCCCAGCTTCTTGCTGTGTATCCACCATATCTTCCATATCCAATACCATATGTTGTTCTTTTGTCTAAATCTATTTCATATCTTTTGTCAGCTGTTGCTTGTAGTATTTCAAAACACATTTGTTTTGTTGATTCTACTTCTGATATGATTATGTATTCGTTGTCTGAGTGTGGGTCATAGTACCCGCAAGACATGTTTGCAACTTGTACAGGATTGTTGTCAGCAATTTCACCAACATCTGTTATACCGCCAATACATTTTTTACGATTGTATTTCTCAAGTATATAGTCAATGTCATCGTGTAGTTTAACATCTGATAATATTGTACCGCTTATACTTGTTACAAAATCATTGTAGCCTCGTCTGTCACATTCTAAGACAATAGTACTGTCATTGAAGAATGTAAAGTCTGCTTTGCTTGAACCAACACAACCAACTTCTTCATCAAGAAAGAATACTGCTTTGAAGTTGTCAAATTGTTTTAGTAATTCAAGAGTAATGTACACACCGACTTTGTCGTCACCACCAATTCCATATCGCTTCATTGTTTTGGTATCAATGGCAAGTAGTACATCATCAAGTTGTACAACTTGTACATCGTTGTTGATGTTGTGTACGGTATCAATATGACATACCATTGTAGGATATAAGTCAGCGTCACCTTTGGTCACATATATATTACCATACTTATCTGTGGTATGACCAAGGTTGTTTTTTGCAAGTTCTTTTTTGATGAATCTTTGCATTCGTTGTGTTTCATATGAATGCGTTTGTACATTCATAACTCTGATGAGATTTTGATTTACTTTCATGTGATTGTGAATTATGGGGGCCTAAGCCCCCGTTAGATTAAACTTTGATTTTGTTGTTTGCAACAAGAGTGTTATACATTAGCAATGCACCTTCGTATGCAGTCAACGTTTTGCCTTGACGTTCTGTAATATCAAAAGCTTGACGATAGTCATCTGCTTTGAAGATTGTAGTTACAGGTTGTAGAAACGTTGGTGGCTTTGTACCATTGAACAATGTCATTGCATTTTTCCATGCATTTCTATTGTTGTTTATGTCACGTGCAGTTATATCGTTTTTTATGCGATTGTACACGTTTTTGTCACTACGAACAACTTTGTTCTTTTTGACATACTTAACTGCAGTTTTAATTGCAGATGATACTGATGAACCAGTAACGCCTGTGGCTTTACCGATATCAGTTACTGATGACCCATTTAAGAAGTCATTGATTAACTCTGTTCTCATAAGAATTAAGATTTAAAAATTAATAAATAAAAATTGATAATTGTGGCTGTGAATACAGCCCAAGTAAATAATATTACAGGTGATAAAACCAGTAATTCTGTCCAACTCATTGTCGAGTATAGTTGTAACGACCCACCTATTATTACTAATATTGCAAATAATGCAATTGGTGTTACAATAATTTTTTCTGCTTTTGATAGCTTTGGCTGTGTTTTTGAATCTGCAACGGTGATTGTGATACGACCATTGCGTTTCTTTTGTATCGTCTTGATACCTGTCGGAAGAGTTTTAGTTATTGTTTTCATTATACTAGGAATTGAGTTTTTTCTACTTGATTAATAATATCTAACAACAAATCATGTGTGAAATCAATATGTTGTCCGTCATTTGTTGTGTATAACCTAAACACATCTTTAGTTATTTCTGCAGCATAAACGTCACCTGCATCGTCATGAACCTTTAGTGTTTGATATAGGAATATATCATCGTCAGCATTGATATCTCTGATATCCGTTATTTCATTGAATTTTAACATAATATATAATTTAGTAGCCCGTGAAGGAATTGAACCTCCATTTACACCGTGAAAGGGTGGCGTCCTAACCATTAGACGAACGGGCCGTATGCGATAGATTAAACTACCGCAAGTAACTCATCGATATGTGCATCAACATCTACTGTGTTTTCTTCTGTGTAGCGTTGTTGTAATACCCACTTTTCTACATCAGCTGAGGTCACATTGTCATCAGTTGATTTGATATCAGTATACATCTTGGGAAGAACTGCTTCATTGATGTATAGTTTGTTTTTTAGCATTACGTCATTAACGATGAATGCACGTTCAGTTTCCATTTTGATTGTGAACGTTACGGGAATAGGAATTTCTAAAGTCATAAGATTATATTTAATTAATAAAAATTTTATAAAACAAGACACGAAGTGTCTATTATTCAAAGGGTTGAAACTATCAAAACAACCCATATAACCGCTCAGAGTATAGTTTTTTGTATTATGAATAATTCATAAAGAAAGGCTCGAAGAGCCATATTAAATTATCGAATAGCAATAAAAAAAGGGGGCGAAGCCCCCTGCTCTTAAGAGTAAGAGGCATATTCAGGATTGTCAAGCTCCCATTGAGTAAGAGCGTCAACTTGCTCAAAGTTCATTGTATCACGAGTGATATAGTCAAACTGTGCATTGACAACCGACTGCAAGGCAGTATCTTCAGCAACACCGTAATACATATCGTCATTGTCAAATAGTTTTTCTTCAGCGATTCGTGTAGTGTATCGTTCTTCGAAGTTCTTGATTAGCCAAGTAGGTACATAGATGACATACCTGTCTTTGATTTGATAGTATTCAGTTACCTTGTTGTCTACAAGTCTTGACTTGATACGTGAAACGTTACGTTCATCGTATCTGTCAATCAGCATTGCTTCAGATATCTTGTTCATTGGGAACTCTACAAGTGAT
>Ga0164313_10002664_pt1 | contig 15951 bp, 13 predicted proteins | sample GuaBasSedimGuay4_FD_113735 | JGI IMG/M metagenome (GOLD analysis project Ga0164313, IMG submission 113735) | Subseafloor sediment microbial communities from Guaymas Basin, Gulf of California, Mexico - Guay4, Core 4569-4, 0-3 cm | ecosystem: Environmental > Aquatic > Marine > Hydrothermal vents... | reverse complement strand
GAATATGAAAAGAAAGGTTATGCCTTCGAATCTGCAAATAAGTTAAAAAATGTCGCATTTAATAAATTAGGACTAACTGAAATAAATGCCATAACTGTAAAAGATAACATCTCATCTCAAAAACTATTAGAGAAGCTAGGAATGAAGTTAAATGGAACAACAAAGCTACCTAATGATAATGAGGAATTATTGCTTTATAAAATAAAAATATGAAATTGGTTTCAAAAAAAACTTAGTGCATTTAGCAAATGGTGCTAATTATGAAGATGATAGCAATCAATTAAAACGTGTCTGGCTGAAAATTCTTCGGAATTTAAGCCGCACAAATCTTATACAAAACGGTTAGCCTTGATTATTAACTCAAGATAATTTTATTAGAACAATGGACAAATTCACTTAATAATCACCTTTATTTCTGTTTTAATAGGGTTAGCTATGACAAATCTTTTATATAGCCTTCAGATGCTACATTTAATGAATTCTATCATGATTTTGAAGATCACAAGGAGTCCTATGGATACATTCACTTTTTTATAATTAAAAGCACTAAAGAGCTTACAATAGGATAATTGGTTATCTTTTGATTAATTCCTTATCTTTACAATGCAAGTTTCTAATATTAGATAAATAGTCTATGCAAGAAAACTAATGATTATTCAAGTCTTTTCTTGCAAAGACTAAATATCCCTTAAAAATTAAAAATCATGGAGGAAAGACGCGATTTCTTAAAAAAATTAGCATTGCTATCGGGTAGTATGATGCTTCCTATATCGAGCTTTGCCCAGACAAATAAAGACAAATGGGGTGAAATACTGCCTTTGCGTACTCTGGGTAAAACGGGTGAAAAAGTTACCATGTTAGGCCTTGGTGGTTACCACGCAGGGTTGAATACAGGTAGGGATGCCCAGGAGTTACTAGAGAAAGCAATGGAAGGAGGTATTCGGTTTTATGATACGGCTGAATCCTATCAAAATGGTGGTAGTGAAATAATTTATGGAAAATATCTGGTTCCCAAATATCGCGATGACGTATTTATTATGACGAAATCAACAGCTAAAGATGCTGCCACTGCAAAACAACATTTAGAGGGTTCCCTCCAAAGAATGAATTGTGATTATATTGATCTATGGCAGGTACATTCATTAAGAACACCAAATGATGTCGACAACCGGATAGAAAATGAGGTGCTGGAGGTTTTTGAAAAAGCCAAAGCGGAGGGGAAGGTCAAACATATTGGTTTTACCGGTCATCAAAATCCATTTGCCCACAAGCATTTCTTGGATAAAACCTTTGACAACGATATTTTTGAGACCGTGCAAATGCCAATCAACATTATTGACCCGCATTACCACAGCTTTATAAAGAATGTTCTGCCTCTTGCCATAGAAAGAGACCTCGGGGTTCTGGCAATGAAAACCCTTTCTAATGGCAGGTTTTTTGAAGAAATGAAAACATCGGATCAACAAGATGGGAAATCAATTGATCCTCTTGTACCTAACTATATCTCTGTTAAAGAGGCCCTTTATTTTGTTTGGTCGCTTCCGGTAAGTGTTTTGATCACAGGGGCGGATACAATGGAATATTTAGAAGAGAAAATTGAATTGGCCAAAAACTTTAATATATATTCTGAGTCGGAAAGGCTTGAATTGCTGACGAGAGTTTTTGATAAGGCAAGCAATGATATTGAGTATTATAAAAAGGTATAAAATGATTTTAGCATCTTAATTTTTTTTTGTATCCTTGCATAAGATAATGAAAAACAACTCTATACATAGTAAAAGAACATGCCACACTTTTTTAATGATGTGCAGGAAAACTATGGATAGGTATTAAGTATTTAAAATTTTTACAATTTAAGATATAAAAGCCTTTCCTGACCGAAAGGTTTTTTTTATAGTATAAAAAAATAAGTAATGAACTTCAATCAGATACATCATATAATGCCAACGATGATAATGTGTTGTTTTGGATACAACAAGGGAAAGCGGTGGAAATATGATGTTATATAATTAATTGAGATAACATAACAATCACAAAAAGCCTTCCCGTATTGGAAGGCTTTTTTTTACGACTAAAAATGAGCTACTAATAATTTAAATTAAAAAAAATGACAACAGAACAAAAAACAACAGTTAAGGAAATTACAGTGCAGGAATTGAAATCACTATTTGATGACAACAAAGATTTTCAATTGATAGATGTACGAGAGCAGTTTGAACGTGATATAGCACATATTGGAGGCAAGCTGATACCTTTAGGAAAAATAAAGTTTCATATCACTGAAATTAAAAAGGACAAACAAGTTATAATTTATTGTCGGAGTGGAAGAAGAAGTGCAGATGCTGTAAAATTATTGGAAGAGGCTACGGGTCATGTAGCACTTTATAATCTTAGAGGAGGTATTTTGGCCTGGTCAGCTGAAATTGACGAAACAGTATCCATACTGTTATAATAATTTATGATTATTTTTGTGGATATATAAATCTTATATTTTCATAATGAAACCATTTTTAATTCTACAACTTCGTCCCATTGATCTGGCATCGGATAATGAGTTTTTAGCATTCTTGAGATTTGGCGGCTTGACCGAACGGGATGTACACAGGGTGAGAATGGAAAAAGAGGGAATACCGGAGATTGATCTCGATGATTATTCAGGGATATTGTTAGGGGGCGGACCGAGTAATGTTAGTGATGATGAGGAAAGAAAGTTCGGATATCAGAAACGATTTGAAAGTGATCTCAACATGTTATTTGACAAGGTTTTTAAAGAAGATTTCCCGATTTTAGGCACCTGTTACGGGATAGGCGCTCTTATTAAATATCAAGGAGGTATAGTGTCAAGAGAAAAATATTCCGAAGGTATAGGAGCCGTTGAAGTAGTACTCTCGGATGCGGGTAAGAAGGATGAATTATTAGTTGGGTTACCTGTAAAATTCATGGCTTATGTTGGGCATAAGGAAGCTTGTCAAACGATTCCGACCGGTGCCACCCTTTTAGCGAGTTCGTCAGGTTGCCCGTTTCAAATGATAAGATTTGGTAAAAATATTTATGCTACACAATTTCATACGGAACTGGATGCTGATGATATTCGGTTGCGGATAGAGATCTACAAGAGTCATGGTTATTTTTCTCCTATAGAAGCTGAATCACTTAAAAGGAAAGCTAAAAATTACCATGTAAGCTTTCCAAGTAGGATACTCCATAATTTTGTTCAAATATATAGACAAGGAGAGTGAAAATGTTTATCCCTTAACCGCCATCACCGGTTTTTATTAACCATCTGTCATATAATAATAGTCCGTTAAGATTTTATATAATATTGGTTGTCAGTTGTATACAAAAAGAACATTATTTTTACAAACCCCTAAAAGTCAGCATTTTGCGTCTTTGCGTCTTTGCGAGAAACAAAAACTTAACGAAGTGTTGATATAACTAAATTTCAACATTCTGTTATTCTAGCAGTATGTTTTCTGTTTTTTCTTTCATCCAATCTAAGTTGGAAATTAAAAAAAAACAGAACCTGTAAGAAAAATCACTTAAGACTAAATGATTATCTTTATAGCACATAGGAAGAGAAATGCTATTTTGATGTATTTTTTTAGATCTTGTGGGGTAAAACATTTATAGACATAATTTTGCCACGGTTATTTATGACTAATAAAGTCCTGATATTTGTTATTTTTTTATTTGTTAACTATTCGATTCATGCCCAGAAGAAAGAGGTCTTGGTAAAGTGGACGGATCAGGAGATGCAACTGGATGGTATACTGGATGAAAGTTTTTGGGAGCTAACAGATCCTGCAACGAACTTCTGGCAATATTTTCCTACAGATTCTTTGCAAAGTACCTCTCAAACGGAGATCCGGATGTTATACAATGAGAAATACCTCTATGTTGGTATTATTGTCTATGCGCTGGGAAATGACTATGTTATCCCTTCACTTCAGAGAGATTTTTCGGCAAGAGGGAATGATAATATCAACTTACTCTTCGATACTTTCAATGATGGTACCAATGCTTTTTTTTTCGGTTCAAATCCACTTGGGGTACAACGCGACGCACTGATCTCAGCAGGAGGTACGGACTTCAGTGGTTTTAGAACCACCTGGGATGTAAAATGGGAGAACGTTTCTAAGATCTTCGATAATTACTATATCGCCGAAATGAAGATACCGATGGCTTCATTTAAGTTCAGAGAAGGAGAAGTAAAATGGAGGTTTAATTCGTATCGTTTTGACACTCAATCTAATGAGTGGAGTACCTGGTCAAATATTCCACAAAACCAACACATCACTGATTTAGCCTTTATGGGAGATATGGTATTTGAAAAACCTCTAGGAAAATCTAAGCCACCTTTTTCTATTATTCCATATACCTTAGGCGATGTCACGACGGATTTTTCAAAGAATTCGACAAAAGCAAATATTAAGTTCGGAGGAGACGTCAAGATTCCAATTGGAACCAGTTTGAATCTGGATCTGACTGTAAATCCGGATTTTTCACAGGTTGAAGTAGATGAATTGGTGATAAACCTTACTCGTTTTGAGATTTTTTTGCCTGAGAAAAGACAATTCTTTATTGATAATGCGGATCTCTTTTCCGATTTCGGAAATATTAGAGAGGCCAACCCCTTCTTTTCCCGACGAATTGGTATTGCCGAAGACCTGGATGGAGATAATATAGAGAATACTATCATTGCCGGGGCGAGGCTGAGCGGGAAGCTCAATGAGAATCTCCGGATTGGAGTACTTGATATTCAAACGACTGAAGATGCTGCAAATGAAATACCTACCAATAATAATATGGTAATTGCCCTGCAACAAAAAGTTTTTAGTCGCTCGAACGTTGGCTTTGTTTTTGTCAACCGTCAAGTGACAAAAAAGCCTGATTTTATTGAGGATGCAGATGTGTTTAACAGGGTCTTGGGTTTGGATTTCAACCTTCAGTCGGAGGATAGTAAATGGACCGGAAAATATTATCTGCACAAATCTTTTACACCTGATTCAGGAGACAAGGAATTGTCATCGGGAGGGTTTTTGGAGTATAATACCAGAAAATGGAAGATTAATTTAAGAGGTATCTATGTTGGTGAGGATTTTCGGGCTGATCTGGGCTTTGTAAGGCGCAACGACATTTTCAGGATAGATCCTTTGGCACAGAGAACTTTCTATCCAATAAACTCAAGGGTTAATTCACATGCCATTCAAATTAAAGGATCGTCAACATGGAGTCCTGACTTGGAATTGCTCCAAACAGATGCTATGGCAGATTTGGAATATCAAATACAATTCCGAGATCAAAGCAGTATAGAAGTGGCTATAAAATACAGGTATACTTTTCTCCTTGAGGATTTCGACCCAACCGGCTCAGAAGATGGAATTCCTCTGCCTGCATTTACAGACTATAATTATACTAATATGGATTTCACCTACGAATCAGACAGAAGAAAAGTCATTTTTTTTATGGCTAGAACAGATATAGGTCAATTCTTCAATGGGTATAAATTTTCATTAACAAGTGAATTGAGATTGAGATTGCAGCCATATTTTACAGCATCTCTTAATTCGAGTTATAACTATATTGACCTGCCCGAACCATATTCCACAGGGGCCATTTGGTTTATTGGACCAAAATTTGAGTTCACTTTTACAAAAAAGCTATTCTGGTCAACCTTTATACAATATAACAGTCAGGAAGAAGATTTCAGTATCAATTCGAGATTACAATGGCGATTCAAACCCTTATCGGATCTCTTTCTGGTTTACAATGATAACTACACAACAATTCCCTTTGCACCGGGTACCCGTGCTATAATTGTAAAATTCACTTATTGGATTAATATATAAGCTTTTAACCTATCGTATTTATTACTCCTTAAATCCACCTGTTTGCCAATCATTAAATAATTTTACTTGGGCATCCGACAGATCGGCTCCTGCCGGTGGCATATCACCGGTCTCAATCTGATCAATCAGGTCTCTGCTTATAACGGCATCTTTAACATTTTGATAAGTGGTCAGAGGCATAGGCGCATTGTTAATTGGAGGGTTTGTATGGCAACTCAAACATTTGCTGCTTATTATTGGCGCGATATGCACTTTATAGGTAACGGTATTGGCAGGTGGATCAGGTTGTCCATTATCATCTTCACTATTGGAAGTACATGAAACAAAGCTTAAAAATAAGATCAAAACAGTAAAAATTTGAAATTTTTTCATAATAAAGGATTTAAGTGTTAGTATTTATGTCTAATATTTGATTAATATAATTTTTCTTTTTCTTTAGGTTTTTTGACCTGGAACGCTCTTGATATATTAAATCCAAAGTGGATATCCCCGTCAAAGAAATTTCCTGTAGTTTCAGCAATAAACCCTTTTTCAAGCATTGATCTCGAATTGGTGAAGATAAGCTGAAAAATATGCCCTCCCGTTTCAATGTCAAGACCAACAGCAATAGAATTATAAGTTGTAACTGATGTAAATGGATTTATGGTGTAATAATATTCTCCGTTAATGGAAAAACGTTTGCTGATTTTTATTCTCGCTCCAATTCCGACAGCAAAAATATCATTAGGGTCTTCTGACGTTGGAACAGTATTAATATGTATATAAGTTGGCATAATTTGCAAAGAGAAATCAGGACTAAATTTCCTGGCCAATAAAATTTGGCTTGTATAGGTCAAACGGTCAACGAAAGTAGGTTCATTTTCAGGGTCATAATCTCTAAGTGTTTTTTCAGTGGCACTTCCAAATAGCGTCAAGCTGACAGGAAAATTTTGAGCACCGGTCTTTTGTTTTAATACACGATATTTAAGATAACCATCATAAGTTTTTTCAAAGGAACTTCTACCTAAGGCAATCGTCAGATCATCAATAATAGCATACTCAAAGCCAAAGCGAATATTTGAATTATCCAAACCGAAAAACTCATAGATACCGGTGTTTATTCTTCCAAATCGATGGGAAATCACAAACTCTAGGATTCCTTTTTTACGTGTTTCAACAGAATGCCCATTCATAATTCGTGTACCATTGAATGTGCCGGTTATTATTGTAGTATAGTCAGGAGATTCCTGATCTAAAATATCTTCCAACTCTTGTCCATATAAATTAAAATTCAACGAGATAACCAGAATAAACAGTATTAGTTTTTTCATTTTGAATATGGTTTATGATGAAGTTCGAAGGAGATTTTTATTGTTTTTGCAATATTATTTATCACAACAGATGGAATCTTGATATTAAAATCGGCTACTTCCACTGTAAACTCTCCTGTAACTTTTATTTCTTTATTTTGAATATCAACTATTGCTATTGTACTAATTTCTTTTTCTTCACCATGTAGCGAAAGAATTCCCTTAATTTCTGTTTCATTAATATCTTCATTTAACGATGTGAAATTTATAATTTCTCCTTTGAACTTCGCTTTTGGATATTTATAGGATTCGACATAGTTTTCATTAAAATGTTCCTGCATTAATGCCTTTTTAAAGAAAAAGGATTTCATTAATAATTGAATTGCTATTTGTCCTGTTTTAGTATCTATGATACTTAATACCTGATTGTTATCCGCTCTTATGTCCTCCACTAATGAATGTGAAAAAAAAGAGACAAAACCATTTTTAGTTAGATATTTATCTTGTGAAAAAGTTTGATTTACAAATAGTACTGTAAATAAAATAAAATAAAATTTATTCATTAATTCTTATTTAACTATAATACATCTTACCATGATAACGTCTAATAAAAAGCCGCTGCAAATACCTTTAATTGTTACATTTTGTCCTTTTTTTAGTTTTAAAGCATTGATATTGTCTTCCGGTATTAACTGACAGATAATGCTTGCATCCGAATATTGATTTTTTAATGTAATAACGCTGTTTCCATCATGTGTGGAGATTTCAAAGACCTCACCTTTTAACAGGATAATGTTATCGGCATATTTTTTACTGGCTGCATCTTCGTCTTCGAGAAATTGGTTCAAAAGGTATTCCGCATTCAGGGTCAGGTCAGCTTTTGAAGTTCTGATATCCTTATGTGGTTTATTATAACTTTTGAGTAATAAAAATAAACTTATTATAACAAAAATAAATATTCCCGAAATTATTCTAAATTTATTATTTTTCACAGGACTGATTATTAATTGTTTAAGGCATTATTTTTGATAATAGAGGCAGTCGAATCAATCTCACACAGTGTCGTAATAACAAGAACTTATCAATAAATATAATAAATTAAATAAAAAGTGTGCATTCTCTTATTTCATCTGTCTGTTTCTATCTTTTATTTCTGTACTATGGAACCTCAATAGGAGTCATCATATTTTCCTTGATGGATCAATATTGTTAAATATTATAATAATCATTACGATTATTAATTAAACCGTAATGATTATATAATTTAGTTTTGATCTAAGGTGTCGGTGCCAAAGGTGTATCTGAATTGGCTATTGGCCATACTCCCGGTGCCGGAAAACTAATTCCTTTATTATCTCCTCTTGACATATCCTGACCAAAATAATACAAAGGCCATCCTTTATAAGTAAGTTGGGTTCTTCCAAAAACATCAATAGTTCCAAAATCATTTATGTCTAAGTTACTTGGAATCATATCCAATGTTATTTCGGCAATGGGCCAAACACCATTATTCGAAAAATCATCTTTGGTGAAAGTATTATTGTCCATCGTGTCAAGTTTAAAAGTGTATAAGGTTTTGCCATTAATATCTGTAATGTACTTAGTTAAACCATCTCCAACGGTATAGTCACTCATATAATTCAGGCCATCATGTCCTACCAGTTGCGCAGCAACATACATCAAAGAATAATCAGGTTTGGCTATAAACCAAACATTATTGACATTATCACCATTGGTATCACCGCTTTGTGTGTCATTTGCAAAATAATATAAGGGCCATCCCTTGTATGTATTTTGCATTTGGCCATCGGTACGGGTTATTGTTCCAAAATCAGCAAAATCCAGATCATCATTTACATTGAGATTTTCATCATAAAAAATTGGCCAGTTAGTGAGGCATCCGTCAATACATTCTGAAGTTTCTTTGCTGTCATTTGAAAAGAAATAAAGTGACATTCCTTCTTTATCCGCTAATATTTTTCCCAAGGTCTCATCTTCCAGAACTTTTACAGAAGCAGGAATGGCAGATGCGATTTCGGTATTTGCGATTGGCCAAATACCTCCGGGTACCGGAACACTTACACCCATGTTGTCACCACGTTCATCATCTTGACCAAAATAATACATAGGCCATCCTTTGTATGTCAATTGTGTTCTTCCAAAAACGTCGATGGTATTAAAATCATTCGCATCCAGGATACTTGGCAATTTGTCTAAATTGATTTCAGCTATTGGCCAAACACCATTATTTGAAAAATCATCTTCCGTAAAATTATTTGAATTTTCAGTATCCTTTATAAAAGTGTAAAGAGTTTGCCCTTCTATATCCGTAATATAAAAAGTGACGCCTTCCCCTTCGGTATAATCACTTTTGTAGTTTTTACCATCGGCACCAACCAATTGGGCAACAACGTACATCAATGAATAGTCGGGTTTGGCAATGTACCATACATTATTAACTTTATCCCCGTTAGTATCTCCTGAAACTGCGTCATTGGCAAAGTAATATAAAGGCCATCCCTTGTAGGTATTTTGCTTTAAACCATCCGATCTTGTAATTGTTGCAAAGTCGCTTAGATTCAATCCGGCATCAACGGTTAGGTTTTCTTCATAAAATATTGGCCAAATATCCAGACATCCACTTAGGCATTCTGAGGTGTCTTTTGTGTCTTTTGAATAAAAATAGAGCGACATGCCCTTTGAATCGGTAAGGATTTTTCCAAATGTAGCATTGTTGGTAATTTTGACATCGCTATCTTCGGGGTTCTGTTTGTCGCCGTCGTCGTCATTATTACATCCTTGTAAAATAAAAAAGGAAAAAATAATTAGTAAGAATACTTTTTTCATAATATATTGAGATCTAGTTAAATTTGATATGAAATAACCACAATGCTATGTTTTATACAAAAAAAAATTTGTGAAGAAGGAAAAATGGAACATAAAAAGGAAAAAATTAACCTGAAAATATTTGAACTATTTTGAAAAAGGATCAATTATATTTATTCACCTTGCTCGCCATATCCGTTATCGTGTTTGTGATTGGTTACTTTAGTATGAATTACATGGTAAAGGTCAGTACAAATCAATTACTGGAGATTCAAATTGAATCCAGTAAGAGAGAGGCACGGGAATTCTCAAAATTAGTATCCTATCAAATTGAAAATGGGGTAGATCGCCAAACAGTTATTGACAATATTCAAAAAAGCATTGAAGGAACCAATGTTGAATCCGGTTTTATTTGCATGTTCGACTGGTCAGGTATTGAAATTTGCCATCCGAACCCACAAAAAATAGGGAAACAAACAAATCCGGATGAGTCCTATGTTCGCCCTATTGATGAGGGAATAAATTCTGAAGATTTTTATGAATTGTTAAGAAAGAAAAAGCAACTTGGAGGACTTCGGGAATTTAATAGCGACAGAAGTTCTGAAATTATTTATCTGTATCCCGTTGAAAATACAGATTGGATCATTGCAGCTCACGCCAATATAACCAAAATCAATAAACACCTGCAACAATTAAAAGTAAATTTTTTATTGGTATATCTTCTAACTAGTGTGATAATCATATTGTTATCTCTTTTTACTGTAAGGTATCTGGGTAATTATTATGAAAAAGAATTGGAGTTTAAAAACGAACAATTGCAAGAAAAAGTATTAAATCTGTCAGGTTTAAATACAGATTTGAGCAAATACAAAAGTAAAATTAATCAAAAAATTAAAGAAGAGAACAGAACTCAAAAAGATAATAATGGAGATAGGAAATTTAAGAATAGAATTTTAACTTATTCAAAAGATAAACTTATTTCTATTGATGTTGCTTCAATTTCCTTTATTAATACAGAGTATTCAAACACAAGAATTACGTGTTTGGATGGTAAAAAATACAACAGTAATTCCAGCCTGGATGAACTGTATAACAGTTTGGACAGCACCATGTTTTTTAGAGCGAACAGGCAATATATCATATCAGTTAAAGGACTTGATGAGATATTGAAATATGGAAATAATCAACTAAAAATAAATACGAACCCAATCACGGAAAGTACCATAATTATAAGTAAAAATAAAGCCTCAGAATTTAAAAGATGGTTGAATACTTAAGAAAAACCAATTTGCAGGACCTTACATTATAAATATCTTCTAATAATAAAATAGAAGAAACATATATAATTAAGTGTGTTTATAATGGTCAGCTCATTTAACAAATATATTTACTCTCTTTGTTAAGCCAGTAGGCGATTTTTAATGTAAGCGACAAAATTCTCCCTCAAAATGGTGGCAACAAATGATTATTTGTAGAAACTAAAACAGGTCTGACACCGGTTTATAACGCCATTGAAATTGTGAATTCAGGTTGAAATTTTTCGTTTGTTCATTGTATTGAAATATGTAGAGTTTCTAAAATATCTTCTAACTATCTATGATTGAGTTCATCAAATAACAATTTTTTAACAAAGAGTACTATATTTATCAGTATCTTTAAATGGTGAATCTCAATGAACTCTTCTCGGAATTCAAAAGACGTAATATTTATAAGGTGGCTATTACCTATGCCATCGTCAGCTGGTTGCTGGCCCAAATGGCCGGTTTGGCGGCGGAAAGTTTTGATGCGCCCCTTTGGGTTATGAAGATCATAATTATTGTCTTAATGCTTGGATTCCCAATTGCTTTGATATTGGCCTGGGCCTTTGAAATGTCTCCGCAAGGAATGATTAAAACGTCCTCTCTTGCATCAGAAGAAAATCCATACTCGTCATCTAAGAAAAAGCCATTTACAAATAAATTTTTTATCGGCTTTCTAATTATTATTGTCATTGGTCAGTTCGCATATAATAAATATTCATTGAATACAGAAGCTGCTGTTTCACCTCAGGATGATATCCCTGTATTGAATAAATCAATTGCGGTTTTGCCATTTGACGACATGAGTTCGGGGGGAGATACAGAGTGGTTTTGTGATGGTGTAACAGAAGATATTCTAACCAACTTATCGAAAATTAAAAGTTTGCGGGTTATTTCAAGAACCTCGACAGAAAGATATAGAGAAACAAATTTGTCTATACCGGAAATAGCCAAAGAATTAGGGGTATCTTATATTGTTGAAGGATCTGTTAGAAAACATGAAGATAAAGTTTTGATCACAGCGCAGTTAATTGATGCAAGTGACACCCATTTGTGGTCTGATAATTTCTATGAAAAGTTAGACGATGTGTTTAAGATCCAGGAGGAAGTATCCAAAAAAATAGTGGAACAATTAAAGATCACTATTAGCCCTAAAGAAGAAAAAGCATTAAGTACTGCACAAACAAATAATATTGAGGCCTATCAGTTGTATTTAAAAGGACGTTCTGTGGCCGATGACAGGTCGGAAGCCAGTTTGCAAAAAAGCATTGATCTTTATCAGCAAGCTATAGACTTAGATCCTGATTATGCAGCGGCATATGCCGAAATGGCCAGTAGTTATATCATGTTGATATATGAACATATAAAATATGATGATGTCATAAATAAGATAAATACACTGATCGAAAAGGCTTTGGTACTTAACCCCAATACAGTTCGTGCATATACGGTTAAAGCAGATTTAAATAGAAGAGACGGTAACTGGGAAGAAGCTAAGATAAATTTTGAAAAGGCCCTTACAATAAACCCCAATGATGCCACAGCACATCACCATTTTGCAAACTATTTTGGGGAAATACCCGTTCCTGATGTTAAAAACCGACTTATCCATATATCTATTGCACAGGAATTAGATCCTTTTTCAAGTTCAATAAATGGCGTTAAATTCAGGGCACTTATTGCAAACAATAAATTTGAAGAAGCAGAGGCACATTATAATAAAATGAGTTTTCTTTTTAGAGAAGAGGATCAATTAGAGTTTAAAATTTTTCTTACAAGTATGCAAAACAAAGACTGGTCAGAGACGATTCATGTTTTTGAAGATGCGATTAAAGAAGAGCCAAATAATTCTTTTTTGTATAGAGAACTCGGTTATGCCTATGACGAAATTTTAAATGATGATGAAAGTTGGGTTGCCTATAGCAAAATAGCTTATGAGATGGATTCAATAAATTCAACGAATGCAAATTCCTATTATAATTCATTAATAGAAAACGGAAATTTTAACGAGGCGGATAATTTTTTACAAAGCAAGAATTATAAAGCCTTACTCAGTGAAAAGCAGGAAATCGAGGCTTTATTTTATTATAATTATCATTTAGAAAATTATAAAAAAGCACAGAAGCTATTAAAAAATGAATTGTTCTCTGAGGCTTATTTTGAGAAACTAATTACACTGGCGCAACTTGGAAGAGTGAAAGAGATAAGACAGACGTTTAGCGAGCAGGAAACTTCAAATACCGACAAGGCCTTTATTTATGCAATATTAAAGGAGCGAGATTCAATGTATTATTATTTAGAGCAAAAAGACATTGAGTTTAAATTTGTAAATAGCCGGAGAGAATTTGATCCGTATCGTAAAGAAGAGCAATATTTAGCCTTTTTAAAGAGGACTTATTTGCCGATTACGCATTGGAATGAATAGATCATTATCTTTTTATCTTCGTACTAATTGCTTATCTTAATAGCTCTTAATTTACCAAAAGACAAAAAATGATATTATGAGAAAATATCTCTATTTATCGATTCTGTATAATTTTTTTTACCATTTACTATTTCCAATGACCTATATAAAATCTAAAACAGTAACCCTATGAATCAGCTAATTATAAACAATTTATCCAAAATCATTATTGTATTTATCTTCCCGTTGATATTATTTTCTTGTAAAAAAGAGGAGAATAAACAATTTGCTGTAATGGCCTATTATGTGCCTTCCGATAATTATTCTCTCGAGGAGATTCCTTTTGATAAACTCAGCCATATTATTTTTTCTTTTACTGAGGTAATAGACAATAAAATGAAATTTAAAAGGGAGGATTCTGCACAAAAGCTGAAGGATCTGGTGGCCTATAAAAAGCAATACCCAGACTTAAAGGTGATGATCGCTTGTGGCGGATGGGGTGGTTGTGCCGGATTTTCCGATATGGTAACAGATCCTGAGTTGCGAAGAGGTTTTGTGCAAAGCACTATTGATTTTATAGAAAAATACGACTTGGATGGAACCGATATGGATTGGGAATACCCTGGTATGAAAGGGGCAGGAAATAAATTCCGAGAAGAAGATACTGAGAATTTTACCGCTTTAATGAAGGAATTAAGGGAAGCGATGGATGCAAACGGCAAAAATTTGGTTTTGACCTTTGCGTCGGCAGGATGGGAGCGTTATTACGATCATATTGAAACGCTTAAAGTAATGAAATATGCAAACTATATGAATATAATGACCTATGACCTGGTAGGTGGAGGAACTCCGTTCACGGCACATCATACAAATTTAGGCTGGGTGAAAAAAGAAGATGTTGAGGAGACTCCGGCTTATAAAATGTTAGAAGAAAGTAAAATGGATTTTAAACCAAGGTCAACCAAAAGCATCGTTGATTTTTGTATCCAACTCGGCGTTAAGCCGGAACAAATTGTAATTGGAGGTGCATTTTACGGAAGAGGCTGGAAGGGGGTTCCTCCTGAGAACAATGGTCTCTACCAATTGAATAAAGGTGTCTGGAAGGGTTGGGCACAATATGGAAATATTCATGAGAAATATGAAAATAAAGGTGGGTTTAAAAGGTATTGGGACGCAATAGCGGATGCCCCTTATTTGTACAATGCCACAGATAGCTTGTTTATTTCTTATGACGATTCGGAATCCTTGACTTTAAAAACGAAATATGCCAAAGAAGCAGGGTTGGGAGGTGTTATGTTTTGGCAATTGACAAATGACACAAATGATTATATTTTGCTCGATGCCATTTATCAGGAAGCAAAAAGATAAGTGGCCTGTATTTTTAAATGAAATTGGTGGTATGGAAAGAAATAAGAATTGAATTAGCAGGGTGCTCCTCTTTTCTTAATGAGCGAATTTAATGGGTAACATACTTATTTGTATTTTTTGTTCATTTGATTTTTTGAAAAAAAAATCCCAGAAAACTCTTGAGTTAAAACTAATCCTATGAACCCCCATTCATCTCTTAAGATTGTTGTAGGTAACTCCGATTTCTGGGAAAAATTATTAATAATATATCTAAAAAATAACTATAGAAAGAAATTATCCTTTTATAGAAATTTGGTTTATAATAATGTCATTGTATAATGCAACTGCAATATATAAAAAAAATATAAAAGTTTATATATTTGAAAAAATAATTCCTGTAATTTTTATCTTTTTTATTTAAAGTAAAGTTAACTAAAGATGTCTTGAGAAGGCGATATCCAATTTACAAAAAGCGATCCATAGAATTTATGTGCTACGATGTTAAAACCAAATTAGAATCTCAACTGAGAAGGGCAAAACGATTTAACGATCAGGGTTGGATAGCAGAATTGGAAGAAAAATTATTGCCCTATATGGAACATGCTTACTATCATGTTTCCGGTTATATGCATCCAAAATTATTGATTTACACCAATGATAAGCCCTATATTCCAACGCTTTCTATCTGGGGATTGGTACCACACTGGATTAAAAATAATGATCAAAGGCTTAAATTTTGGAATAATACACTTAATGCGCGAGGAGAAACAATTTTCGAGAAACCCTCGTTCAGAGAATCCGCTAAAAATAAAAGATGCATCTTGTACGTAGATGGGTTTTATGAACACCATCATTTCAAAGGAAAAACGTATCCTTTTTTTATTTCAGGAATAGATAAGATGCCATTGGCAATTGCCGGTCTCTGGTGTGAGTGGGTG
>Ga0164313_10002662_pt1 | contig 15958 bp, 13 predicted proteins | sample GuaBasSedimGuay4_FD_113735 | JGI IMG/M metagenome (GOLD analysis project Ga0164313, IMG submission 113735) | Subseafloor sediment microbial communities from Guaymas Basin, Gulf of California, Mexico - Guay4, Core 4569-4, 0-3 cm | ecosystem: Environmental > Aquatic > Marine > Hydrothermal vents... | reverse complement strand
GGCGAAACCGGTGAAGCTCTTCGGTGTCGTCGATCGGCTGGTGATCCGCGAGGTGGTACCACCGACCATCCTCGGGTTCATCACCTACACCTTTCTCGTGATCATGCGAGGCATTTACAGCCTCATCGAGCAGGTGCTCGTACGCGGTCTGCCGTTGGCCGATGCCGGCAAGGTGCTCCTGATCACCCTTCCACACGTCATTATATTGACCATACCGATGAGCTTCCTCTTTGGAGTTCTGCTCGCGGTCGGGCGGATGAACGCTGACAACGAACTCGTGGCCCTCCAGGCCGGCGGAATTCCGGCCCGTCGCCTGCTGCGGCCGATCGTGATCCTCGGTCTGCTCCTGACTGCGTTGAACGGCTACCTGTACCTCGATGTCATTCCGCGCTCGAGCCGTGATCTGAGAGACCTGAAAGTGCGTCTCTTCGCCAGTGCCAAAAACCTCGGGCGCATCGAACCAGGGGTGTTTCACGAGGAGATCCCAAACGTCCTTCTCTATGTCAACGAGGTGGACAACGATACTGGTGAGTGGCGCGATATTTTATTATTTGACAGCAGCAGTCCCGGTGAAGAACGGCTGACGCTGGCCAAACGAGGGCAGATGGTAACGGCTGGTCTACCGGAGATGGTGGACGCCAACCTGACCTCGGGCGAACCACCGGAAATGGAGCGGTGGATTCGGCTCGAGGATGTCGTGACCCATCAATTCATGCGGGCCGATCCGGAGACCTACCGGGTTAACCGTAACCGTTCGCAGCTCATCAGGCCGATCACCCAGAGCAAGGGCACGGTTCGCTACAGACTCAGCATGGGAGAGAGAAACACCGGGGATCTGGTGTCTTTTGTGCGTGGCGGCAAGCTCGAAGGCAATCCCCCGGAGCCGGAATCCGATGAGGACAGGGTGTTGCGGCGACGCCTGGCATCCATTGAGCTCAATAAGAGATTGGCGATTCCGTTCGCGTGCACGGTCTTTGCGTTCCTCGCTCTGCCGTTGGGTGTGGGCGCACGTTCGGGGGGCCGCGGCCGCGGTTTCGTGGTCTCGATTGCCGTCGTGTTGACCTACTATCTGGTCGGTAACCAGGGTGAAATGTTGGCGCTCGAGGGACGGGTGCCGCCGTGGGTAGGAATCTGGCTACCGAACATTGTACTCATGATCGTTGCGATTGCTCTGATGCGACGAATGGGTCGATGGTTGGGCGAAGGCGGTAGCGGCGATAGCGTTGTTGGTCGCGGGGTCAAATGGTGGCGGTCGTGGCGTGAAAAACGGCAGCAGCGCCGCCACTCTGGGGGCGCCCTCGATCCGCTCAGCGGGAGCATTCCCCTGAGCGTGCAACGAAGACGATACGCGACCCGTTTCCCGGCTCTCTTCGACCGTTACATCAGCCGCCGCCTCCTGCCTCCCCTACTCCTGGTTCTCGGTAGCTCCGCCATGCTCTACATCGTCATCGATCTCAGTGACCGGGTCGAGGACATCGCAAAGAACAACGCGCCCGCCGATGTCGTCCTGGCGTACTATGCGAACCTCGTACCGCAGGTCTTTCTCGACGTCACCCCGATGGCGCTGATGATCGCTGTGCTCATCCTGCTGACCGTGCTCGAGCGTCAACAGGAACTGACGGCCCTCAAGGCCGCAGGAATTTCGCTCTTCCGTCTGATTGTCCCGATTCTCCTCATCGCAGCGGTGTCGGCAGCCGGTTTGTGGGTGCTCGGAGAAGTCGTGGTTCCGAATGCCAACCGCGAGGCGATCCGATTACGGGATCGAATCATGGGGCGCGAGGCGACCCGATCGTACCGTTCCAGTGACCGCCAGTGGCTGATGTCGCGTGACGGCGAGACGTTATACGATTTTCTCCGCTACGATTCACCATCCGAGACGTTGATACGCTTCACCTTCTTCAGAATCGACGAGGACATGAATCTCCGTTTCCACCTCTACACCCGGAGAGCACGTTTCATCAATGGGGAGTGGATCGCCGATTCGGGTTGGTTTCGGCAGATCTATCCGGATGGCAACGACGAGTTCAGACGAATCACCGGCCCCATGAAACTCGACATTCCCGAGGGCCCGGAGTATTTCGGGCAGGAGTATCGGAGGCCTTCAGAAATGTCCATTGGGGAGCTCGGAGATTACATCCAGGAGCTCGTCGAGTCGGGCTACCGCCCCAGCAACCTCATCGTTCGCTGGCATCAGAAGATCACCTATCCCCTGACGGCGTTCGTCATGGTGTTGCTAGCGCTGCCCTTTGGCCTCAGCCGCGGCGGCCGCCGGACGAGTGCGATGCAGGGAGTTGCTATCGCTCTCGTGCTGGGAATCGCCTTCACCGTTCTCGTGACGTTTTTCGGGAAGTTGGGAGAGGTGGAAGTCCTCCCTCCCATTGTCGGTGCATGGGCGCCGTTTGTTCTGGCCCTGCTGTTTGGGATCAACCGCCTCACCGACCTCAGGACCTGACACACGGAGTTTTGAGTTTTGAGTTTTGAATTTTAAGTTACACACGCCCACTCGAGGGCCGAAACTCAAAACTAAAAACTCTTAACTCAAAACTCAGGTGTTGTCGGCATGCCGACATTTACTTGAACGACTGGCTTGCAATCGTGTGGAATCGTCGTCGGAGCGGGTGAAGATCGTTTTCGCGCTGAGCCGGGTGATTGCGGTTTGTCAGTAGAACGAACACCCCATCGATCTTGGGATCGATCCACACCGAGACGCCGGTGAAGCCGGTATGCCCGAAGGCCTCCGGCGAAAATGACGGGCCGGCGGAGCAGCCGGGAGACGATGCAATTTGCCATCCGAGCCCCCTCGCCTGTTCAAGCCCTGGCGTGCTGAGAGTTGTCACGATCTCGATCTCTTCAGCATCGAACAGCGTTCCACCCAGAAACTCCTTTGCCAGGAGAAAAACCCCCTCCGCGGTTCCGAAGAGTCCCGCGTTCCCCGCCGCACCACCGAGGAATCGCGCGTTGCCGTCATCTGGGAGACCCGGCGCCATGGGCGGAATCCATCGCCGGTCCAATTCGAGGTCGGCGACCAGGCGTTCCTCAACGACCGGGGAAGCTGCCCCAGCGCTCAGCGAATGAGTCACAGGATCTGGGGAAAAACCGAGCTTGTCCTCGATCCCCAACGTGCCCGTCACTCGCTCCTGGAAGATCGAAGCCAGGGGCGACCCAAAACTCCGCTCGAGCATCATCCCGAGAATCACGAATCCGACACAGGAGTACACCACCCGGCGTCCGGGCGGCTGCTCCAGGCGCACGGAGCCGAAACGTTCGGCAAGACGTTCGGGATCTCCCTCCGCGAGGCAATAGAGCGGCAACCACGCCGGCAGACCGGAGGTGTGAGTCAGCAGCTGCCCGATCTCTAGGCCTCCGACATCAGTACCCCGCACCTCGCAGAGGACCTCGCCAACCGTCGTCTCGATCCTCAACAGGCGCTCTCGAAAGGCAAGCAGCGCCAGAGTTGTCGTCACCAACGGCTTGGTGAGCGAGGCGAGGTCAAACCAGGTTCGATCGTTCGCCTGCTCGCGGACGGGGATCAGGCGCGAAGACCCGACCACCACGTTCCGAAGCTCCGCGGCGTCCCTCCCCCACCGGGCAACCATCCCCGGCGCCACTCCCGCCCCGACCGCCCGTTCGAGCAGCGTCAGAACCCGAGACTCGCAGTCATTCATCTCGGTTGGAGCCATCCGCCGCAACCGGTGTCGGTTGGTGACTATCATCGACGTTGACATAGGTGATTTCCGCTTCCGTTACATCGACCTGCTCGTCGCGATCCCAGCGTCGCGCGGCGCTCACCATCACCCGCACGGTGATCGAGGTTTGCCCGACCCGTAAAAATTTGGTGTAGAAGGAGACGAGATCGCCGACAAAAACGGGCTCATGAAAGACCACCTCGTTCATCGCCACCGTGACGACCCTTCGGGCGCCGTGGCACAGTGCTTCCTCGGCCCCAGCCTGGTCCATGTAGGAAAGAATCACACCACCGAAGATCGTGCCGGCGGGGTTGGTGTCCCGCGGCATCATCAGGACCCGGCTCTTTGGCTGCAATTGGCTGTCTTCCATCGTCACTCCCCCACCCTCGGGTTCAAGCACAGTATATCCTCAGCTCTCCACATCCGGATTGGCTTTCGAAATATCCTAGATAACCTATTTTCTTTCAGATATTTACGAAGTTTTTCATCCCTAAATTTTGACTTCGTCACTACAGATCCACCATACTCCCGCCATGAGCTGGCTCCCGGACATGGTACGCAAGCAGCCCCGGCGGACCCTCCAGATAACCTACCGAGTCCCTAAAGCACCGGGCCCGGACACCACCGATGCCACCGTCGCAGATGCACTCCACGGAAGTGATCTGCAAGTAACCGGTTCCGCGGTCGAAGGGTGGAACCTCTCTTTACCCGGTCGAACCCGGGTCTTCGGGCTGATCCCCCGTGAGCTCGACGAGTCTGTCGACCTGAGTCTCTCCTCGGGACCGGAGTACTCTCACCTCGTCGTAAGTTGTCATCCGGTTGAAACCCACGCCGCCCATGCCGCCGGCCTCGCCGGGGTGCTGGTGCTGGCGGCCGCAGTCTGGATCGCTGGCGGTCTTGCGGGTGGTCTGCTGGCCGGCGTGACGACAGTAATCGCCGGCGGTCTCCTGGTTGAGGTCACCCGCCACTGGGCCTTTGACGCTCTCGAGCAGCAGTTGCGGCGGCTGGCTGACGATGTCGGTAGCGCGCTGTGGCCCGGTCAACCGGCGCAGATCACCGTCGCCTGAAACCCAACGGCCATTGAACCGCAAAGACGCAAAGAACGCAGAGCGCCCATTTTCCCTTCCGTCTTTGCGGTCTTCGCGTCTTGGCGGTTTCAACGCGTATTCGCAACTCCCTGGCTCGCTACTCAACCTGGGCGGTCTCGTCCTTCACCGCGTCCTCCGGATCGGGAAGATCCTCGGCGCGTTCGAGCCCGAAGTGGATGAGGAATTCCTTCGATGTCCGATAGAGAAACGGCTTCCCCACGACCTTCTTCCTCCCAGCCATCCGCAGCAGCCCACGCTCGAGCAGGGTTCGCACGACGCTCGCCGAGTTGGTGCCGCGGATGAAGTTGATTTCAGGGAGAGTAACCGGTTGGCGATGGGCAACGATCGCGAGGACCTCGAGCGCCGCCTGCGACAGACGCTGACGGGCGGCGATTCCGTGGAAGGTCCTCAGGTAGGGATCCAGACTCGGGGGCGTCGTGCAACGCCAACCACCAGCGACCTTCTCGAGCCGGAGGCCACTGTCCGACCGGTCCAGCTTTTCCCTCATGGCCTCGAAAACCGCACCGACCTCCTCCTCGCCAACCTTCCGATCGTCGATGGCCTCAGTGACCGCAGATACCGTCACGGGCCCGGACGCGGTCAGGAGAATGCCCTCCACGACAGCGGTTAACGTGTCCTTATCCACCGTTTTCCTCCCGCAGCAAGAGCTCCCTGCCGTCGAGCTCCCGATCGCCAGGCCGAAGGTAGATCTCAGTGAACGGACGCTCCTGGTCGGCGAACACCCCCCGCAACCGCACCAACTCCAGGGCCGCCACCATGACGGTTGCGATCTCGACCGGATCCGAACGCGAGTTCAGGTGGCGAAGAAGCGGCACCAACCCATCAGATCGCACGAGGTCGTATATGTTTTTCATTTTGTCCTCGACCCGGTAGCGCAGAGGCAAGACCTTGAGCGGCGGCGGATGGGAGGCTGCAAACCTCTGCATCACTTCGAGATAGGTCTGCGCAAGGACCCGCAGGTCAACGTCTTCCCAGTCGAGCTCCGTTTCTTCCCCGGCGCCGGTGTCGGCTACAATCTCCGGACTCCAAAGACACCGTCGCACGACGTCGCTTTCGTGCAGAAACGATGCGAGCTCCTTGACTCGGCGATAGGCGAGCAGCCGTTCTACGAGCTCCTCCCGCGGATCCTCAATCCCCTCGGCAACCTGCGGCAGGAGCATCTTGGACTTGAGGTGGAGAAGCCACGAAGCCATCCACAGGAAGTCACCCGCAATATCGAGATCGAGCTCCTGCATAGCCTTGAGATGGGCGTTGTACTGATCGCAGATATTGAAGATCGGGATGTCGTAGATCGACACCTCGTTCTGCTTGATCAGATGAAGCAGCAGATCGAGCGGTCCGCTGAATACGTTCAGCTCGACCGGCGGACCATGCGATTCCTCGGCGACCATCGTCATCGCGGGAGTATACACGGCAGTTTTGAGTTCTTAGTTTTGAGTTTTTAGTTACGGACATCGTCCCGGGATACCCACGGGCGGCTAGAGGATGACTCCAAACTTAAAACTCAAAACTAAAAACTCTGCCCTGATCCGCGGTGCTACACTCGCCCGCGTTCGACACTCACCGGAGGCGATGATGGAGCATTGGGACGGTCAGATGGACCTCTTCGACCAGAACCCGCAGCGGGAGGTGCCGCGGGACAAGAAGGTCGTTGTCTTCGACCTCGAAACCCAGCGCTCCTTTGCTGAGGTCGGCGGGCGCAGCCAGTTCCATCGCCTCGGAGTGTCGGTCGGCGTTGCCTATCGCTATGACCGCGATGAATTCCTGGTCGTCAAGGAGGACGAGATCGGTGAGCTCATCACCCTCCTCACCGAGGCGGAGCTCGTCGTCGGGTACAACATCCGCGGGTTCGATTACGAGGTGTTGCGCGCCTACACCGACGAGGATCTCCAACAACTTCCGACCTTTGACATCATGTACGACCTCGAGGAACGCCTCGGGTTCCGCCCGAAGCTGGACAGTGTTGCATCCGCCACCCTCGGCACGGGCAAGTCCGCCGATGGGCTGCAGGCCCTGGAATGGTGGCGTCTCGGAGAGGTCGACAAGATCATCGAGTACTGCCGTGAGGACGTGCGTGTAACTCGTGATCTCTACGATTTCGGGAAAAGGAATCGTTGGGTCCAGGTGGCGAGATTCGGTGGCAAGGCGCGCAAGGTCGAGGTCGACTGGTGACCACAAACGTTAAAACGTTGCACGTCAGAACGTTGCGGTGCCTGAGCGCCAAAGGCGCGACAAATTCATAGCCTGCGGCGTGAGCCGCAGCCATTATCTCCTCGTTGTCTGTCGCCGCTTCGCGGCTGGCTTCTCTTCACGAATTTCTTCGACACTCTTCGATCATCTCGTCGGCGGGTGGAAGACCCAGGCGTCCGACAAGCGTCGCCGGCCGTGAGGATGGGCCGCCAAGTCCGGTCAGTACTGCCCGGTATTCACGCGCTGCCGCCGCCACTCGGCCGAGGGTTCGCAGGCAGCGGGCGAGCAGGAACCGAACCTCAATCATCGCCGGTTTGAGGTACAGCGCCCCTCGGTAGGCAAGCACCGCCGCATCCAGATCGCCGGTCCTCTCGCGGGCGATGCCTTCCAACGCGTGAGCCACTGCGTTCTCCGGAAACCCGGTTCTCATGTCGTCGATGAGATCCAGCGCACCGTGAAGGTCGTCCTTCTCCAGGCAGCAGATCACCTGTTCGAGCCGGGCCTCGATCGTGGGTCCTTCATTCCCGGACGACGTGAACCCGTATCTCTCACCAGCCTCCAGGTGGGCCGGAGGGGAAACCACTTTCATGCTTGCTTCAGCGGAGGGGGGCGGTCGTTTCCCTTGGGCGTCGGTCGGGTCGCCGCCTGCTGCCGTTTCCCGGTGGCGGTAGCAGAAGCTCCCACCGAGTTCCCGAGCCTGAAGCCCCGTATCCAGGTGAAGAAGCGACTCGCTCGGTGCGAGAAACAGGGAACCGTCGTCGGCCAGCACGCCCTCCACCGCTGCGACAACCCGGCGCTGCACCTCCAGACGGAAGTAGATGAGGACATTCCGCAGGAAGATCAGGTCGAATTCCTCCCCACCAAGCTCGAGCGATTGATCCGCGAGGTTCACACGACGAAACTCGATCCGCGCCCGCAACTCGGGATCGAGCTCGAATCGATCGCCGTGGGACGTAAAATGCCTTTGCAGACAATCCTCCGGTACTCTCGCCACCGCTCGGGGTCCGAAAAGACCGCTCTGCGCCTCCGCAAGGGCAGCCTCGTCGACATCGGTTGCCAGGATGCTCCATCGCCAGTCGCCGACGACCTCGTGATCTGCGAGGACAATGGCCAGGGTTGCCGCCTCCTCGCCGCGTGCACAGCCGGCGCACCACACCCGCAGCCGTCGATGCGGGCGGCTGGCTGAAAACTCCGATAGGACAGTGTCGGCGAGCGCATCGAACTGAGCCCGCCCCCGGAAAAGGTAGGACTCCTTGATGGTGATCAGACCCAGGAGGCGCCGCAATTCGTCGGAATCTCCCTGTCGCTGAAGAGAGCGCACATAGCCCTCGATATCGGATGATCCGACGCCGGCCATGCGCTGTCGGACGAGGCCTTCCAGGACGTCTAATCGTCCGTTTGCAATCACGAATCCGCTGGCCTCCTCGATCAGCCGCGCGAGCTCGCGAATCATCTCGCTCACGCCGTACCCCGCACACTCGCCAGGAATCTCCCGATCTGCTCCGGCGCCAGGGTGACGGCAACCCCGCGGCGCTCGATCGCAGCTCGTGGCATCCCATAGATCGCGCAGCTCCCCCGGCTCTGCGCGATGGTCAGAATATTCTCCCGCCGCAGCTCGACCATAGCGTCGGCGCCGTCGGATCCCATCCCTGAAAGCAGGACCGCCGCGACCCGTTCCGCCGGATGCTCGAGCAGGCTGCGAAACAGACGGTCCACCGCGGGTCGGTGTCCGTTGACCGGATCGCCGATCCCGTCGAGGCGCAGTGTTCCGCCGGGGTCGAGCATCAGGTGGCTGCCGGTGGGCGCGAGACGCACCCGTCCGGCGCGGAGCTCCTCTCCATCGTCGGCCACCGCAACATCTACCCCCAACTCGCCCGCAAGCCACTCGGCAAAGATCTCCTCAAACCCCGCTGCGATGTGCTGGACCACGGCCACACCAATTCCAGGGCTCGGTCCGAGAGCTCGCAGCAGCTCGAAAATCGCTCCCGGCCCCCCGGCCGACCCGCCGATCGCGACGTAACCGAGATCCCGACCCACGACCGGGGTGTCATCGGGTTCCTCGAGCGCTTCCGCGCGGTCGGCCGCATCCGCCGCGAGAGGCGCCACAGCCTCGCGGAGGGTCTTCCCGAGCTGGATCCATTCATCCGGACGCTCGGGCTTTGAAAATACCGCCACGACCCCGACGCCTTGCGCCCCGATCGCTTCTCGCACCCCATCTCGATGCTGTTTCGGTGTGATGACGAAGAGAGGAACCCGTCGCCGCGCACCCATCGCGTCGACCAGCTCCCGGCCTGCGAGCGAGTGAAGATCGAGGTCGAGAACCACGACGTCGGGATGGTGTCGGGCAGCGAGTCGCACTATCTCCCGGCCGTCGTCCGCCTCGCCGACTACCGAGATTTCGGTCGATGATTCGAGTGCCTTGCGGAGCACCGCACGGACCGCGATCGAGCGGTCGCCCACCAGGACGCGGGTCACGCTCACCGTCCGCCCCCGACCCGGTACACGAGGGCGACCAGATCGCGGGCATCGAGCCCCTGCTTCGTGAGGTAGGCATCGGCGCCCGCTTCCAGCCCGGCGAGCCGATCTGCCGCCCGGTCGAGCGTCGATACCACCACAATCGGCAGATCGGCCAGACGCGAATCGCTGCGGAGCTCCCTCGTCAGGCTGAGTCCGTCCATGCCGGGCATTTCGATGTCGGTGATCAGACAGTCGAAATCCCGGTTATCGAGAGCCAGCAGGGCGTCTTCGGCGCTGCCGACGCTGGTGACGCCGAAACCCCCGTCCTCGAGCAATCGCCGCACCATTTCCCGCGTGACCACCGAGTCATCCACCAGCAACACCTGAATCGGGCGCGGGCGCGGTCCGTGAATCGGTCGGTCGAAGGCCTCCAGCGCGTCGATCGTACCAAGACGTTGGAGGGAGAGCACAAACACGGGGCGTCCGGAGGCCAACAGCGTGATTCCCTCCACCACCGGTGGTGCGCCGGCAGCATCCGGCAGGGGGTGAACGATCACTTCCTCTTCGCCGACAACCGAGTCGGCTACGACGCCGACCACGCCGCCGCCGATCACCATCTCCACCAACACCCCGTCTCCGGCATAGGGTTCACCGACCGCATCGGCGAGAAAGCGGGCCGCTATCGTCCGATCACCGATCCGTACCACGCGACGCCCATCGACCTCCTCAACCTGTGCCGCCGCAACCCTACGATATGCCCGCGCCGGGGCCGCCGGAACCGCCAATCTATGCTGCCCGACCTCGAGGACCAGGACGCGCTCCCCGCGCCGGGCCAGCGGCACCTCGACAGTGATTGTCGTCCCCAAGCCGGGTTCCGACTCTATCCACAGATCGCCGCCGGCCGACCTCACGGCCGCGGCCACGGCATCGAGCCCGATACCGCGCCCGGAGAGCTCGGTCATTGTCTCGCGGGTCGTGAACCCGGGTCGGAATAGAAATTGGAGCACCTCGGATACCGTCAATCCTCCGGCCGATTCTTCGCTGATCAACTCGCGCCGGATGGCCGTGGCCACGACCTCTTGGCGGTCGATCCCGCGCCCGTCATCGACGATTTGGAGACGAACTCGACCTCCCTCACTGGAGGTCTCCAGCCGGATATGCCCGACCCGCTCCTTGCCGGCCTGTGCACGCTGATCCGGACTCTCGACGCCGTGATCGACGGCGTTCCGCACCAGGTGCAGAAGGGCCTCGCGCAGCCCGTCGACGATCCTCCGATCAAGCTGCGCATCGCCGGCGATCACCTCGACTTCGACCCGCTTCCCGAGCGTATCGGCGAGCTCGCTTGCATGTCTCGCCAGCCCCTTCAGAAAGGGTTTCAACGGTTGCACCTGAAGGTGGAGGAGAGTGTCGAGCTGGCGTTCGGTAAGACGGCTCAGAATGCGCTGCCCGCCCTCGAGTTCCATCGCCACCTGCCTCAACGACGTCGCGAGGGTGGCCAACACCTGCTGCGGAGCGCGTTCGCCTACCCCTCGCTCCGCGAGGGCCGCGAGCCGAAAGACGCGGTTTGCGAGGCCTTCCGCGGCCACCGCTACGACCCGTAATCGTGCGCCCCGGTCGGTGAGATCGTCCACCAATCCTGTCGGAACGCGGATCTCCTCCCGCCCCTTTCGTCGCACGCCGGCACGCGGTGTTCCAGATTCTGGTCGGTCCTCGCCAGACGTCGGCTGTCGATCGGAGTCGGCTGCCAGCGCCGCCACACCCTGTGCAATCCCATGGACGCAATTTTCGATGTCGTCCGGCGGGGGTAGATCCGGAGAATCCAGGAGGTCCTCCGCCAAGTGGCAAAGCTCGGCCACCTCACGAAAACCCATCATCCGGCTCGCGCCTTTGAGGGCGTGGAGCTGACGGCGAATCTGCACCGGGGCATCCACGTTCTCGTCCATTGCATCGACCAGCTCGTGGAGCAGCTCGATCCGGTCCCCCGCCTCCTCGAGAAAGAGGGCGCGGAGATCATCGTCGACTCTCAGATTTTCATCCAGTTCAGGAGGTTGATGTCCACCCCGAGAGTGCCCACCATCGCATCTGCGGCGTCATGGACGGCGACCGCGATGGTGAAGCACGGATCACCGGTCAGCAGCGAGTCGTAAATGGGGGTGACCGCCGATCTCCCCTCGCGCGCCACCGCCTGGAACCACGGGCGATCGGCATACGACTGGCCGACCGCGACGCTCCCGGGAAGCTCGCGGTCCTCCACCAGGTCCCGGTTGGCGACGAATGAGATCATCAATCCCGAGAGATCGACCATGTAGACGAGCTCGACGAAGGGACACTCGTCCAGCAGCTCTTCGAGCAGTCCTTCCACAGCCTCGAGGTTTCCGGTGAAATCCTGCAGACGCCCGGTCCACTTTGAAAGTTGGTGTTTGAGCGAGTGCTGCGATTCGATACGGAAGCTCTGCGTGAGCAACTGGATCGACAGGGCGAGCTGGTTCAGCCGGTCGGAAGCGCCGGTGTAGTCGGAAAGACCATCGGCGATCCGCTGCACGACCTCACTGACCTCCCGGAGCGTCATCACCACCTGATCGGACGCGGTGCGCTGTTCTTCGGTGGCGAGCGAGATCTCGCGTGCGGCCTGGGCGGTATCGGCCAGGGCCGAACGCAGGGTCGTGATCGCACCTTCCGAGGCCCGGCTCTGATGCAGGACCTGTTGCGCCGCCTTGGTCCCCTCTTCCGTCGCCACCACCACCCCTCGGATCGACCCCGCAAACTCGTCGAGGTGGGAGCGCACCGAATCAACCGACTCGCGGGAACGCTCGGCGAGACGACGAACCTCCTCTGCTACGACGGAGAATCGCTCCCCGTACTCCCCGGCATCCGACGCCTCGATGGCGGCGTTGAGCGCCAGGATGTGGGTTTCCTGTGCGATCTCGGTGATCAGATCGAGGATCCGGTAAATCTCGCGGGATCTGCTGCCGAGAGTGTCTGCGCGCCCGGCGATGGCCTCCACGTGCTGGCGGACCGCTTCAACTCCAACGACCGCCGCCTCCACCGACGCGACGCCGGCATCACCCGTCTCTTCGGCGTGTGCCGCGAGTTCGGCCTGGCTTGCCGCGTTGCTGGCGATCTGTCCGGCCGTTCGTGCCAGCTCCTCAGTTGTGGCGGTGATCTCAACCACCGCCGCGGCCTGCTGGCTCGACGCCGATGCGAGCTCCGACGAGGTCCGCTGCACGGTGCCGGCCGCGGTCGCCACCTCCACCGAGGAGGTCTGTATCTGTTGGATCAACGCTGCCAGCGCGCGGCTCGCCCCCTCGACCGCGCCACGCATGTCGTCGGGCAGCGGCGCGGCCGTATCAGCAGCCGCTACCATGTCGCCGTGCTTGAGCTCGTCAAGGGTCCGGCCAAGGGCCTCGCACTGCACCTGATAGCGGTCCTGTAACGACAGCAGGTCCTTCGCGGTGCGCCGCTGGGGCAGGTAGACCATCATCACGTAGCTCACGATTGCCAGCACCCCGATCACGAGGAACGCACGCACCAACCATTCCTCACGCAGCTCGTTTGTCGCGGCGTCGAGCAACGCGCCCCCGACCAGCACAACCATCACCAGCAGGCCCGGTCCGACCCAGCCCCGGAGCCCGCGGAGTTCGCGTCCTTCAGGCATCAGCATCCTCCGGTGTGGTAAAGAGATGAGCCGTGTTCAGTACTTTTACCGAGTCACCGTCGACATTGAGGGTGCCCTCGACCAGCGGATTGGGAGATCCCGGTTGAGGCGGATCCGCCAGGGTCACAACCCGCAGCGCCTCGTCGATAGCGAGCCCGAGCACGGCGCCGGACCACGCCCCGTGTCGCCCGAGAATCACCGTCGCGCGGTGATCGGACCGCGGCGTGCCGCCGGTTACCAGGGCGTTGAGGTCGAGCACCGCCAGCGGCTCACCACCAAACTGGGCGAGCCCGAGCAGGTGCGGCCGCGCACCGGGAGCCGGATGGCAGGTCAGGCCGCGCACGACGCGGCGCACCTGGTCCGCCGGCAGCGCCCAGCCGGCCCCTCCCGATCGCACCAAAAGGTAACGGCGAACTCCTGCGGGTCGAGCGACTTCCTGGTCCATGGTCATCAGAATACCACCCTAAAGTTCTCAGTTTTGAATTCTCAATTCTCAATGGGCCAGCCCTACCAAAAGAACACGCGGTGGGTGGGTAGGAATTAAGAACTAAAAATTGAGAATTAAGAATTGCCTCGTGCGACCTGCGGCTCAGGGGTATCGACCTCCGACCAGTCGAGCTCCGAGCCACGCATGCTGTGGGGAATCAGAAAGATCCCCATCATCACGATCCATCCGAGGATCACCGCCGTCCGCGAAGTCACACCGCGCGCCGCGGTGACCGCGGCCGGCAACCAGGCGAGAAAGGCGATCAGGGTCTTGTTGTCGGTGAGGTCGTGGCCGAACGGCCACCCCGTCCAAAGGGCTCCAAAGGCGTATTTCTGGACGATCGGTCCCAGCATCAGTCCGCCGGCGACCAGCAACCCCATCGAGGTGAGAATCAGACGACGCCCGCCGGGCGCGCCGGGGCGCATGACCTCGAAGAGCGCGCGCGTCGACACCAGCATGCTGCCGAACATGGCCAGGATGTGGGGAATGAGTATTCCAGCCGGGACGGAACCTCGAAAGCGGGCCACTACCATCTCATCCGCGGGTACGGCCGTGGAGCCTCCGGCGTCCGAGACGACGACCCGATACTCCACCTTCGCGGCAGCCGGTTGGCCCGGGATCGACGCCACTAACCGCCCCTCGCCGTCACTCGCCATGATGAGCGTCCGGTACGGCTCATCAGTAGGAAATCGTCGCCATTCGAGAACCCCCTCGAGGTCGTCGCGAGTCTGCGGAATCCTCACGCGCAGGCGTCCGCTGCCCTCGTCTGACCGTGGCAGGCGGTAGGTCATCGACTCACCGCCGGCCAGCTTCGCCTCTCCCCGCGCCGGGTAGCTCGGACCGGTCATCCGTTGAAACACGGCGAGGAGCACTGCGACCAGAAACGCAGCAACCCACAGCGCCACCGAGACCGATCGCGCGGTTTTGGCGGTCCTCGTCATTCTTCCTTTACGGCCTGAGCCACCATCTCCTCGATCACCCCCGGCGCCACCTCTTCGAGCTCATAGCTGACGTTCGCGATGGGTTTGTTGACGGTGATGATCCGCTTGAGGTCGATGGGCGTGCCCTCGACGACCACGTCGGCCTCGGCCGCGTTGATGGTCTCCTCGAGCTCCCTCACCTGCTCGTCACCGTAACCCATGGCGGGAAGGATGCGCGCTGCGTTGGGGTACTTTTCGAAGGTCGCCTTGATGCTGCCGACGGCGTACGGCCGCGCGTCGATGATCTCAGCCGCCCCCGCCTGTTTGGCGGCGAACCAGCCGGCGCCGTACTCCATCCCGCCGTGGGTCAGAGTCGGGCCGTCCTCGACCACCAGCGCACGTTTGCCCGCTATGAGCTCGGGTTCGTCCACGGTGATCACCGAGCGGCACTTGATGACCTTCGCCGAGGGGTTGGCTTCATGGCAGGTGTCGACGACCTGCTCGACCTTGACCGGATCGGCGGTATCCACCTTGTTGACGATCAGGAGATCCGACATCAGGAGATTGGTCTCGCCAGGGTAGTACGTGAGTTCGTCGCCGGCGCGATGCGGATCGACGAGCGTGATGTGGAGATCGGGGCGATAAAAGGGTGTGTCGTTGTTGCCGCCGTCCCACAGGATGACATCGGCCTCCTTCTCGGCCTCGCGGACGATCTTCTCGTAGTCGACGCCGGCAAAGACCACGAACCCGTTGTCGATGTGCGGTTCGTACTCCTCACGCTCTTCGATCGTGCACTGGTGACGATCGAGATCCTCGTAGGTTTCGAATCGCTGACATGCCTGTTTGGCGAGATCCCCGTAGGGCATGGGATGGCGGATCGCGACCACCTTCTTCCCCATCTCCTTGAGGATGCGCGAGACATACCGTGTGGTCTGCGATTTGCCGACACCGGTGCGAACAGCCGTGATCGCGATCAACGGTTTGCTGGATGAGATCATCGTTCGCGTCGCCGAGTGGATGCCGAAGTGCGGACCCCAGCTGATCACATGGCTGCCCTTGTTCATCAGGTAGTTATAGGGTACGTCGGAGTAGCAGAACCACACCTCATCGACGTTGTTCTTCTTGATCACGTCTTCGAGATCCGCCTCGGCGAAGATCGGAATGCCGTCGGGGTAGAGCGATCCGGCGAGCTCCGCGGGATAGGTCCGACCCTCGATATCGGGGATCTGGGTGGCGGTGAAGGCCACCACCTGGTAGTCCTCGTTATCGCGATACAAGCAGTTGAAGTTGTGAAAATCGCGCCCAGCCGCACCCATGATGACGACCTTGGTCCGTGCCATGAGTTGCCTCCTCGGGGAACCGTCGTGCCCGACGGTCATGCCGCCGGGTAAAGCTGAACCGGCAGCGGAGGGATTCTACCACTCACCTCTTCTTCTACCCATTTCGGATTTCGG
>Ga0164313_10002661_pt1 | contig 15969 bp, 8 predicted proteins | sample GuaBasSedimGuay4_FD_113735 | JGI IMG/M metagenome (GOLD analysis project Ga0164313, IMG submission 113735) | Subseafloor sediment microbial communities from Guaymas Basin, Gulf of California, Mexico - Guay4, Core 4569-4, 0-3 cm | ecosystem: Environmental > Aquatic > Marine > Hydrothermal vents >... | reverse complement strand
GGGGTCGGCGATCAGACTCGAACCGTTGTACTCGGGGCCTTGAAGGGCGGAGGCGGCGATGAAGATGCCGTTGTCCATGGCCCGGGCTCGTACCGCGAGTTCCCATTCGTCGACTGGTCCGAGCCATGCGGTTGAAACCAGGATGAGGCGGGCGCCGGCCAGGGCCAGAGACCGGGCCGACTCGGGGAAGCGGACATCGTAGCAGATCGATCCGCCGATCCTGCATCCCAGGAACGACCCGACCGGAAAACCGTCGCCGGGGCGCGACCAGCCACAGTCCGTCGTCCAAAGGTGGACCTTTCGATATCTCAGGATCTCCGCCCCGTCGGGCCCCAGGACCAGAAGCGTATTGAATACATGCCCGGTGGGCGGGTCGATTTCGGGCAACCCGACCGCGAGAGCCACGCCGGTTTCCCTGGCCAGTTCGGAAAGCTGTTCAGACACCGGGCCCGGGAGGGGCATGGCCAGGGGAGTCAGGGTCTCGCCGGAGCCGTAGCCCGTGATCATCATCTCAGGAAAAACCGCGAGGTCGGCGCCGGAATCCGCAGCACGCCGGGTCAGGCCGTCAACGGTTTCAAGATTCCGGTCGACGTGACCGAGTTCGGCCGGGGTTTGGGCGCAGGCGATCCGCATGTGGGCGAGTATCGAGGAGTTTCATCGGGTTGGCGAGTACGTCCGTGTCGAGAACGGAGGTTGCCCGATGAGGGCTCCGGTCTTTCTTTTGAACAGAAGAACACTACCGAGCGTTTCGCGACATGACCACAAGAGCCCAAGGAATCCAAGGAACTGGATGTTTTGAGTTCGGAGTTTTTATTGCCTGATTCCTGGGCTCTGTTATGAATGTGTCGCTATGCTTCGGTACATCGCTTTGCTCGTTGAGGTGTCACTTCGTTCGACAGTGGTCATGTCGCTTCGCTTAGTGAATCTTAGGGACCTTCTGTTCAAAATCCCGGCGTAGCCGTGCATAGACTGAAGCACGATCCTTGCTCCAAGGAGAAAGCCAGAACACAATGATTCGCTGCAATGGCTTGTTTTTCTGTATTCCGAAAGGGTAGGGCGTGGCCGCCGGACGCGCCGTCGAAGGCAGGCACATCCTTTGAAACTCAGCCTATGAGACGGCGCGTCCGGCGGCCACGCCCTACCGGGTCAGTCTGCTGTTGCACGCGCACCTGAACCTTCAACCAGAGCCTGCATGATCAACACCGTTGCCACGGAAATCGATGAATCAACAATCTGAGCCACGCCGCCGGACTCCTATGGCTGAAGAACATCCTGCCGCCTCTCCTGCGATTCAAGTGGACGGCGGAAAGCTCACTTTCCCTCTGGGCGGCGGCCGGTTGCGTCTCGGAGCAGATTATCGGAGGGAGAATGACTGGGCCAGGTTGGATCTTTCGGCTGGAAAGATGCCTGGGCAGGTTGCCGCCGAAAATGATGAGATTTCTGTTCAGTTGACTTTCTCCGGCCGGGCGGACGGATGTTTTGACTTTGAGCTGAGCGTGAAGGCGCCCAGGCCCACGCGCCTGCGAATTGAATTGGTCTGGCCGGATGCCGAAGAGCCATTTCACTTGATTCCTGCCTGCCTCTTTGGTGACAACAACCACGCGTTGGTTCGACCCGATGAATTCCCGACGCTTCACAAAAGAGAAGTGGATAATGTGGCCGCGGCGCCGCTCTGGGAATTCAGGGCTGACCGGGCTTCGCACCCGGTGGCGATGATCTGCAGCCGTCAAGGAGTGGCGGCACTCTCAATCGATCCATACAGCGAAAGCTCCGAGGTTGCGGAAGGATTTGTGCGGAACGGACTTTTTGCGGCCCTGCCCGCAGCAGTCGGGGTGAGTCTCGGTTATGGAAATGACCCGCTTACCTACGTAAACAAGACCATGTTCGCACCTGCGACCGAGCAGAGGTTTCGGGTGGCAAGCGCTTCCGGAACCCTGTATCTGATCCCGGGTAACGATCGCTGCCTCGTTCATCAGGTAATCCGGGACCTTTATAAGAAGGGCCGGGAAAAACCGGACCATGACAGAGGACCCCGTGAAGCTCTCGAAGCGTTGGCGACGGCCCTGATCGAAGTCAATTGGAGTGAGGAATTTCAGAACTATTCGAATATGCATTGCCGGGTGCCCACGGATCCGAAACTTCAGGCATGGCGTCCGGTTTCGGAGATCGGCTGGACGGCCGGCGGAGTCCTTGCTTATCCCCTCGCTCTGGCCGATGCGGCCCTGGAACGACTTTCCTGGCCCAAGTCGGCGGAGAGAATACTCGATGAGATTGTGGCGACCTGGTCGGAGAAAAGCGGTTTTCTCTCGGACGTTGCGGGGGCAAGCCTGGTCGGAGTCCCGGGGGAAGGAGGTCGTATTGTTGAAGGAGGGCAACTCAATGGCTGGTGGTCGGGATTCATGCCGCATACCACCGATCGGCATTGTGCCTACACCAACGGGAATGCCGCCTATTACCTGTTGAAGACGGCCCGTTTTCTCAAGAAACACGATGGGCAGACTCGATCATCCTGGGAACGGACGGCGTGTGCGGTCTGTGATACGGTCATGGGGCTTCAACGGGAGGATGGGGCCTACGGTTATCTTTTCAGTGCCGAGAAAAGGGAAGTGGTTGACTGGGATGGTTTCGCCGGCTGTTGGTTTGCGGCGGCCATGCCACTGGCTGCCCAGGTAAGTGGTGACCGGCGCTTTCTGGAATCCGGACGGAAGGCGATGGATTATTATGGAAAGGCGGTTCGCGAACTGAACTGCCATGGTACACCGATGGACACCTGGAAGAGCATCGATCAGGAAGGGGTGCTGGCGTTCATACAGGCGGCTCAGTTGATGCACGAGGTCACCGGAGAGGCCGGGTTTCTGGGGGATCTGCGAGCGGGCGCCGATTATGAATGCCTCTGGCGTTATGGGTATCGGGCCCGACCTGAATTTCCTCCACTCAAAGGTTCAAACTGGAATTCCTGCGGCGGATCGGTGACCTCCGTATCAAATCCTCACATACACCCCATGGGTTTGATCATTACGCGCGCATTGTGTTACCTCGCCGACAAGACAGGTGATCACTATTATCGGGACCGGGCAGACGACGGGGTGGCCTGGGCGCTGAATACCCTGGAACTCTATCCTGAGGTGACGGGCTATGGACGCTATGGTCTCTTATCGGAACGTTTCTGCCCGAGTGACGGGCTGGTGATTGAGACCTATGAAGACAGCGGGGACAAGGCGAGCACCTGGTGGAGCTATAATGCCTGGGCGGCCGCAAATATCATGGAGGCACTGGGGGAGCACCTCCTGTACAAGGAAGGGCAGGATCTTCCATGACGCCCCATATTGTACAAGCGCATTTGCGAGACAGGACACTGGAATGATCTGGCCGAAGATCACAGCGGAGAACCGCCCATGGACGAGATGGTGGTGGTTGGGGGCGAATGTGGATAAGGAGACGATCACGCGACTCATGGAAACTTACCGTGAAGCGGGTCTGGGCGGGGTTGAGATCACCAGCATCTACGGGGTCAAGGGTCGGGAACGCCACAACGTCGACTACCTGTCCCCCCGGTGGCACGGCCTGATCGAATACACGATTTCCGAAGCAGACCGGCTTGGCATGAAAGTGGACCTCCCGCCGGGAAGTGGATGGCGCATGGGCGGCAGTTTCATCACTGACCGGACTGCATCGGCAAAGCTGTGTATCGAAGAGAGGGACGGGGAAACCGGCCCTGTCGCGGAAAGCACACCTTCCGGCGAGCGGATCAAACGGGCGGGGCCGGGTGGGGGTGGCAGAGCCTTCAATCCGTTCAGCAGGGCTTCGCTGCAGGCGGTGATTGATCACTTTACCCCCATTTTCGGTGACCTTGGAATCAGGGCCCAGTTCCACGATTCCTGGGAGTATGAGTCGAACATCTGCTCCGGTTTTTTCGACCGGTTCCGCGAGATACGCGGATATGACCTGAACGACTTTCTGGATGCGCTTGGCGGGCAGTGCGATTCGGATCTCAATGCACGCGTCAGATACGACTTTCAACTGACCCTGGCCGACCTGGCGCTGAACGATTTCATCATTCCGTGGGCGGAATGGTGTCATGAACTCGGTCAACTCAGCCGAAATCAGGCCCATGGGTCGCCCGGTAATCTCCTGGATCTCTATGCCGCTGCCGACATTCCGGAGACGGAAGTTTTCAGGAGCGTGACTCCTGATACGCCGCTCCTGTCGAAGCTGGCATCGTCCGCGGCCCATGTTACCGGCAAACCGCTGGTTTCGTCTGAAACAGGAACCTGGCTCAAGGAACACTTTCACGTATCACTGGCCGACCTGAAACTCCTGATCGACAACCTTTTCGTGTCGGGAATCAACCACCACGTGTACCATGGGACCGCCTATTCACCATCAGAGGCCGAATGGCCCGGCTGGCTTTTCTACGCGTCGACCCAACTGAACCCTCAGAACAGCATCTGGCGCGACTTCGGTCAGCTCAACGGATATGTGACCCGATGTCAGTCAATTCTGCAGGGTGGAAAACCCGACAACGACCTGCTCGTCTATTTCCCCATTCATGATGTCCTTCATGATCCCAACCGTGACTTGGCCGGGAAACTCGATATCGAAGGAGGGTGGCTGAAGGACCTTGCCGCAGTGGACACGGTCAGGCACCTCTGGCGACGTGGGTATGGGTTTGACTATATATCGGATCGCCAGATCGAAGAGACCGCGATCTCCGGTCAGGCAATCGTTACGTCGGGTGCCGGCTACCGAGCCATCATCGTACCACCCTGTCAGTTCATGCCTGTCGAGACGCTCGGGAAACTGGTCCGATTGTCCAGTCAGGGCGGCACCGTCATTTTCGTCTCCCCGGGGCCCACCGACGTGCCGGGATTGGCAGGTTTGGAAAACCGTCGCAGAGGCTTCCAGTCCCTGATTGCGGAAGTGGAGATCTGTACCGATCTGGAGTCCTCCCTTTCAGCCTGCGGGGTCACCCGCGAAGGTCTGACGGATCGCAGCGGTCTGCTGTTCATCCGGCGGCGTCACGAATCAGGCCATCACATCTTCTTGGCCAATCAGGGCGGCGACCCTGTCGATGAGTGGGTGCGGCTGGCGGGTGCCTGCGAAACAGTTATAGTCATGGATCCGATGTCGGGGATGAGTGGGTTGGCACAGATGCGCGGGGACTCCGTCCGCGAGGTGCGTATTCAGCTCGAAGCGGGTGCCTCCTGGATACTGCGAACATTCACCGGGAAGACCGACCTGGCTGATGCCTGGCCCTACCTGGAGCCACGCGGGCCCCCATGCGCATTGCAGGGCATTTGGGGAATCGAATTCATCGAAGGGGGGCCGGACCTCCCGGCCGCGTGCCGGACGGACACGCTTTCTTCGTGGACCGACATCAGCTTGGCCGCGGAGAGATTCTGCGGCACGGCGCTTTACCGCCTCGAATTTGACGCACCTGCGCAAGGTCGCAGATGGCTGCTCGATCTGGGCGAGGTGCACGCCTCTGCCCGCGTGCGACTGAATGGGGTGGAGATTGCGACGCTGATCGGCCCGTCCTACAGAACGACGCTCAACGAGGTCAACCCGACCGGGAACAGGCTGGAGATAGAAGTCACGAACCTGGCAGTCAACCGAATCCGCGACCTGGACCGACGCGGAGTCAATTGGAGAATCTTCGAGGACATCAACTTCATCAGCCGGGACTATGAACCGTTCGACGCGACGACCTGGCCTGTCATGCCGTCTGGCCTGCTGGGCCCGGTCCACCTTGAACCTCTCAGGTCTGAAGCAGGGAAAAAAACCGTGCAGATCGAACGCCTCCGGTGTGTTTGAACGGCATAGACTCATCTGGCAGCGTCGTTTTCGTCAATCAGATGAGTTCTAGGGTTGTTGTCCGGATCGGAATTGGCCTAACTGTCGGGAGATCAATATGACCATGACCCAGACTCCAGTAATCTTCAACAACACGGTATTGCGTGACGGTCACCAGTCGCTGGCGGCGACCCGAATGCGCACAGAGCAGATGCTTCCGGTTCTAGCCGAACTGGACAGCATGGGTTTCGGGGCACTCGAGACCTGGGGAGGAGCGACGATTGACGCCGGGTTGCGTTTTCTCGGCGAATTTCCCTTCGATCGTCTCGATGCGCTGAAGAAAGGTACCCCCAATACGCCGCATATGATGTTGTTGCGCGGCCAGAACATCGTTCAATACGCGAACTTCCCCGACGACGTGGTCGAGGCCTTCGTAATGATGTCGGCCAAGCACGGGATGGATATCTTCCGGATCTTCGATGCGTTGAATGACACCCGGAACATGAGGACGGCGGTTCAGTCCGCCAAGAAAGCGGGCAAACATGCCCAAGGGACGATCTGCTATACCTCGAGTCCGTATCATACGATCGAAAAATTCATCGAGATGGGGAAGGAGATCGAGGAGATGGGGTGCGATTCGGTGTGCGTCAAGGACATGGCCGGCCTTATCCCGCCCTTCATAGCCGGTCAGATCATTTCCGGATTGAAAAAGACCCTGAAGATTCCGGTCGTATTGCACACCCATGAGACGGCCGGACTGGGTGCGGCGACCTACCTGGCGGGTATCGAGGCGGGGGTCGACTCCGTCGACACCTCGATCGTGCCCTTTGCCAACGGAACCGGGCAGCCCGATACCCTGCGGATGCTTTCGCTGCTGGAAAACCATCCGCGCTGTCCCAGTTACGACGTGGAGAAACTGCAGAATCTCCGGATCCACTTCGAAACGGTCTACGAAGAGCTGTCGGATTTCACCAATCCCCGCAATGAACGGGTGGATTCCGATGCCCTGACCTACCAGGTTCCGGGTGGGATGTTGAGCAACTTCCGCAACCAGCTCAAGGAGCAGAAGATGGAGGATCGCTTCGAGGAGGTCTTTGCCGAGATTCCCGTGGTTCGTGAGGCACTCGGGTGGATTCCGCTGGTGACCCCGACCTCGCAGATCGTGGGGGTGCAGGCCATGCTCAATGTGAAGTTCGGCCGGTGGAAGAACTTCTCGCCCCAGGCCATGCAGATCGCGCTGGGCTATTACGGACGCACGCCGGCTGCGGTCGATACTGAAGTCCGCGATCTGGCGGCCAAGAACACCGTGCAGGATCCCATCGACTGCCGCCCGGCCGACCTGCAGAAGCCCAATCTGGAAAATCTGCGCAAGGAGCTTGCCGACAAGGGATACCCCAGCGACGACGAGCATTGCGTGATCCAGGCCATGTTTCCGCAGGAGTTGGATAAATACTATGAGGCCAGGAACGCGCCTGCCGAGCCGGCTCCGGCTCCCGAGGTCACGACAGCGCCTCCGGAACCAACACCGGCTCCCGCTCCTCAGGCCGCGCCCGGCGCCCGACATTTCGTTCTGACCGTCAATGGTCAGAGGCAGGAAGTCATGGTGGAGGAACTTCAAGCCGAAGCCTGAGTTTTGTCGATCGCCACAAGAACCGGTGACGAGGGATCGACGGCCCTCATGTATGGTCGGCGGGTGGCCAAGACCCACCCGCGGGTTGATGCCTATGGAACGGTCGATGAGCTGAATGCCGCCTTGGGCTTTGTCCGCGCCACCGCGACGAATCCCTGGGTCAGCGAGATCATTGAAGCGACCCAGCACGAGTTGGTCGGTTTGATGGGCGAACTGGCGGTCGACGACCAGGATCACCAGATCTACGAGGATTCCAAATACGCACGAGTGACCCCGGATCAATTGGAGCGTCTCGATGGTATCGTGGCCCGGCTCGAAGAGGAGAATATTCGCTTTGAAGGCTGGTCCACCCCGGGAACCAGCCTGCATTCGGCGGCCCTTGACCTGGCTCGGACGACCTGCCGTCGATCCGAGCGCAGGATCTGGCGCCTGGTCGAATCCAACCAGTCCGTGAATCCCCTCGGACTCAAGTACCTGAATCGGCTCTCGGATGTGCTCTGGTTGCTCGCCCGGCGAAATGAAACGGCGGGCTCAGGCACCCTGTAGTTTTCCGGCACACGAAAAATGATGGGGGTCCTGAGAGATGTACCTCCGATCGACAGGTTCTCCCAATTTTCTCCTTGTAGGAGAGACTTTACGCCTCGATCAAACCGGCCATCGAGGGATAAACTGAACCGACAGGCTCTCGGCCGCGGTCCTCTCCTGCCTTACGCAGCATTTCATAGGAGTGTCTCCGACTGAATCAGGTCGCAGGCAGAGACGAGTCCGGTTCGGTTTGGATGATATGAACCGTGATGGATACAGGAAACGGATGCCTTCCTGGTGATGGTGCGCTCAGCCGATGGTTTCGAACCCCCGTCGGTTTCCCCTTGAAAACCCGGACCTTTGTGGTTATCCCAAGTCATCGATTAGTTGGTCGTATTGATGCTGAGTTTCCGATCGGAATTTGGAACCTGCTCAGAGAGGAACTTCATATGAAAACTGCAGATAGTAGGTCGATCGAGGAAAGAGGACCCGAAGGGTTGCGAAAGGCTCGTATTATAGTGAGCATTATAATTGTTGTAATCGGTTCTGTTATTTTCTGGCTTGGCAAAGGTATGGTCGCCGGACCCGAGGCGAAAACCCTTACCGTCTACTGCTATACCGGAATGCAGGAAGTAATGGAAAACGCGATTTTCCCCGTTTTCCAGGAATATTGGAAAGAGAGTCATGGTGAGAGATTGGAATTCATTCCCACCTTCGCTGGTTCCGGTACAATCACGACGAAGATAGTGGCAAAGTTTCCGGCGGAAATTGCTGTCCTGTCATCCAATATTGACGCAGATCAATTGTCGTCTCGTGGTGTGCATTTCATCAGGAACCGAAAGGATCTGCCATTCCAGGGTGTGATCAACCGCACTCCCATCGTCATGCTTGTTGCTGATGGGAATCCCAAGGGTGTGCATGATTTCATGGATCTGGGTAAACCAGGGATTGATATTGCCTACCCCGATCCCCATACATCGGGCGCCGGGCAACTGGGGATACTCGGCATATTTGGTTCTTTGATCCACGCGGGCGCCGACGAATCAGAAGCCTATGAAGAGCTGCACAAGATCTGGAGCAACGTGATTGAAGAGCCTGCGAATGCACGGGATGAACGTGAGGCATTCCTGGAAGGAGTCGGCGACGTCCTCATCACCTATGAATCAAATCTGTTGAGAAATCCCAAGAGACCGCAGATTCCCGGAGAGTTGATATACCCGAAGACGACGATTTTTTCGGAACCTGTTGTCCGGGCAATCAGGAGGAACGTGGAATCAGGCCAGATGGATCTGGTGGATGAATTCATAACATTTCTGTGGAGCGATGAAGCACAACGGAAGTTCGTCGATTACGGATTTCGCAGCATCAATGAAGAGTTGAACCTGACCCGGATTGATTACGGGAACATTCAACAACCGATTGATCTCAGCACCTTTGATTCGCCGCTGGAAATTCGCGGTGTCATCGAAAATGTCATTTTCCCCTAGAAACACTTCTTTGGGGGATTCTTAAGACGGCCCCTTAGCACGCAGATGGTCTGAAAAAAGAAGGAACTCCACACGATGTCAGATTCCACTCACTCGATCACCCGGTCAGATATGTCCGAGTGCACACCGCGGGACAGGCTCACGAAAGATTTCAAGGACGGTTGTTGGCAATTGATTGGATACGAGACGGAGGACGGGGTCAGAGGCATCATGGCATCCGCCTTTGGCTCCCACGACAGCGGCGAACTGACCCTGCCGCTCGACGTGACCGGTCCGCACCGGATTTTTCTGGGGATCAACTATACCAAGCCCCAGGATGTGGGCTGGTCCTCCTATGGCGAACTTGCGGTCAAACTCGACGGAGATTTCGGCTACTCACGGGTTGGGGCGGAGAACATGAGACAACATGCGGGCCATATCCCGTCGAAGATGGGTCTGGTAAACGAGATCTACAAATCCATCCAGGAAGCCTATTGGAAGACCGAGGATCTCACGGGGAAATCCCTGGTTTTCCGTCAGCCCTCCCAACCCTACAACCGGCCTGAGCACCTGGGGTTTTCCAACCTGTCCTACGTCAGGCTGGTTCCCCTTTCTGATGAGGAGATCCATGCCTGGGATCAGGAGAAACCGACGGCGGCGACCAGGAACCTGGCACAACTTTTCTGCACCGGTCAGCTGACCGGCCATACTGCCGGGACCTACACTTACCATCCCACGAGCGAAGACTGGTTCCGCGACGAGATGGTTCCGCTGCTCGATTCCGACTTCGGCATCCTTGTTTTCGAGGCTTTGCGAGGCAGCTATGCCAGCTATCGGACGAAGGTCGGATACCTCGGAACCGAGGCGGATGAATGGGAAGAGGACTGGATTGACCCGGTCGAGATTTTCACCCGGCTCTGCCATGACAACGGGCTGAAGATGTTTGTGAGCATGCGGATGATAAGCGTGCAGTATCCGATGAACCGCGCTCCCATCGCACGCGCGAAACACTACCTCGAGCGACCACAGTTTGCAAAGAAGGACCGGAAGGGAAGGCCGACGACGGGTCTGAGCCTTGCCTACCCGGAGGTGAGGGATTTCTGGCTTTCGTTGTTTCGGGAGACACTGGAATACGGAATCGACGGCATCCAGCTTCACCTCAATCGCGCCAATCCCTTCGTCATGTACGAGGAACCGGTGGTGAAGGCATTCGAGAAACAGTATGGCGAGGATCCGCGCGACCTGCCGGAGTCAGACCCGCGCTACCTGGCGGTCCAGGCCGAATTCACGACCCAGTTCATCAGGGAGGTCCGTGCCCTCCTGGACGAAGCGCCTGATCGTGAGCTCGCGATAACGTTTTATGGCGCGCCCCACAAATATGACAAGGACCGTGGGCCGTATCATCCGATCCGATACAATTGCGATATCGAGGGATGGATCGAAGAAAAACTGGTCGACTACCTGATGCCTTCCCCGAAGATCAGTCTGGACCTGGTGAGAAAGTGGCGGGAATTGGCCGGCGACCGGGTTCATATCTGGCCGGACCTCATGCCGCGGACGCAACCGGCCGAGATGTATGCGCAACTGGCCAGGGAGTATTATGAAGCCGGGGCGGACGGTTTCTGCCTCTGGGACGGTGAACGGCGCCCGCATCGGATCAGCGAGTGGGCGGCTGTGCGTCGCCTTGGCCACCGGGATCAACTGGACCGGATCATTACCGACGGGCCCGGATGGTACCGAAAAGTGGATCTCGAAACTCTCGGTGAATTCTCCGTGAGGGAGTCCTTCCACGATGGCTGAGAGCCAAACTTGCCTCAGCAAGGCCGTCCTGATCTGGGCAGCTGTTTGTCCCCTTCGATCCGACCTAATGCGATGAATAGGGATCGGCGGCATCCCTGAGGGCATCACCAAGGAAATTGAAGCTCAGGACGGTTATGATGATGGCGATGGCAGGGGCCAGAATCCAAGGGTAGCTGGCCAGGACCTGGATGTTCATGCAATCCTGCAGCATGACGCCCCAACTCACCATGGGAGGTCTCAGGCCCAGCCCGAGAAAACTGAGTGATGTTTCTCCCAGGATCATACCGGGGATGGCGAGGGTGATGACGACGATGATATGGCTGGTCAGTCCGGGCAGAAGGTGACGGAAGATTATCCGGGTATGGCTCGCGCCCATCAGGAGGGCGGAGACGGCATAGTCCTCTTCCCGCAGGGAAAGGATCCTGCCTCTCACCACCCGAGCCAGGCTGATCCATCCGAGCAGGCTGAGAACGATGGTGATTGCGAAATAGACCGTGAGGCCTGACCAATCGCGCGGCATGATCGCGCCGAGGGCGAGCCAGAGGGGAAGTTGCGGAAACGCGCTGATGATCTCCATCATCCTTTGAATGAAGTTGTCGACCCAGCCGCTCAGATAGCCGGACACCCCGCCGATGGTCAGGCCCAGCACAATTGTTACCAGAATGGAAATCAGCCCGATGGACAGGCTGATCCGGGATCCATAGATCACGCGACTCAGGATATCCCTTCCGTACCTGTCAGTTCCGAGCAGAAAAAAAGGTGGCGCTTCGCGGTCCGATTGGCCGCGGGCTCCGAAGAAGTGGCGATCGAATGGAATGAGCCCCCACAGTTTTGATTCATGGCCCCGGGCTAGAAATCCGAGGGGAACGATCGTCTCCCGCTCAAAGGTATAGTATTTTTCCAGGGTGATCGGATCGATGTGGTTCTTGATCCCCCAGGCATGGAAACCGTGGGTAAGGCTGAACTTGGGAAGTTGGGGCGGCGCGTAGATAAAATCCAGATCCCTGCGGTTGGGGTCGTAGGGAGCGAAAAAATCGGCAACCAGTGCCACGAAGTAGACGAGCACCAGCAGATAGAGCGACGCCTGGCCAACCCGGTGCCTGGCAAATCGCTGTCGGATCAACTGTGCCTGGGACAGACTGCCTGTATCGAGTCCGTCACCATCGTGGCCGGTTCCGCCTTCGGGCCGGACATCGGGCGGCCGATGATTGTGCGGAGCGTCCTTCATCGTTTGCCGCCTTCCATTCGAATTCGAGGGTCCAGCGCCATCAGCAGGAGATCGCTGAAGAGGGTTCCGGCAATGCCCAGCAGGCTGAGAACGACCAGCATCGATCCCGCCAGGTAGATGTCCTCGGCCAGCAGGGCGCTCAAGAGCAGGGGGCCCACGGTGGGAAGGCCCAGAACCACGGCGACGATGGCTCCTCCGGACACCAGGCCCGGAAACAGGCTGCCGATGGTCGAGACAAACGGGTTGATGGCAATGCGCACCGGGTATTTGAGCAGAAGCTTGACCGGCCTGACCCCCTTGGCCCTGGCCGTGGTGACGTAGGGTTTGCTCAACTCGTCCAGCAGGTTTCCACGCATTACTCGGATCATCCCGGCCGTTCCACCGATCCCGAGCACGACCAGCGGTATCCAGATATGAGTCAGAAGGTCTCCGACCTTGCCCCAGGTCCATTCGGGCTGCGCTTCGTATTCGGGGGAAAACAAACCGGTCAGGTTGACGTCGAAGAACACACCGCCCCAGTAGATCAGGATCAGGGCGAGGAGAAACCCGGGTATGCTCATGCCGATGAATGAAAGCAGGGTCAAAGTGTAGTCGCCGAATGAATACTGCCTGACCGCGGAGTAGATGCCGATCGGGAGGGCCAGGGCCCAGGTGAAGAGGACGGTGCCCAGAGAGATCAGGAAGGTGAGGACGATGCGGTCACCCACGATCCGGTTGACCGGTTGTGGTCTCCGTGGATCGTCGAGTGAGAATCCCAAGTCCCCCTGGATGAGACCCTTGTCGGCTTCGCTGAAGGTGAAGAACCAATAGAACCCCATCCATCTGGCGTATTGGATGACAAAGGGGTCATCGAGATGGAAGTATTCCCGGATCTGCTCAATTTCCTTCGCATTGCCCGGCGAAGTGCTTTCGTCCAGGTTCATCAGGCGGGTCTCGATCACATTGCCCGGGGGAGCCTGAACGATGACAAACGTGATCACCGAGATGACCAGGAGCATGGGGATGAAAAGCAGCAGGCGCCGTCCCACGTAGGGATGTTTCGCCCCGATCAGGACGACTGCGGCGACGGCAATTCCGGCGAAGAGAAACTTCAACAATCGTCCGATGGGAGTGAATCGTGCATCCGGCGAAGATTCGACCAACCCGATGGAATCCGGTGGTGGGGTGACCGTTTCGATCTCATCCCGGATGGCATCAAAATTCCCGGGCGAGGCCTGGTAGTCCTCGAAGAAGAAGGTCTCGGAAGCGAGATTGACCGGGGTGCGGAAAACCGAGCCGTAGATTGCCTTTTTGGGAACGTTCCTGAAATCGTTCCGGATGACGGCAATCTGGGGTGGCGGCGTGGCGATCGTGATACCCCAGAGATTTTCCGCCGCGATATCCATGATCTCCTGAAACTGTTGCCGGCCGGCCTCCTTGGTCGGCGCCTGCATGGCAGCGTCGTAAAGATCCTGGGCCCGGCCCAGGGGATGACCCGGAGGGGGAGGGTAGGCCACTCGATCGCTGGTTGCGAATTCGGAGATCTTGAATTCGTACCACGTTCCGTAGGCGGTGGCAAAAGGTGTTCCGCCACCGACCGGCACATAGGATTTGGGTTCGATTACGGGTATGAACCCCGACATGTCGCCGCCGACGTAGAAATCCTGTTTCCGGGTTATGAATTCGAGCAGAACCAAACCGGATGACTGCAATTTGGGCAGGGCGCGTATTCCGACCCTTTTCCAGTCGTCGATCACGAATTGCAGCGGCCCGGGATTGGTCCCATCCGATACGGTGACAAACCAGAGCATTCGATCTCCGTTTCCAAACGTCCGGTAGCCCGCACCGTCCCGGTTGGTCAAACCGATGCTGTCCAGCATCCTTTCGGCCCGGTCCGGGTCGTAGTCTACGAAACTCGTATGGAGGCGTTCAGAGAAATAGGGCGATTCGCGGCCCGGGGAGAGTTGAGCCGGTTCGCCGATGCCGTTGAATTCCGCCTTAATGATGGCGGTTCGATTGATGGCGAGGGAGAGCGCCTGGATGAACTCTTTCGTGTTGAGCAATTCCGCTTTCATGCGGCTGATTTCGTCCCCGGGGTCGACCCGTCGATTCAGGTTGGGCCAGATCGTCCAGATGCTCCTGAAGGCGGGATACCAGTGCTGGACTTCATACCCGTAGGTGCTCCTGCCCTTCATATAGATTGAGTAGTCAGAGAAGTCCAACCACTTGAAGGAAGCCGGGTAACCACCGGCGGCTGTATCGATGGCGATGAGTTCCTTTGTTTGGATCTCCATCGTGACCTGGTCGATATAGGGCAATTGATTGCCCTTAATGTCGACCGCCCAGTAATACGGATTTCGCACAAACGAGTAGGGGGGATTCGGTTTATACGTTCTGTTAATCCATGGAGTGAGCCGAGGACACAACGGGTTGTTCTCGTTTTTCATCTCCATATACAGCTGTGACCGGTTGACGAAGCCGCGCCGTTTCATCGTGGTCTCGATCAGTTCCTGATCCCCTAGTTCAGGGTGGTATTGCTCGAGGTAATGACGGGGAAAACAGATCGACTGCATGTAGGTGCTGGCCAGCTTTTCCAGGAAAAACGGGTTTGGCGTATCGAATTGGAATTCGACTGTGGATTTGTCGATGACCCTCACCCGACCGAAACGATCACCGTGGCGAATGATCTTGTCTGTATTTTCCTCCATCCGAACGCCGTTCTCGAGACCGTAGACAAACTCGTGTTTCCACCAGTAATAGATGTCGTGAGCCGTGAATGGATGTCCGTCGGACCATCTCATTCCCTTTCGCAGTTGGAAGGTCCAGGTCTTGCTGTCGCCGGAGGCCACCCAGCTTCTGGCCACATGCGGCACGATCGGATAGCCGAGGGGCGACCACCGCACGAGAGTCTCCGCTCCGAAAAGTCGGCTCATTTCCTCCCAGATAAACATCCGGGTCTTTGTCGCCATGTTCCAGGTGCCCCCGTAGCGACCAATCCCTTCGGCGCCCTCAAGGACGGCTGGTTCGTCGCCGGTCCTGACGCGCACGGGAGGAAGTTTCCCCTCTCTTACCAGTTCAGCCAGGATAGGCGGTTCCCTCTTTGGTTCCCACCGGGATCCTGAGATCTTCGAGTAATCGACATTGCGGTAGAAAACCGGCTGATCGTCGTCTCCCATCAGGATGCTGCGGGATCGCTGAACGGACTCAACCTCCTCCGGCGGATAGGTGCGTGTTTCCTGGTTGGGATCGAGCCCGACCATACGGACCCATACCAAGGTCGCGATCAGTACTCCAATCGCGGTTGCGGCGAACTTCGCCAGAATGATCAGCTTGCCCGTTTTCACCTGATATCTGGATCCACGCAGAGAAGGTGCTGCGGCACGGAGATTTCAGGTTACTGTTTGGGACGGATAGGGAAAGAAAAGAAGCACGTAATGCTATGGGACCGTAACAAAATAACTCACAAAATCTGCTGGTCTTTTCGGCGGGCAACGGTGTTGGATTCCGGCTCAGATAGCCCGCTATATTCGCCCGAACCCGCCTTGTTG
>Ga0164313_10002659_pt1 | contig 15975 bp, 13 predicted proteins | sample GuaBasSedimGuay4_FD_113735 | JGI IMG/M metagenome (GOLD analysis project Ga0164313, IMG submission 113735) | Subseafloor sediment microbial communities from Guaymas Basin, Gulf of California, Mexico - Guay4, Core 4569-4, 0-3 cm | ecosystem: Environmental > Aquatic > Marine > Hydrothermal vents... | reverse complement strand
TGAAGTTGTGGGTTCGAAAACCAATATTTTATTTTCCTGAAGACCCTGAGATAATACATATGATAATCTTGTAAAATAATCAGCCAGAATCCTGTATTTTGGCCACCAGGGATTATGATAGGTAAAAGACTGGGGGTAATCACCTTTTCTGCTTCCCCTGAGCGTCATATGGGATAAATGTTGGTTCATAAAATTCACTCCCAACACATATTCCCAATCCCCAAGACGTTTCATGTCATTGAATGAAAGATCCCAACCGCCACCGCCATAAGTCTCGCTCAATGCCCGTTCTCTGCCAAACTGATTCGCCACACTACTCAGTTCCTTTACTGCCCGATCATTGCCAAATTGATCGGGACGCAATTCCTCGTTATTAAACAACATATCAATAGCAGGAACCTGATGCCAGGCATACATGGCCATATTGTCCGAACCATGTTTAGGGCTTGGCCATCCATGTTCCCAATAATGGCCGGTCCATTTTAATCCTTTAGATTCAGTATATTCATGCCAGGGTTTTGACCAGCGGTCAATAAACAACTCCAATAGTATCTGATAATAGTCGTGTCTGACATTTTTCCAATCGCCGGTTTGTTCATACAGGGAGGGCAAATGTACCTCAAGGTCATATCCATATTTTTTGTTAAACTCCCTGAATAAATCCGGGGTCCATTTGATCACATCGCGACCTCCAGGGTTAATGTTGGGCTCATCAGTGAAAATACCGGGGACACGTTTCCCGAAATCTTCTCCCATCCATTTTTCATAACCTTTCTTCATGGTTAAATCAATAAATTTTTCTGTCACTCCCGGATACAGCAGGTCAACATAAGAATAACCACCGGTCCATCCCGCCTTATTATAGTATGATTTTGAAAAAGCATAATATTCACCCTTTTTGCCTATATACTTTTCTGTTCCATGTGTAATGTCGGCGAATGAATTACTCACTCTTTTTAAAATTAGAATATAGTCGTCCGGATGCATTGTATCCAGATTATCCAATTTGTACAGTTTAAGCCCTACACCCTGATTGTATGATTCAGGCATGATAGCAGGTACATGGCCGCCAGCAAAACCACTCGGATAAGAATTTTCATCATACAACCATACATTCATGTCCAGTTCTTTTCCTTTGTCCACAGTGTATTTGCACAATGCAAACCATTCATCAGAAAGATATTCTGTGATCAGCCCCGGACGGGGATGTATAAACAACTGGTGAATGCCCTGTTCTTTAAAATCCTGAAGCATGTGGTCAATTTTCTCTTCGGTCACCTGGTCATTCCACACCATAAAAGGGGCAGTACTGAATTCGATAGCCGGTGATTTAAAATGCTTTTTAAGGGTACGAAATCCGGGTAAGTCATCATTTGAAAATTCTGTCTGTGGCTGGCAGGCCCAAACACTTATAATCATGCTTAAGAGTATAAAAATTCGTAAACCTGGTGAATAATTCATAACAGTTATGTATTATGTTGGATTAAAAAATCAACTGAGCCGAATCAAAGGCCCGGCACATCAATGCATAAAAATAATGGTAAATCATCATAAAAGGAAATGATCTGATAAGTAAATATACACCTTATAGTAAGGTGACTTTGAATTGATTTTATGATGGATTATGATTTATATTTGGGGTCGTTATAATGACCATACTTGCCAAAGAATAAATAATTATGAATACAATAATAAAAAACGGTAAAATTATACTTCCCGATAAAATTATTAAAGATCAATATCTAATAATAGAAAACAATATCATCAAAGAAATTTCGACACATTATAATGAAAACAAAAACTATGAAATAATTGATGCTAAAAACAACTATATATCTCCCGGCTTTTTTGACACACATATACATGGAGCTGGTTCCGGCGTTTTTGAAACACCTGAAAAAGAATCATTTGTTAATCTTTGTGATTTCCTTTTAGAAAAAGGAATAACAACTTTTTTGCCTACTATTTTATGCAATGAAAAATATATTAAAACTTTAGCCGGAAATATTAATTCAAATCCTGATTTAAAAAAAAGAATACAAGGCATTTATATCGAAGGGCCTTTTGTTAACACTGATAAAAAAGGAGGCATTAATCCTAAATACATTAGAAAACCTAACATTGATTATCTGAAAAAAATTATCGACCTCTCCGAAGGGCTTTTAAAAATGATGACGATTGCTCCTGAACTTGAGGGAATTGACAAAATAATAGACCACCTTTTGGATAATGATATTATCCCAAGCTTTGGGCATTCTGCTACAACTTTGGCTAATGCTTTAGCAAAGGGCAGCGTTAAAAACATAACCCATCTGTTCAATGCAATGTCAGGAATATCTCATATTAATCCAGGGTTGGCAGCGTTACCATTTATTAATAAAAATATTTTTGTGGAATTAAATGGAGACGGGATACATATTGATAACGATATTATAAAAATGTGTTTTGACAATCTCAATCGTGATAAATTAATCTTTATCACAGATTCTGTTATCTCAGCGGGATTACCTTACGGAAATTATTTTTATGACACAGATAAAGAAGTAATATCTTCCGATAGAGGAGTTAGATACAAAGAAAACGATGTGTTAATTGGATCTAGTTTTCTTATCCCTGATGTTATAAGAAATCTTAAAAAGGCCACGAATGCGGATATTAATGAGTTAGTAAAAACTGTCACATTAAATCCTGCAAAATTACTTTCTATAGATAAAGAGTATGGAAGTATAGAGATTGGCAAAAAAGCAGATATAGTTATTTTTGACAATGACTTTATTGTTAAGAAAGTTCTATTAAGCTGATAGTACTCTTTACCCTACCCTATTCCAGTAAATGCTGTTGCCATTTCCAGGCGGAAGCCATCATGGTATCCAGGTCGAGTTTTGCTTTCCAGCCCAATTCAGTGTTGGCAAAAGAGGTATCAGCCCAAACTTTTTCAATATCGCCCGATCTCCGTCCGGTAATGTGGTACTTAAGTTTAACGCCAGTCGATTTTTCAAAAGCATTGATAACCTCTAATACAGAAAATCCATTACCAGTTCCCAGATTAAAGATCTCAAAATGTTTCTTTTGATTTTCCCCGGTCATACGCTCTACCGCTACCACATGGGCCTTTGCAAGATCGACCACATGAATATAATCGCGAATAGCCGAACCATCGGGAGTATCATAATCGTCACCGAATACCTGTATCTCTTCACGTATCCCAGCGCCAGTTTGAGTGATAAAGGGCACAAGATTGTTAGGAACGCCCAAAGGCAATTCCCCTATCTTAGCTGAGGGATGTGCTCCAACCGGATTGAAATACCTCAAAGCAATGGCATTAAGTGTTTGATTTGCATGAATAGCGTCCTGAATGATCTCTTCACTGATCTGTTTTGTGTTACCATAAGGGCTCTCTGCCGGTTTTATTGGTGATTGCTCTGTTACTGGTAATTGATCCGGTTGTCCGTAAACAGTACAGGAAGAAGAGAAAACAATATTTGACGCGTGTTTATCACCCATGAGATCCAGCAAATTCATCAATGAAACCAAATTATTCTTATAATACATCAATGGCTTCTCTACAGATTCTCCCACAGCTTTACTAGCTGCAAAATGTATGATGGCTTCTATGTCGGGTTGTTTTCCAAAAAAAATATTTAATGCTTCACGGTCGCATAAATCAAATTGATAAAACAAAGGCCGAATACCGGTGATTGATTCAATTCCATCGAGCACTTCCAGCTTTGAATTTGAAAGGTTGTCGATGATCAGCACTTCATAACCATTTTCAATCAATTCTACCGCAGTGTGAGAACCTATATAACCGGTACCTCCTGTAACAAGTATCTTCTTTTTCATGTCAAAAAATATGTAAAGTAAATAGTATGCAAAGATCACAACTTTCACTAATTTATCCGAACATATCAGAAAAAAGAACATTTTTTTCTACATTGTACAGAACACAGAAACTACTTTTTTATATAGAAATAATACTATGACTCACCGGAAAAACTTATTTTTAATTTTGCTATTATTCCAGATCTCGTTTATACCCGCTTTTTCACAAAAAATTACCATAGATAAAAATAAGCCTCTCCGGAAAGAATGGTTTCAGGATCTGGCTTTGGGAATGTTTATTCACTGGAACATTGATGTAACCTATGGGGCGGTAATCAGTCATAGCCTTGCCGCAAGCTCACGTGAATATCAGGAAAAGTACTTTCATGACCTTCCTGAATTATTCAATCCAATGCATTTCGATCCCGGGGCCTGGGCTACCCTCGCCCGGATTGCAGGCATGAAATACGTGGTCTTTACTGCAAAGCATCATAACGGTTTTTGCATGTGGGATACCAGAACCACCAAATTCAAGGTAACCAATACACCATTTGGAAAAGATGTTTTGAAAGAAGTGATCGCTGCATTCCGGAAGGAGGGCATTGCCATCGGCCTTTACTTTTCACCTGACGATTTTCATATAATGTTCGAACAGGGCCTTCCGGTCAGCAGGGCCACACCGGAATCAGAAGCTACGAGAAACAGTGAGCTTTGGGAAACAGACAAAGCTCAACTGAAGGAATTGCTCACTGGATATGAAAAAATTGACATCCTCTTTATTGATGAAAACAGTGATTGGGCCAATATGCTCGTAGCCAATTATGCATGGCAACTTAATCCGGATCTGGTTATTACTCGTGGAGGTATGCCCACACCTGAAAAATTTATTCCCGACGAACCAACTAAAGCTCCCTGGGAAGCATGTATGACCATCGGCAGACACTGGCAGTATGTAGGCAGCGATTATGATAAAGATGCCACAACCCTGATAGAACATTTAGTGGAGATACGCGCTAAAGGCGGAAATTTGTTGCTTAATGTGGGACCTGATGCATCGGGAAGGATTCCTGAATCCCAACAGGTACGCCTCAGAGAAATCGGTTTATGGCTATTGGCCAACAGCTCTTCAGTTTATAATACCAGACCTGGAGATTTCTATATTGAAAATGATATTTGGTTTACACAGTCTAAAGACAAAAAGAAAATATATGCCTTCCTGAATGGTGCTGACTGGGGCCGTATGCAGTCGAGAGCTTTCTTATTGCCTTGCATAATGGGGGGCAATAAAACAAAAGTAACTGTTTTAGGACAAGGTGGTGGAATATCAGAATACAATCCCACACTAAAAACTGCCCCAATATACAAGGCGACAGATGACGGGCTATTCATAAGTGTGATAAGGGCCCATCGCCTAAATGATACGTGGGATAATCCTATTGTATTGCAAATAGAAAATGCCAGGTTCAGGGAAAATAAAAACAAATATTAACAGGAAAAAGGTTCTGGGTTAAGAAGTTCAGTGTTAAGGAATTTGTACCAAATATGTCTTCCGATATAGGATATGGTCATTGTATTTCCGCTTATTGTTCAATATTATATTTAAATTATATAATGCATGTGCTAAAAAACTAAAAATTGAACTTACCAGAAAGTAAAAAATATACTACTTTCGTTATTCGAGAGTTAGTTCATGAAAACATATTTCTATTTAATTCTATTTACTGCTTTAACTATTCCTAAGGTGCTCTATGGTCAGAGTGCCCGGATGGATAGTCTGCAGGTTGTCCTTAAAACAGCCTCAACAACTGATAGTCTCCTCCTTCTTGAGGAGCTTGGAAATGCATATATTGATGTTGATAAATATGACGAAGCATTAAATACCAGCTTCTCATTCCTGAAACTCAGTAGTAGATTAAATGATAGTGTTAAAATTGGTGATGCATATAACAAAATAGGTAATGTATATTATCATTTGGGTGATTATAGACACGCGCTCAACTATTATAAGAAAACCCTCAGCATATTTGATGATATAGGGACAAACGATGATAAATCAGGTATTTATAACAACCTGGCACTAATCTGTTATGAAATCGATTCATTAGATGAAGCATTAAACTATTACACCAGAGCTCTCGAGATACTTAAAGTAAAGGGCAATGAATCGTATATGGCTATTATTTATCACAACCTTGCCCTGGTTTACAATACAAAAAAAGAATTCCCTAAAGCAATAGAAAACCAACAGAAAGCACTGATCATTTTTCGTAAATTAAACGAAGAAAAGCACATTGCCAATACATACAATAATATCGGGCGCACCTATTATCATCAGGGTCAATATGAACAATCTCATTTATACTTTGATTCCGCACAACATTTAGCTGTAAGAATAAAGTCCCCATATATTTTAATGGACAATTATCATTATAGGACTAGAGCTTACGCAAAAGAAAATGACTATAAAAACGCTTACTATTACGGACAGATGTTTGTTACACTCAAAGACAGCCTGTTCAATATTGAAAAAGAAAAACAGCTGACAGAAATTGAAGCACGATATAAGGGTGAAAAACAGAAAGCAGAAAATATATATCTAAAAAAAGAAAATGAAGCCAATGAAAAAATTATTAAAAATCAAAACATAGCTGTCCTTTCTGTTATTGCCGTAGCCATATTGCTCTTCATTCTTTTAGCCTTACTTTTCTATTCCAATCTTCAAAAGAAAAACACAAACATACAACTCACCGGGCAAAAACAGGAAATAGAACAAAAAAATATAGCCCTGGAAAAAGCCAATAAAGAAATCAGCACACAAAAGGAAAAACTGGAATCGATCAACAACATTAAAGACAAATTGTTTTCCATTATTTCTCATGAATTTCGAAGCCCCCTCAATTCACTTAAGGGAGCCCTATCCCTTGTTCAGCATGGGGCAATTACACACGACGAACTGGTTGATCTTTCAAAAGACATTACAGACAAAATAAACAATACTTCAATTTTCCTGGATAACCTACTCAATTGGGCACGTAGCCAAATGCAGGGAATTGATGTGAAAAAACGACTCTTCAGCCTGCATAAACTCGTTAAATCAAATTTCGACTTGTTGGGATCCCAGGCTAAAAAGAAAAAACTTGATCTTATTAACAATATCCCGGAAGATTTTGTAATTGAGGCTGATGAAGACATGGTCCATTTAGTGATCAGAAATTTAATATCAAATGCCATTAAATTCTCGCTTGATAACGGAATAATTGAAATAACAGTAAAGGAAAAAGATGCCATAACTGAAATAAGTGTTAAAGACAATGGCGTTGGCATTCCGGAAGCCAACCTCAAACACCTCTTTGCCCTGGATTCTATTACTACAGTTGGTACTGCAAACGAAAAGGGGACCGGTTTAGGACTTATGATCTCAAAAAATTTCATTTCAGCGCATGGCGGCACTATATGGCTTGACAGCAAAGAAAATCAAGGAAGCACTTTTACTTTTACAATACCACACTGACGCCTGCTGCTCCCAACTTTTGACTTCTAACTCCCGACTTCTACCTATCACTCCACATATTCTTCACGAATCACAAGTGTGTAATAATCATTATCAATTGGGATATATCCCTGTTCATAACAAAAAAAATAGACCCTTCCCGATTTGGTCCTGTAAGTATTGGTATAAAAGTTGAATTGAAACCCCTTGGCAAGCAACTTTTTTCTTGACACTTTACTTTTTCCATCCGGGTTCAACCCTGCTAAAATACGCCTGTTTTTCCTTAAAATGCGATTAACCTTGCGCATATAATTGCTCGTATCGCTATTGAGCCTGTTATTGTATGATGTACGACATTGATCAGAACAAAACACTTTGTCAGACCTCCCAATAATGGGTTCCTCACATTCCAAACAAACTTTCTCATCCATGTTCCAATATAATTAAATACCTAACCAACTACAAACGTTTACAAACGCTTTCAAACAATTGGAAATATTAAACGCCTATTATCTGGGAAAACACTTTCAGCAAATTTGCTACAGAACCATCATATTGAATCAATTCTGGTTCTTACAAAAAAAAATACCTAATTTGCAAAACAATTTTCACGTCTATAAGTTAAGTTTCTTTACAAATAGTATTTTTAACTAATTAATGAACTAAAGAAAAATGAAAAAATTATTAACAGTCCTTTTTGTCAGCACATTGTCCATATCAGCATTTGCCCAAAGTGTTGATGATTACGCAGAGGTAGTGCGTTCAGTAATCTCTACAGAAAAGAAAGTCCTTATTACTGAAGTCATGCAATTATCTAATTCGGAATCAACAGCTTTCTGGGCATTATACAATGAATACCAGGAGAAATTGTATAAAGTTGGAACAAAGAGAGTCCAATTGATCAAAGATTTCGCAGAACATTTTGATAATATGTCAGATGACAAAGCAAAAGAAGTGATGCTTAGTGCCAATGCTATTGACGGGGAATATTTAAAACTGCAAAAAAGCTACACAAAAAAATTCCTGAAGATATTGCCTTCGAAAAAGGTACTCCGTTACTTTCAGGCAGAAAACAAGATAAAATTACTCATTGATTCAAAAATATCCTCTGAAATCCCTCTTTTAAATGATCTATAAAAATTATGAGTTTTAAAAGCCCGGTTTCCCGGGCTTTTTTTTTTTACATCATAAAACTAAAAGAAATGAAAAACATCGTTGTGATCTTGATGATGATCGTTCTTTCCACAACCAGTACATTTGCCCAAATATCTGAAAAAGATCTTTCCAGAGCGGAAAAAAAGGCATTGCGAAAAGAAAAAGAAGAAAAGCAAATGGAAGAGATTATTCAATTACTTCATTCAAAAGCATGGGTAATTGAAACACATACGGTATATGACCGTTACAACCAATCCTATCAAATGAATCAAACCCTTAATTTTATAGGTGTAAAGGGAGAGGAAGGAGCCATCCAACTTAGCTTTGATGGTATATTAGGTTGGAACGGTGTTGGTGGAATTACATTGGAAGGCAAAGTCACCAGTTACGAAGTAAAAGAAGGCAAAAAAGGCAATACGCCACAAGTAAACCTGAGATTTCAGGGCAAAGCAGGGATCGGATCTGCACGAATCAATATAACCGTAATTTCTTCCGGTCAGGCCACTGCCAGATATAGTGGGGATCAAGGTGATCGCCTCACTTTTTCGGGTCAACTCGTTGCCATTGGTAATTCATCGGTTTATAAGGGACAATCTTTATTTTAAAAATAACTCCTCTTAATACTTTAGCCCTGAAGAAATATACTATCGGATACGAATAAACTCATTGCGGTTAAAATAATAGTAAAACAAACTTTCATAAGAAAGTTCACCATTACATTCCAACAAGTTTGATGTTTGTACAATAATTGTATCCTTTTCAAAGACACCTTCCGGAACAAAGAACTTTGATATTATCGTATCACCATCAAATACTAAAAACTCATCGTACAGTAAATCAGAATTGTCAGATTGCTTGTAAGTCTCAACTTCCAGGGGCATATCATTAATCCATACTTTTAGGGCCGACGGATGGTATTTGGCTTCCCCTTTAAGGTTATAAACCTGCCAAAATGAAAAATACCGTTTCCCACGTCCCTTTAAAAAAACTTGTCCGTGACCGCATGGCAAACCCATCCTACCTGTAAGGTCAACACCATTGACCCGTACAATATAAGTGATATGACATCCGGTTATAGATGTCATTAAAAAAATGCTAACAGATAGTGATAGTATTTTTAATTTTGACAAAGCACCCTCAAATAGCATCATTTTTACATAAAACCAGCTTACTTCAGGTGGTGCATGTTAAAAGTCACAACCGGCTTTCTGGAGAAATTAACCACATCTTCGGCAACACTATGATCGAATAACCTCGACAACCCAGACCGTCCGTGTGTAGCCATCATAATCATGTCCATTTTAGAATCTTGTGTAAACTCTACAATTCCCTCTTCCCTATGGCGGTGGGAGTATATATTAATATCGTAGTTGTCAAATCCATTATGTTTTGCAAATGATTGAATAAGATTTCTGATCTCCTTCTCATTTTTAAAATGATTGGGGCAATTGATATATAAAAATTTAATTCTAGCCTTAAAAACCCGTTGCAGCTCTTCAATAACAGGTACATATCCGGGGGTCATTTCATGGAAATCTGATGCAAAAACAATATTTTGAACATCACCCAATTGAAGAGGTTCGCGTAGGGTCAGCACCGGACAACCGGCATGTCTTACAACCTTCTCAGCTGTAGAACCTATCAAGCTCTCCTCCCAATCGCTTACACCGGTTGTTCCCATCACAATTATATCGGCATCCTGCATTGTAATCTCCTCTTCAATAGCATGATAAGGTGTGCCCAAAACAATTTTCGGTTTAATATCAACACCAGAATATTTAGGATCGTTAACCACATCTGCGATCTGAAGTTTTCTCTTTCTATACATTTCGATAAAGAAAAGAGCATTATCATCTGAAGTCCCCGGCAAAGATGCCATTGTACTCAAAGATGAGTCTTCAAGGAAAATGGTTTTCTTTTTGGAATACTCTACAACATGGAGTAAGGTAATAGTCGACCCCATTTTAGCTGCAATCTCACTTGCGAAATCCAGTGCATAACCTGCCTGTTTTGAAAAATCTGTAGGAACTATGATCGTTTTCATAAATTTTTTATAATATAATATGAATAAAAACCGGAATAATGGCTAATAAGCGCATAATTCAAAATATATTGAAAATTTATTACTTTTTTTTGAATTAACAGCATGTAATACCATATACAATTTAACACAGGTAAGGTTTTAGAAATAGTTAAATATATTGAAAAATACTTATGCTTTGTTTACTTTAGACTTTCCTTCAAAAAGGAATTGAGCTAGAACTACTGATCACAGAAAAATGACAGGTAATAATACAAAATCCAACCGCAAACCTTTGTGGTATAAAGATGCAATTATTTACGAATTGCACATAAAAGCTTTCCGTGATAAAAATCAGGATGGCATTGGAGACTTCGAAGGCCTTCTTGAAAAACTGAATTATATAGAAGAGCTGGGTGTCACAACCATATGGTTACTACCTTTTTTTCCATCGCCATTAAAAGATGATGGATATGATATATCTGACTATCTGAACATCAACCCTTCATATGGCTCTATCCAGGACTTTAAACGTCTCCTGAAGGAGGCCCATAAGCGCAACTTAAAAGTATTGATCGAGTTAGCTATGAACCATACATCAGATGAGCATGAATGGTTTCAAAGAGCTCGCCAGGCCCCAAAAGGATCAACAGATCGACAGTATTACAATTGGTCAGATGATCCAACCAAATATAAAGATGCACGAATTATTTTTACAGATTATGAATCTTCCAATTGGACATGGGATCCTGTAGCTGAACAGTATTATTGGCATCGTTTTTTTCATCACCAACCTGATTTGAACTATAACAGCCCAAAAGTTCAGAAAGAAATACTACGGATCATAGATTTCTGGCTCAATCTGGGTGTAGACGGATTTAGACTTGATGCTATACCCTACCTTTTTGAAAGGGAAGATACAAATTGTGAAAATTTACCAGAAACCCATGAGTTCCTGAAAAAATTACGAAAATACATAGATAGTAAGTACGAAAACATCCTATTGCTGGCAGAAGCAAATATGTGGCCGGAAGACTCCGCTTCATATTTTGGAAATGGAGATGAATGTCATATGAATTATCACTTTCCTATTATGCCACGAATGTTTATGGCTGTAAACATGGAAAACAGACATCCAATCATAGACATCATCGATCAAACTCCAGACATCCCTGAAACGTGTCAGTGGGCTACCTTTCTCAGGAACCATGACGAATTGACCCTGGAAATGGTAACAGAAGAAGAACGGGATTATATGTATAAAGTATACACCAAAGACCCTCTTGCCAGAATTAACCTCGGCATCAGGAAACGGCTCGCTCCCCTATTAGATAATGACAGAAGAAAAATTGAACTACTGAATGTGTTACTTTTTTCACTACCAGGCACACCTGTAATCTATTATGGTGACGAGATTGGAATGGGCGATAACCATTACCTGGGTGACCGGGATGGAGTACGCACCCCTATGCAATGGCACCGGGGAAGAAATGCCGGCTTTTCTCATGCAAACCCTCAAAAATTATATCTGCCATTAATAATTGATCCTGAATACATATATGAAAATGTAAATGTAGAAGACCAACTCAAAAACACGAATTCTTTATTGTGGTGGATGCGAAGGTTGATCAAAATGAGAAAAAGGCATAGAGCTTTCAGCCGTGGGGACATCCGCTTCCTCAAACCTGAAAATCCAAAAATTCTGGCATTTGTACGAACATTTGAAGAGGAACGAATACTGGTTATCGCCAACCTTTCAAGGTATGCGCAAGCTGCAACTGTAGAGCTACAGGAGTTTAAGGACCTGATACCAACAGAGGTTTTTAGTCAAAATGAATTCCCAAAGATCGGGAGCAAATCATACTTATTCACATTTACCCCCTATGGTTATTACTGGTTCAGTTTGACAGAAGAGGAAACTGAAAAACATGTTACACCAATAAATTTCAAGGATGTATTACATCTTAAAAAATGGGAGGATTTATATGATATTTCAAACCGGGAAATCCTCGAAAACAAAATATTAAAACCATATCTCAAACTAAGGCAATGGTTCAACAAGCTTAACCGCCGAATTGAAACCATCCAGATCTTTGATTTCATACCGGTTATCTCAAAAAAATATGACTTTCAAGGAGTAACCCTTATCATCCAAATCAATTATTATGAAGGTCTTTACGAAAAATACCGGCTGGCAATGGGTTTCACACACGGAAGAGAAGAGCTAAGTCTTATCGAGAACCATCCGGAATGCATCATTACCTCGGTTACTTTCAACGGTGTGAAGGGAATCTTATTTGATGCCTCATATAGCAAGAAATATCGTCGAACAATGCTTTCTCAATTCAGGAAAGGACGAGAACTCATCACAAATGACGCACGAGTCAACTTTGATATAACACCCGAATTAAAAAATTATTTAGAAGATAAAAAACTGGACAACAACAATCGTCTGCTGGAATCAAAATACAGGCATGTAGTCATACAATACAATAATAAATTCATCATCAAGATGTACCGGAAAATAGACCGGGGCACATACAGAGATGTGGAATTGAGCAGATACCTGCACGAACATGGATTCTTAAATGTCCCACAATACCTGGGGAAAATAGAATATTACAAAAAAGGAGATATTGATCGCACGCTTGCGATCGTTCAGGAGTATATACCTGCTTATAGTGATGCATGGACGCTGATGACCGATGCACTCAATATGTATTATGAAAAAGTAAATATGATCGGTGGCAAAAATATGTTACCTGAAATCACAGGCAACCTATGGGAGCCACAAAAGTTTTTAGAAGTTCCGATGAAAACCCAGGAACTATTGGGGGGAGCTCATATAGAACATATCAGGTTATTGGCGCAGCGTGTTGCAGAAATGCATCTGACACTTGGAACGAATGTAACAGATAAAAACTTCCTGCCTGAAGATTTTTCACATCATTATCAACGATCGCTATTCTCCTCATATAAATCTCTGGTCCGGAGCGCTTTCGATCTTCTCGATAAGTATAAAAATGAATTCCAGGCAAATCACCAGGAAGAGATCGTTGCACTACTGGACCAAAAAGATATTCTTCTGGAAAAAATGAATCGTATTTATGATCACAAGATAGAGGCCACCAAGATAAGACCACACGGCGACCTAAGGCTTACAGCTATCATGTTTCGGGACGAAGATTTTATAATTACCAATTTTGAAGGTGATTCTTCTTTTTCCCTCACAGAACGAAGACTTAGAAAACCAGCAGTTGTTGACCTGGCATCTATACTCATATCCTTACACTATGCAGCATATTCAGCATTATTTACTAATGAGCCTTCAGGTTTATTAGCTGAACACTGGTTCCATCACATCAGTCAAATCTTTCTTTTCAATTACAAGGATATAACCAGGGATGCCCCGTTTATTCCAGTTGAAAGTGATTTCAATATGTTGCTTGAAATTAATATGATCGAAAAGTATTTAGTTGAAGCAATCAACGAGTTGAAGAAAAAAAATAAAAGCCAGGCCATTGTACCTGTCAGGGGAATTGCGAAATTCCTGGGAACCATCATATTTGATCTGTAATGATCAGGTGTACACCACAGCACTCACATAATCAACTACAAGATCATCGGAACCTGCTGTTCCCGAATTGCCCCGGGCTAATATTTTCACCTCTGGATCCATATTCAACACCTGCGAATAAGACAACAAAGTCATAATGGCATTACCTGGTCCTTAACGTATATAGTTATAATAAATTACTATTAATCGATAGCATATGAGTTGAACTCAAATCCAAAAACTACTTTAAAACATTGAATATTGTTGCCAATTGTGTTACTTATGTACGTGCGTTGAGATATGGATGTAAAATGAGGTAGAAAATGTCCGCAGAGTTTAAAAATTCAACCATTAATTAATGCCGGTATATTATGGTCAAGCAGATAACCATTGGATTAATAGCTTTCCTTATCATTGTTACAGGAAGTTTATTGTATTTTTATAAATTTTCACCCAGGTATACTACTATCTCAGAGGCAGATATATCAGCCCTTAAAAGCATGCCTTTGCCGTCGAGGCTTATTTTTGATGAAGACACGCTTTTCATACCAAGATCACTTGGCGCTCAATTTGATGGATTTATTAATTCGGATATGGAAAATGCCGTTCATAGATTTTTCAAACATATATCCGATGAATATACTGACAAATTATCTAAAGAAGGGAACACTAATCCCTTTCTAATTATCCAATGTGAAACAAATGCAAATGATGAAGACACACTCACTGACTTGGTGTCATATACACTTCAAGTCGATGATGAAAATATAATTCTAATAGCTCCCTACCCCAATGGTATATTATATGGATTAGAAACCATTTCCCAATTAATAGAGTCAAATAAAGATAAGATATGGATTAGATCAGTTCGGCTTAAATACAACAACCCAAAAAATCATTAAAAGTCGCTAATAATCGGAGTTAGATGATACAAAATTCCAAAAATTCGACCTGCCTCCGTATTAATTCTTAATTCTTAATTCTTAATTATAATGGCTACCCGGTTTATTCATCCGGAATATAATCATACATCTCATCACGCTTTATGAAATACAATAAAGTAACGATCTCCTTATCACTAAAACCACCGTAAATCCTTTTCATTTCCTCAAACATTGATTCGTATGACTGGCATGCCGAATCATGGATCAAACTAAAATCCTCTTTAGGAATATCTTCATACTTCAATACTTTCTGTTCAACAACCTGACAATAAAAAATCGGTTTACTGTAATTAGAAAATTCATCCTTAGCATCATAGGCAAGGACATGTTCCATGCTTTTTGTAGCCCATTTCACACCTCTCCTAATTGTCAAATTAATGTCTGTATGAAATTCCGGTTTATCAAAATAAAGCTTCATAATTGAATAATTAAATTTTTAACAAAACAACAAATACAATCAGAAACAAAAATTACACGTTATTTTCCGCTTTTCCAAGTGAGTTAATGGGATATTTTCCAAATCAAATTTGAACCATCAAATATCCTAATTTCGATAGAGTTCTTCTGAGCTTCTACCATATTAGGTCCTTTCCGGTAATAATACAGAAAATAAATACCGATTCTTTTCACTCCCTATTCAATCGAACACATTTAATCAATCACTACTTTCCAATTATACTGTATTTATCAAAAATTCAACGTACCTTTGCGGCTTCAAAATTCAAAATATGCAATCCATAAGAAATATCGCCATAATCGCACACGTTGATCATGGGAAAACCACATTAGTAGACAGAATCATTCAGGAATGTAAAATCCTGGACGAACGAAAAGAATTAGAGGATCTCATACTGGACAGCAATGATCTGGAGCGGGAACGGGGAATTACCATTCTATCTAAAAATGTTTCGGTAGAATACAAAGGTGTTAAAATCAACATCATCGACACGCCAGGTCACTCTGATTTTGGCGGTGAAGTAGAGCGTGT
>Ga0164313_10002658_pt1 | contig 15979 bp, 12 predicted proteins | sample GuaBasSedimGuay4_FD_113735 | JGI IMG/M metagenome (GOLD analysis project Ga0164313, IMG submission 113735) | Subseafloor sediment microbial communities from Guaymas Basin, Gulf of California, Mexico - Guay4, Core 4569-4, 0-3 cm | ecosystem: Environmental > Aquatic > Marine > Hydrothermal vents... | reverse complement strand
ACACATTGAAGAAACACCTTGACGCCGATGGCCTCAAGGTGGATGCCGACGCGGTGGGCATGTCCTTCTGGGGCACATTGCATGGGCTGGTTTGCCTGGTGACCGATGGCACCATCCTGTACAAGTCCAGAAGTGAAGAAAAGCTGGATCACCTGATTGAGCAAGCCATGAAAGGCCTTTTCTACATTAATTAAATACCTGGCAACAAAGCGCTGGGCACCAACTGTATCAACTAATGAAAATCTCCTGCATTGATATTTACAAATTCAACATCGAACTGACCCAGCCAACGGTTGTACCTATCGGCATCCTGGATGCAGCCAATAATGTCGCAGTGCGTATCACCACCGATAACGGCATCCAGGGTTGGGGGGAAGCCAGTCCGTTCGCACCGATAACCTTCGATACGCAGGAATCCAATTACGATAATGCACGCGGCCTTGCACTTACCATACTTGGGAAAGATCCACTGGCTGTTGAAACCCGTATGCAGGAAATAAATGCGGAGACCATTGGCGAGCCATCACTGCGCTCTGCTTTTGATATGGCCCTGTATGACATCCTGGGCCAGGCAGCGGGTTTACCGCTTTATGCGTTGCTCGGTGGTGAACAACGGCCTTTACGTACTGATTTCACGATTGGCATGCAGGAGACAGTGGCAAAAACATTGGAAAGACTCGATGAGTGCCTGAGCATGGGGTTCAATGAGGTCAAGCTCAAGGTTGGTCGCCCGGGACTGGCCGACGTAGAGCACGTTGCTGCTGTTCGCAAACGGATTGGACCGGACATGGCCATCAAGGTCGATTCCAACCAGGGCTGGGACTTTCCCACTGCGGTCGCCAACCTGCGAGCCATGGAACCCTTCAATTTACAATATTCAGAACAACCACTGGCAGCACGCGATTTTGAGAACCTGCGCCGCCTCAGGGAAAAGGTCGATACCCCTATCTGTGCTGATGAATCTGTTTTCGATGACCGGGATGCCCTGAAGTTGGGTTCCATGGGTGCAGTTGATTACCTGAACATCAAACTGGGTAAGTCGGGAGGTATCGGCATGGCACTGCGTATCGAAGCCATCGCAAAGGCTGCTGGCTGCCAATGCATGATCGGTTGCTTTGCTGAATCCCGTCTCGGATTGACTGCCGCTGCACACCTGGCAACGGCGCGGCCAAATATCAACTTCCTGGACCTGGACTCGGCCTACATCCTCAAAGTTGACCCCGTTGAGGGTGGCATGCGCCTGGATGAGACAGTGGGTGGCAGCATTAGCTTACCCGACACTCCCGGTCTTGGCGCCAGTATCAAAGAAGACTTTCTTCAATCTTGCGAACACTACGCCGTTAAAGCCTAGTCCACGCGTGTAAACATCACTTCAGCCGGGCCGGTGAACACAACGCTCTGTGGCTGACCATCTGGATCGAGTTCAAATTTCAGTAACGTGGGAAACGGATGGTTGAGTAATGGGTTTGCCCAGGTCAGCTTGAATGTATTGTATTGCCAATGTTGCATGGGAATGTCTTTGACATCTCCAATACGGGCGGTTAGCTCACCGTCTTCCCGCAACTCTATCTGCAACTCACCTACCAGGTCATCATGATAATGACCTGTAAAGGTCTGCAAACGTACCGAGGGGCTTATATTCGGATTACGTTGGTCACGCGCCTCGACCGCCATCTTTTCAAGACCAGCCCATAAGTCACCACTCCATTGTTTGTAGCGCGAAGCCCAGTCCGTTTCGCTGACCTCCAGGTATTGATCATAAATCCAGTTGCGTATGGCAACCCTGGCCATGTTCCGCTCCAGGTTTGCAAACACGCCCACCGCCAGGTTCTCCGCTGGCAGTATTGAAATAAATGCAGCCATACCATCTATGCCACCGGTATGGCTCAACGATTTGCGTCCACGGTAATCACTGATAAACCATCCAAGTCCCGTGGTGACAAAACTGGAATCAAAATAAATCAACTCCTCAAATGGCGAGAGATCATCGACAACGAAATGTGGCGACATAATTTCTGCCAGGGTTTCTTCACTGAGCAGCTGCTGCCCGTCAACCGATCCGCCAGCCAACAGGAACTGTAACCAGCGCCCGACATCATTTGCAGAAGAATAGATCAGGCCTGCGGGGCCGGTATTAACTTCATTTGAATGTGGAATCCGGATAAGTCCACCTTCTATGCTGACATACGGTGAAGCCACATTCCCCAGGTCTCCCAGCCCCCGCATGTCGGTGGTGGTCCGGCGCATGCCCAGTGGTTGAAAAATATCCGTTTGCATATGCTCTTCCCAGGTTTCTCCGGTTTGTGCATAGAGTATCCGGCCGGCTGCAACATACATCAGGCTGCTGTAAACGAAGCCGTTTCTGAACGACTGGGCTTGCGGAACATATTTCAACTGCCGTATTAAATCACCACGTGGCATGTCCTGACGGGCATACCACATCATGTCCGCTGAATCCGTTGCAGTCCGATGTGCGAGCAAGTCACGTACGGTGACATTGGCTGATACGTAAGGGTCCTGAACACGAAACCCTGGTAAAACATCAGCCACAAGTGAATCGAAACTGATGGTTCCCTTATCTACCTGCATACCAAGAGCTACCGAGGTAAAGGCCTTGGTCGTGGATGCGAGTCCGAACAATGTATCCGCATTAACCTTTTCCTGTTTGCCCACCGTCCGGGTTCCATAGCCTTTTGCTACGATTACCTTGCCGTCCTTTACGACTACTAGCGCCATTCCGGGTACACGATCATGTTTCATCAGATCGGTTACAAGTTTATCCAGACCCTGCGGGGGCATATCGGCAAATGCTGAACCAAGCAGTACCAGTGTCGTGCAAACAAGCAACAGGGTGTGGTGATACATTTTCATACCCGGACAATCTCCAGTGATTAAGGCGCTTTACTGTACAGTGTACACAAAAGTATACATAATCTTCCGATGATGAGTGATTCAGATTCCATCAACAAAAAAGATCAGGCATGGCGAATTGATTCGGAAACGGGTGTATTGCGAGACGTTTTAATGTGCAAGCCTGATCACTACACCTGGCTGCCAAACTGTGAAACTGCCATCAAGAGCCTGGAGAAGGGCCTGATTTTTGATCATCAACGTGCCATGGACCAGCATCGGCAATTGAGCGACAGGATCACTGAGTCCGGCGCCATGATTCATTGGCTGGACACGGCATCTGCACTACCCGATCTATGCTGGACACGGGATTCCAGTCACATGACACCGTGGGGTGCACTGATTACCCGCCTGACAGAAGCAGTACGTGCAGATGAACACAGGCAGGTGGAGGCCTTCTTCCGGGATGCCGGTCAAACGATCTGGCATCAGATTGACCAGGGTAACGTCGAGGGCGGAGATATTCACTTTATCTGCCCCGGCCTGGCGGTATTCGGATACAGCGGCGTACGCACCACGCAAGAAGGGGCACAGCAACTGGCGGACTGGGTAGTCAAAGAGGGCTGGGAAGTTCGCTTGCAGGCGGTTGACCCGAAGTTTGTGCACCTGGATGTCGTGTTCTGCATGGCAGCCGAGGGCCTGGCCGTCGTATGCGAAGAGGCGCTGGGAACAGAGTTTACCGCCTGGCTTCGCGACCGGGGCATCCGGGGCATCAATGTTTCCGCAAGCGAGGCCATGAAGCTGGGCTGTAACCTGCTTGCATTGGGAAATGAGCGCGTCATCGTACCCGAACATTGCAGCACGGTTCGCGACCAACTGAGAGCCGAGGGTCTGGATGTCATCAGCGTCGAACTGGACATGTTTACCCTTGATGGAGGCGGTGTCCACTGCCTGACCCAACCCCTGAGCCGGGAACTGTTGAAATGAATCACAGAACTGCCGGAGAGATTGTCGTTTCAGCCCTTGAAGCTGAAGGTGTAGATACGGTTTTCGGGCTGATTGGTTCGCATACCTACGGCATCTACGAAGCGCTGAGGCAACAGTACGCCATTCGCCATGTCACTGTATGCCATGAATCAACAGCCACGCTGGCCGCCGATGCGTGGTCCAAGGTCTCCGGTCGCACTGCCGTATGCATTCTGACTGCCGGCCCGGGTGCACTAAATTCAATAGCCGGAGTCGGACAAAGTCACTTTTCAGCCACCCCCATGGTGCATATAAGTGGTGCCCCGCCTCGCGGTGCGATATGTGAAGAGCTACACGGATCCGACAACGAGTACTACACTGCTCAAATATTTGCAGAGGTTACCAAGTTAAGCCTGCGACCCCGCACACTTGAAGAACTTAACGACGCACTGTCTGCAGCATTTAAGACTGCACGCAGCGGACGTCACGGTCCGGTACACCTTGAAATACCACTGGACCTGATGGATGCACCGGCAGCACCGGTGCCGGACTATGCTGTTACCCCTGCTGCGGTTGTTGATTGCCCTGCTGATGTCGCCATGGCGGTGACAGCTGATATCTCTATGGCTGAAAAACCACTATTTTGCTTCGATAAGGGCGTGATACGCAGCGGCGTGTCAGAGCGCCTGGTTAAGCTGGCCGAACGCTGCGGTGCCTGTATGGTCGTTACCCGTGATGCCATTGGCGCCGTGCAGGATGACCACCCGTTGTATGCCGGCGTGGCGCACGATTTCAACTTTGGGAAAGCAGGTTTCGAAGCAGTTACCCAGGCCGACATGGTGGTGTGTTTCGGCTACCGGAGTGGCACCGGGAACCTGTCATTCATCACCAGCAGATTGCAGGGAAAACTGTTCAATTTCAGTTTCGAAGACCATGTCGGCGCCTTTAAAGGTGGATATTCTGCCTGTCTCAAAAGCGTTACCACTGCGCTGGAACAGGCTGCCATGCAGAGACCGGAAAACCGCACTCAATCCTGGCCCAAAATCCGACTCACCGACCAGCGAAATCAAATTATCTCCAGTCTCGATCGCTACCACGAACAAGCACCAATTCACTTTGGCTGGGCACTGAAACAGTTATGCAACCGCCTGTCAGAAAACACAACCGTGGTACTGGATGCCGGCACCCACGAAGTCTGGGGCCGCACGGTACTGCCGGTATTCGGCCCCACTTCACAAATAGGCTCGGCCAACTGGGCCACCATGGGTTACGCCCTGCCCGGTATGATCGGGGCCCGCATGGCTGCGCCGGAAAAACAGATCGTTGGGGTAACCGGAGACGGTTGCCTGTTGATGGCATTAAGTGACATGACCACGTGGCTGGATGCTGGTGGCCCTTCGGTGCTGATGGTACTCAACGATAGTGAATACGGAATGATTGCCCAGACCCAGGTAAGCCGCTTCGGCGGCGAGTATGAAACCAGCCTCCGACCGGTCAATTTTGCAGAGCTAAGCAAGACGCTTGGCGGTGCAGGATTTCGTGTGGAGACCCCGGATCAGCTCAAAAATGCAATTGAAGAGGCTTTTTCCGCACAACGCCCCGCACTGATTGATGTCGTTAGCCAACACCGTATGGACTATCCCGCATGGGACTGAAGAGGAAAATGCTATGAGCACCCCGGCTATGGACAACCGCGATGGCAGCATCTGGTTTGATGGCAAGCTGATACCGTGGCGAGAAGCCCGTGTGCACATGCTGACCCATGCCCTGCATTATGGCAGCGCGGTATTCGAGGGTGAGCAGGTCTATGGCGGCAAGGTTTTCAAACTCACCCAGCACAGTCAACGATTGCTCGACTCAGGCCGATTGCTGGGTTTCGACATACCGTACAACGTCGGCGAACTGGATGCGGCTACACAAGAGGTGCTGGTTGCCAACCATATCGGCAGCGGTTACGTTCGCCCGCTGGCCTGGCGTGGTTCGGAAAAAATAAGCGTATCAGCACCGGAAAGTTCCATACATGTCGCCATAGCGGCCTGGGATACGTTGCCACCGTACTCTGACGAGGCACGCATGCAGGGCATCCGGATGTGTACATCAAAATGGGTCCGGCCTGCACCCAATGTCGCACCGTTTGCTGCCAAGGCATCCGGGCTTTACGTCACATCCACACTGGCTAAACACGCGGCGGAAGCGGCCGGTTTTGATGATGCCCTGATGCTGGATTATCGCGGCCAACTGGCAGAAGCAACCCTGGCCAATATTTTCCTTGTCATGGACGGAGAACTGCACACACCCCTACCCGACTGTTTCCTTAACGGCATTACGCGACAAACCGTCATTGAGCTGGCCCAGGATGCTGGCATCAGGGTCGTGGAAAGAGCTATCTTGCCCGGAGAATTAGGACAGGCCAGCGAGGTTTTTGTCACCGGCACCGCAGCAGAGATTCAACCCGTACGCGAAATTGACGACTACCGTTTTTCAGCCGGTACAACCACACGCAATATCATGGCTGCGTTCGACACATTGGTCGGACGGTGATCATGTGCCAAAAATCTGATTGGAGAAATAATCATGGATAAATATCGACTATTGATCAACGGTGAGCTCGTAGATGCTGAAAAATCTTTCGATGTCATCAATCCGGCAACTGAAAAAGTTATTAGCAGCTGTCCCGCAGCCAGTCACAAACAGCTCGACCAGGCAGTAGATGCAGCCACACACGCATTCCCTGCATGGCGTGATCTTTCCATGGATCAACGCAAGGCTTACCTGCTCAAACTGGCAGATGCCGTGGCGCAAAACAGGGAGTCCCTGGCCGCTGTACTAACCGCTGAACAGGGAAAGTGCCTGGATGATGCTCGCGGTGAGGTAGACGGCACAGTTGCCTATCTGAAAACCATTAACAAAATGGAATTGCCGTTCGAAGTCATCCAGGAGACAGCAACATCCCGTGTAGAATTACACCGTCGACCACTGGGCGTGGTCGGCGCCATTACGCCATGGAATTACCCGTTACTGCTGGCGATGTGGAAGATTGCACAGGCCCTTGTCGTTGGTAACACGGTGGTGGTTAAACCTTCACCCTACACACCGTTGACAACCCTTATGCTGGGTTCGCTTGCGAAGGATATTTTTCCTGCCGGGGTCGTGAATGTATTGTCCGGTGCGGATGAGCTCGGTGCGAGCATGACCTCGCACCCGGGCATTCGCAAAATCACCTTCACCGGTTCCTGCCCCACCGGTAAGAAAATTATGATCAGTGCTGCTGCCAACCTGAAGCGCACCACACTGGAACTGGGTGGCAACGATGCCGCCATCGTGTTGAAAGATGTTGACCCAAAAGAAGTGGCCAAACCGATCTTCTGGTCAGCCTTTGTCAACAACGGCCAGGTATGTGCTGCACTTAAACGCCTGTATGTACATGAAGATATTTACGAGGATCTATGTACAGAACTGGTGGCCATTGGCGCAAATGTCATCACCGGCGACGGAACACAGGACGGTGTGCAACTGGGTCCTGTTCAGAACCGGATGCAATTCGAAAAAGTATCGCAATTGGTGGATGAAGCCAGGGCCTCCGGAGCCCGCATCCTGCTGGGTGGCCAGCCCATGGACCAACCCGGCTACTTTTACCCGGTTACCCTGGTGGCAGATGTCAGCGAGGGTGACAGTATCGTTGACGAGGAACAGTTCGGCCCGGTATTACCCATCATTCGTTACAGCGATGTAGATGAAGCCGTACGACGTGCCAACAATACCGCCTTCGGCCTGGGAGGTTCCGTTTGGAGCAGTGATATTGATAGCGGCATCGCCGTAGCAGGCCGACTGGAATGTGGCACCGCCTGGGTTAACCAGCACTGCCAGATATGGCCGACCCTGCCATTCGGCGGTATCAAGGAATCAGGCGTGGGGGTTGAAAACTCGGAGCATGGCCTGGCGGAATTCACCACCATGCAGGTCGTCAATGCAACCGAAGCTTATACCTGATCTCAACGCCTTGCACCGCCATCCCGGACGCGGCATCATGACCCTGCAATGTGCAACATGGCGTGCAGCAATACGTTGCAACCTGCCTCCAGATCGGCAAGTGAAACATTTTCCGCCTCGTTGTGGCTGAGACCGTTCTCACAGGGCACGAAAATCATTGAGGCAGGTGCTACTTTCGCAATATAAAGGCTGTCATGGCCGGCGCCACTGACCATGTCAATGCACGGGTAACCGAGCTGCTTTGTCGCTGAGCGAACCGCCTCAATGCAACCCTGATCAAACCGGGTAACCGGCATATGCCAGACTTCTTCAACCATGCCATTGATACCTGCAGCCCCGCAAAGTTTCTCAACGTACTCCCGCAGGCGGGCATCCATCAGGTCGAGAATCCCGGCATCATGATGGCGCAGATCGACGCTGAGAGTGACCTCGCCCGGAACCGTATTACGGGCACCCGGAACAACCTTGATATCACCAAATGTTACACGGGCCGATGGACTGAACTCTTCCGCCATTGCATAGCAGAACTCCAGTACCGGTCCCAGTACCATGAACGGATCGCGGCGTTGCTTCATGGGGGTCGGTCCGGCATGGCACTCGTCGCCAGACAACGTTATGTCATACCACCTGAGGCCCTGGACACCGGTCACGATGCCCACCTGCCGTGCTTTGCTCTCAAGAATTGGACCCTGCTCAATATGAACTTCAAGAGCAGCCCGGATTGGGAAGGCTTCAGCCGGCCGATCCCCAAGGTAACCAATACGTTCCAGTTCATCGTATAAACTGGTGCCGGACCTGTCCTCACTGGCCCAGGCTTCTTTAAGATCAAACACACCTGCGAATACACCCGAACCCATCATTGCTGGCACGAACCGGGCTCCTTCCTCGTTGGTCCACGATGCCAGGACCAACGGCGCGATTGTTTCTATGCCATGTTCGTTAAGCGTCTCCATCACCTCCAGTGCAGCCAGGACACCATATACACCATCGAATCGACCACCCGTGGGTTGTGTGTCAAGGTGGCTGCTTGCCAGAACCGGTGTCTGCATTGGATCGCTACCATGGCGCCAGGCAAATATATTACCCATCTGGTCTATCCGTACGTCCAGACCTGCATCATTGCACCAGGAGACGAACATGTCCCGGCCTTCCCGGTCCTCGTCGGTGAGAGCCTGGCGGTTGGAACCACCCTTCTCGGTAGCACCGACCTCTGCCATAGCCATGATACGACGCCAAAGGCGTTCACCATTGATACGTATGGACCTGGTCATCTCTTTTTTCATGTTTTTGTATCGACAGCAGCAGCCAATGCCAGCACCCTGCGCGCTTCGCTCACATGCAGGTGCTCGATCATTCGACCATTAACAACCACCACTGACTGTCCTTCATTCTGCTGTTCCCAAACAGCCACAATTTTCTCAGCCCAAACGACTTCATCCGCGGAGGGTGAGAAACATTGGTTACAAATCTCTACCTGTCGTGGGTGGACCAGGCTCTTGCCGTCAAAACCCAGAGTGTTGCCCTGCCTGCACTCGGCCATGAATCCCGCTTCATCCTCCAAAGCGGTATAAACACCGTCAATAATATCCAGTCCGTGGGCCCGGGCTGCTATCACGCAGGCACTCAAGGCATACAGGAAACCTTCACGCCCGGCCGTATGCCTGATCCGTGTTTCCATGGCCAGGTCTTCAAGACCCATCATGACGGTGCTGATCGCCGGATCAGCCGCAGCAATTGAGGACATATTCAATATCCCGGCAGCTGTCTCCGCCATGATCCAGAATGCCGGAATACCCTTGTCCTGTTTCCCGAGCAGTTTTCGGTAACTGAGAACATCATCGGCCGTACTGATTTTTGGTAGCAGGATCGCGTCTGCACCGGCTTGCTTCATTATCGCAAGATCTTGCTCTACCCAGTCACTTTGCAACCCATTAACACGCACGATTCGTTCCTGCCCTGTGGTGTTTTCCGCTGCCAGGGCAATTACAACACGGTCACGTGCTTCATCCTTGGCTGCGGGACCTACCGAGTCTTCCAGATCGTATACCACGCAATCTACAGATAGGGAGCGGGACTTTTCCAGGGCACGTTGCTTATTTCCTGGCACGTACAAAACCGAGCGGCGAAGCTTCATGATTCAATCACCCGGGCATTGGCCTGCTCAGCCAGCTGTCCATCCCCATCCAGAGCCCACAATGCCACCGAGTCCTTTCCTTCGCGTCTCCCATGAATCATGAAAGACATACTGTCCACCAGTGGTAACAAGGCACGAAAGCTGAACTGTTTTATGTGAGCACCAGGACAATGCTCGCGTAACAATTCCGCCAGTAATGTCGCGGTTAACGGTGCATGCACCAGCAGGCCCGGATGACCCTCCTCGTTCACTGCATAATCACGGTCATAGTGAATTCGGTGGGTATTGGAGGTCAGTGCTGAATAGCGAAACAGCAATACCGGATCAGGCTGAATGCTCCTGGACCAGTCGCTACGCCCAATATGCGTCTCACCCTTGGTTTCCGGCTTATGCCCCTGCTCTTTACCTATATACACCAGTGTCTGCTCCTCGGAAATACGCAGCTCACCTGCGACCAGGTAACTGTGCCCGATGTTAACAAACACCAGCGGACCGGAGGCCCCCTGCTTGAGTTTTACACTGTCTACGCGTGATTGCTTTTGCACCGTCTCACCTATGCGCAGCGGTGCATTAAAACGGAATTTGCTGGCAGCCCACATACGTCGCGGCAATGGTACCGGAGGCAGAAAGCCACCAAGCACCGGATGACCATCAGTGCCAAGCTCTGAAGCCCTGGTTACCGATGTGAAATAAACCCACTGCCACAAGGGTGGCAAAGCTTCACCGATACCGGGGCATTCAGACTGGTCCAGCATGGCGGCCAGTCCCAATGCAGGACGCTGTTCAAGGGTTTCGGTCAGGATAACCGGTTCGTTGCGGGTCCATTGCTCAAGGTGCCTGATATCTATGCCCGCTGTGCTTCCGCTGGACTCATTCATGGTCTTTCCTCGTGCCAAATTCCCTCCGGATTGAATCGCTGTGCTCGCCAAGCGTTGGCACGCGAGCAGGTTCTGTACTGCCTGAATGACCTGGCGGCGCAATTAGATTCACCGCCCCAGCTTCGGTCTCAACGGTAAGGAAATCCAGTTGCGGATGTTGCGAAAACTCTTCAACAGAGTTCAGCGAGCCGAAAGCAATCGAGGCCTGCCCAAGCCTGTCGGTAAAATCCTGCCTGGTCATTTCTTGCAATATGGAACTAATTTCAGCATCCAGTTGCTGCCGGTTTTCGACCCGGCCGGGGTTATGGGCGAATCGTTCATCGGTAGCCAGCTCCGGTTTGCCACATACGATATCGCAAAACCTGCCAAACTCACGATCATTCTGAATACCAATTACAACCGTGCCACCATCGCCGGTCTGATAGGCGCCGTAGGGTGCAATTGAAGGATGATTAATACCTACGCGTTGAGGTGCCTGGCCGCCATAAACCTGGTGCAAATAAGGTACGTTCATCCAGTCTGCCAGGGAATCGAACAACGATACCTGGACACGCGACCCCTTGCCGGTTTTATCGCGTTCGATCAGCGCCTCAAGAATACGTGAATAGGCACTCAGGCCGCAGGCGATATCACAAATCGACACGCCCACACGACCGGGTTCGGCCGGACTGCCCGTAACGGCGGCGAGACCGGTTTCACACTGTATCAGCAGGTCATAGGCCTTCATGTCACGATAAGGGCCGGATTCACCATAGCCACTGATGTCACAGGTCACCAGCCTCGGAAAGTGTGCGGATAGTGACACCGAGCCCAGCCCCAGCCGCTCAACCGCTCCGGGCGCGAGGTTCTGGATAAAAACATCTGCCTCACTGATGATGCTGAGCAGCAGATCCCGGTCATCGGCATCTTTAAGATTGAGCACAAGGGATTCCTTGCCATGATTGAGCCAGACAAAATACGCACTCTGACCATTCACTACCGAATCATACGAACGCGCAAAATCCCCCTCCCTGCGTTCAACCTTGATCACACGGGCACCGGCGGCAGCTAGTTTTGATGTGCACAAAGGTGCCGCAACCGCCTGTTCGACAGACACAACCAGACGTCCTTTGAGGGCTGAATGACTCAATACGACCCCATTAGAAAGACTTTGGCATTTTCAGCACATGCGTGCCGATGTGGGAAAGAATCAGGTTGGTGGAAATCGGTGCTACACGGTACAAACGTGTTTCCCTGAACTTGCGTTCAATATCGTACTCGACTGCGAAACCATATCCACCAAAGGTTTGCACACAGGTATCGCCGGCAAACCAGGACGCCTCGGAAGCCAGCATCTTGGCCGTATTGGCCTCGGTGCCACAGGACTTTTCCGCCTCAAACAAGGCAGTGGCCTTGTCCACCATCAATGCCGCAGCCTCGGTCTGTGCCCAGGCACGCGCAATCGGAAACTGGATCCCCTGGTTCTGGCCAATAGGCCTTCCAAACACTTCACGTTCAGTGGCATATTCAGAAGCCTTGTCGATAAACCAACGGGCATCACCGATACATTCGGAAGCAATCAGGATGCGCTCTGCATTCATGCCATCCAGGATGTAGCGAAATCCTTTGCCCTCTTCACCTACCAGGTTTTCTGCGGGCACTTCAAGATCTTCGAAAAACAGTTCGGTGCTGGCGTGATTCATCATCGTGTTGATAGGCTTGATGGTAAGACCGTTACCCAGTGCCTCACGAATATCCACAATGAATACCGACATGCCGCCGGTACGTTTTTCCACCTTTCCACGCGGTGTTGTACGCGCCAGCAAGATCATTAAATCGGAGTGTTCTGCACGGGAAATGAAGACCTTTTGACCATTGATGATGTATTTATCGCCGTTTCGCTCTGCCCTGGTGCGAATACGCGTGGTGTCGGTTCCGCTACCCGGCTCAGTGACGCCGAAAGCCTGCAGACGAAGTTCACCGTCAGCGATGCGCGGCAGATAGCGTTCCTTTTGTGCTTCGCTACCGTGCCGCAGTAACGTTCCCATCGTATACATCTGGGCGTGACAGGCGCCGGCATTGCAACCGCTGCGCTGAATTTCCTCCAGGATAGCATTGGCCGCAGCCAACCCCAGGCCGCTACCGCCGTATTGCTCGGGAATCAGTACCGACAGGAAGCCCGAGTCGGTCAGTTCACTAACAAATTCTGCGGGATACCGCCGGTGCTCATCAAGCTCCCGCCAGTATTCACCAGGAAACCGTGAACATAGTTTTTGCACTGCATCACGGATATCAGGAAATGATGGTTCAAATTGCATGACTATGTGAGCTCCATTATCAAAAATACCGGCTAGGCAAGCAGGTCCTGTGTGATTGTTTTAAACAAATCAACATCACCCTGGCCATTTGCCAGACCAAGTATGCCATTGATGCGTTCATCAACCTGGTTGTCATCCAGACCGCCCCAGCGCAGTAACTCTCCTGCCTTTGCGATCATTTCATCATTATTCAGAGGCGATTCCGGATCACCTTTGCAGTCTCTTCGAAAAGCAGAAAACCCGGCGCCACCCCTTGCCATAACCTTCACCATCCCGCCCCAGTGTTCAGGATAGTCGGATTCAATCGCTTCAGATACCGTCAGTGATACTTTCTTTCTGACATCCACTAAACGATCGCGTTGGTCTGATCCGAAAGACTCAAAGCCTACCTTTCCGTCAAGCAGCGCAACGCTGACGCAATGCTGTAACGAAAACTTGGCTGCATACTGATTGTCGGGTTCCGGGCGGTCACAGACATCCAAAGCGGCCTGGTAGGTTGCCACATCGATGCGATCAATTTCACTGCCTTCCATGCGGTTATGCAATTCAAGCGCCGCATCTATGACCGGGTGAGTGTGCCGGCATGATGGCCAGGGCTTAATCGAGGTCTGGCATAGTTGCCACGAAGCATCCGGTGCACGGAGAACGGCATCCGGGTCTGCATCAGGGCAGGCGGCAGCGAAAAACCCCTTCTTACCTTCAAGAATCTCGGGAGGACCGGTAAAGCCGAGTGCCGCGAGATCTGCAGATACGACCCCTGCTTCAGCAGCCCTGCCCGCGTGCAAATGCTTACTCATCGCACCGGTTTCGAGAAACTGCCACAACCCGGATGACTGTGTCCCTGCATTACCAAGGGCGTCAACACATTGCCTGACATCAAGTCCCAACAAAGATGCTGCGGCCATGGCGGAGCCATATGGACCACAAGTCGCGGTGTTATGCCAGATGCGGTAATGTGCCTTGCCAACCGCGTTTCCGACCCGGCAACAAGCTTCAAAACCATGTAGAACAGCCGTCAGAAACTCAACCGCGTTTGAGTTTTCCCGCGCAGCTACTGCAAGCGCTGCTGGTACAATGACACAGCCTGGATGAGTGACCGACGCTTTGTGAAGATCATCGGTTTCCAAAATATGCGTCAGCATACCAATGGTCAGCGCCTGCCGCCCTGCATCATTCCCCTGGCCGTGATACCAACGCAATGCCCTGGAAGCCTGATCGGTGTTCCTTCCCGCGTAAGCATTGGCTATCGCATCAAGGACAAAAAATGCAGTCTTATCAAGATCAGTCCGGGTGACAGGTTTCTGTTGTACGAGTTGAACCAATTGGGCCGTGAGCGACAATGAACTGACTCCGATGATTTATCGTCCGACCAGCCGGACTAGTTTGGTTTACTGTAAGATACGAAAAAGTATACACCGTACAGTTAATGTCTGCGGTTAAACTGAACAATCAAGCACGATAGCACCAAGCGGATAGTGATCTTGTAACCCGGGTACTATGCAAAAAAAATTTACCAATGGATTTTCATGAAAGTCTTTACTGCAGCACTCGGAACTGAAACCAATACATTTTCCCCTATTCCTACCAACTTCGAAGATTTTGAAAATTGTTATCTTCTGCGCCCAGGCGAGCACCCAGACCACCCTCTCGAATTTACTGCACCGCTATGGATTGCGCGCGAACGGGCGTCAGCAGCGGGCTGGCAACTCACGGAAGGCACATGTACTTTTGCGCCACCGGCAGGCATTACAAAGCAGTCCACTTTCGAAAGCTTGAGAGATGAGATTATTTCTCAGATCGAGGCAGCACTTCCGCTGGATATGATTGCCCTCAGTATGCACGGTGCCATGGTCGCCGAGAGCTGCGATGACTGCGAAGGAGATATGCTGCAAAGAATCCGGAATATTGCAGGAAACGAAGTGGTCATTGGTCTGGAGTTGGATCCCCACTGCCACCTGTCAGAGAAAATGCTCCATAATTCGGATGCCATCGTGATGTTCAAGGAATACCCTCACACAGATTTTCTCGAGAGAGCACACGAACTATTGAAGATTCTTGAAGATAAGGTTAACCAGAAGGTTGACCCGGTAATGTCTGTTTATGACTGCCACATGATTAGCACTTATCACACCACGCGGGATCCGATGAAATCTTTTGTCCAAAAGATCAAAGTACTGGAGAAAAAAGATGGGATTCTTTCCATATCAATAGCGCATGGTTTTCCCTGGGCTGATGTTTCGGACATCGGGACAAAAATCCTTGTCATCACTGATGGAAATCCTGAAATGGGTGCTGCATTAGCAAAAGAACTTGGACAGGAATTGTTCTCCATGCGCGGTAAAACCTTTACCGCGCCGATGAGCCTGGACCAGGGTATTTCCATGGCATTATCCCACCGGAGCGGTACGGTTATTGTGGCTGATACTTCAGACAACCCGGGCGGTGGCGCACCGGGTGATTCTACTTTTATTCTCAGCCAACTCCTGGACAGACGCGCAGATCGCACCTGTCTCGGTCCTCTGTGGGATCCAACAGCAGTAAGGGCTGCCTTTACAGCCGGTGTGGGAACAAGAACCAACATTTGCATTGGCGGCCGTTGCGGCCCCACGAGTGGTAAAACCCTTTGCCTTGATGCAGAGATCACCGCCCTTTGTCCTGATGCAATGCAGTCCTTTGCCGGATCGCGCATCAAACTGGGGGACTGTGCCGCTATCCGGGTGGATGGAGTGGACATCGTATTGTCATCATTGAGAAACCAGGCACTGGGGTTGGAATTATTTACCAATCTTGGTATCAACCCCTCCAGTTATAAAGTTGTAGTGGTCAAATCCAGTCAGCACTTTTGTCATGAATACGGGCCAATT
>Ga0164313_10002657_pt1 | contig 15982 bp, 9 predicted proteins | sample GuaBasSedimGuay4_FD_113735 | JGI IMG/M metagenome (GOLD analysis project Ga0164313, IMG submission 113735) | Subseafloor sediment microbial communities from Guaymas Basin, Gulf of California, Mexico - Guay4, Core 4569-4, 0-3 cm | ecosystem: Environmental > Aquatic > Marine > Hydrothermal vents >... | reverse complement strand
GCCCCTTCGCAGCCAACGTCTTCGTTATCGCCGCCGTCAACGTCGTCTTCCCATGGTCCACGTGACCAATGGTCCCGATGTTCACGTGCGGCTTCGTCCGCTCGAACTTCTCCTTGGCCATATCCCTGCCTCCTTACGCCGTCATTCCCGTGGCGCGTGCAACGATCTCGTCAGCCTTCCGCTGAGGCACTTCGTCGTAATGGTCGAACTGCATGCTATAGGTGGCCCGCCCCTGTGTCTGCGACCGCAGGTCGGTGGCGTAGCCGAACATCTCGGAAAGGGGAACGTGTACCGTCGCCACCTGGAAGCCGGCACGCGACTCCATGCCGAGCACCCGACCGCGACGGCGGTTGAGGTCGCCTATGACGTCGCCGAGATAGTTCTCTGGGGTCACCGCCTCGACCTCCATCACCGGCTCCATGATCACCGGGCAGGCATCTTTGGCTGCATCTTGAAAAGCCAGGGACCCCGCAACCTTGAAGGCCAACTCCGAGGAGTCGACCTCGTGGAAGGACCCATCGTAGAGGGCGACGCCGACACCCGTCAACGAGTAACCGGCCAGCACCCCGCGATCCATCGCCTCGCGGATTCCAAGCTCCACGGGACGGATGAACTCGCGCGGTATGACGCCCCTCTTGATCTGGTCCTCGAACTCGAAGCTTGTTCCATCGGTGAGCGGCCAGACGCGGATCTTGACGTGGCCGTACTGGCCGCGGCCACCGGTCTGGCGGACGAAGAGCCCCTCGCCCTCAGCCTCCTCGGTGATCGCCTCACGGTAGGCCACCTGCGGGCGGCCGACCTGGGCGCCGATATTGAACTCGCGAGTCAGGCGGTCGACGATGATCTCCAGGTGGAGCTCCCCCATCCCGGAGATGATCGTCTGCCCGGTCTCCTCGTCGGTGGTGACGTGGAAGGTCGGGTCCTCGTGGGTCAGCTTGTCGAGAGCGGCGCCGAGGTGATCCTGATCGGCCTTCGTTCTCGGTTCGATGGCGACCGCGATCACCGGTTCGGGAAACTGTATGGCCTCGAGCACGATGGGATGTTTGCGGTCGCAGATAGTGTGACCGGTGCCCGCGTTGCGGAGACCGACCACCGCGCAGATGTCGCCGGCAAAAACTTCGGAGATTTCCTCACGCTTGTTGGCGTGCATTTTTAGCGCCCGGCCGATGCGCTCGGATTTGCCGGTGGCGGCGTTGATCACCGAGGAACCGGTAGCAATGTTTCCCGAGTAGATGCGGATGAACGACAGCTGGCCGACAAAGGGATCCGTCATGATCTTGAAGACCAGCGCCGCAAACGGCTCATCGTCATCCGCGCGCCGGACGGTGGTCCCCTTTCCATCAGGAGTGAAACCCTCGACGGGCGGAATGTCGAGCGGTGACGGCAGGTAGTCCACGACCGCGTCGAGCAGCGGCTGCACGCCCTTATTCTTGAAGGCTGAGCCGCACAATACCGGTACCAGCGCGCCGCTGATCGTCCCTGCGCGCAATCCTGCAATAATTTGGCTCTCGTCAAGCGAGCCCTTACTCAGGTATCGTTCAAGGAGTTCATCAGAGGTCTCGGCGACTGCCTCGAAGAGGCGTTCGCGGTACTCCTCGACCTCGGCGCGGTAATCCTCGGGGATCTCCTCCTCGTGGTACTCAGCGCCTAGGGTCTCCTCGTGGTAGTGATAGGCCTTGAGGCGAACAAGATCGATCACCCCGGAAAACTCCTCCTCGCTGCCGAGGGGAATCTGAATCGGCACCGGGTTGGCCCGGAGCTTCTCTCGAATCTGTTCGACCACACCGGCAAAATTCGCGCCGACCCGATCCATCTTGTTGACGAATGCGACCCGCGGCACGTTGTAGCGGTCGGCCTGTCGCCATACCGTTTCCGACTGCGGTTCGACCCCGCCGACCGCACAAAAGACCGCCACCGCGCCATCAAGCACGCGCAGGCTGCGCTCCACCTCGGCGGTGAAATCAACATGGCCCGGGGTGTCGATAATGTTGATGCGGTGGTCGCGCCAGAAACAGGTTGTCGCAGCAGACGTGATGGTGATGCCCCGCTCCTGTTCCTGTGGCATCCAATCCATGGTTGCGGTCCCGTCGTGGACCTCGCCGATCTTGTAGTTGATGCCTGTGTAATAGAGCACACGCTCAGTGGTCGTCGTCTTACCGGCATCAATGTGGGCCATGATGCCGATATTCCGGACCTGAGCAAGTGGGATGACACGGGGCATATTTTCAAAGATCTCCTGCGAACTGCTGACGTTGTCTCTAGTCTTTCTCCGCTACCAGCGATAGTGGGCAAAGGCCTTGTTCGCCTCCGCCATGCGATGAGTGTCATCGCGCTTCTTGATCGTGCCGCCGCGATTCGCAGCGGCATCGAGGAACTCGCCCGCGAACTTCTGCATCATTGTCTTTTCGTGACGAGACTTTGCAAATCCGATCAGCCAGCGAATCGCCAACGCCTGCTGGCGGTCCGTCCGTACCTCGATCGGAACCTGGTAGGTGGAGCCTCCCACCCGGCGCGACTTCACTTCGACCTGCGGCTTCGCGTTGTCGACGGCCCTCTTGAAGATCTTGACCGGGTCGTCGCCGGTTCGCTCTTCAATCAATCCGAGCGCACCGTAGAAGATCCGCTCTGCAACCGCCTTCTTGCCCGCTTTGGTGACGTTGTTGATGAACTTCGTCACCAGACGCGAGTTGTACACCGGGTCGGGCAGGACCACGCGCTTATCGATGGTTGTTCGCCGAGGCATTCTCTTGTCTCCTAGTTCTTCGGTCGCTTCGCGCCATACTTGGAACGCCGCTGACGCCGGCCTTCAACGCCCTGGCTGTCCATGGTGCCGCGAATGATGTGATAGCGGACACCCGGAAGATCCTTCACCCGGCCGCCGCGGATCATCACCTGTGAGTGCTCCTGGAGATTATGCCCCTCGCCAGGAATGTATGCAGTCACCTCGATCCCGTTGGTCAGACGCACACGAGTCACCTTGCGGAGGGCCGAGTTCGGCTTCTTCGGAGTGGTTGTGAAGACTCGGGTGCACACCCCCCGCCGCTGCGGACAGCCCTGCAGCGCCGGACTCTTGGTCTTTTCGGTCGATATCTTGCGGCCCTGGCGGACCAATTGCGAGACTGTGGGCATGGTTGCTCCCTGCTTAGGGTTCATAAAACCAAGTGGTGACACCACTTGAAGGCTTCCTGAGTTGTTGGGCTCCGGCCAAGAGCCAGAGCCGCGGAAGAATACTGGAGAATCCCGGTGGTGTCAAGCGGCAAAAGGGCTTTTCGGGGACCGGGAACATCGCAATTTCGGATTTCGGATTTGCCGCCCACCCGCCCAAGGGAAACCGCAGATCACGCAGATAAACGCAGATATCTGGCCTGAAATCGTTGGAACTGGGCCTTTTGCGCTATTTAGAGGCCGTATCCGGCCGAGCAGCGAGCGGTGACAGGTTCATCCGGCGCAGGAGAACTTGGAAGCGTGGGTCAGAGCGGATTTCATCGAACGTCGGAAAACAGCTGAGGTACGGCAACACAGGATCATGGACCTCAAAGCCCTGACCAAACCACTCGATGGCCTTGTCCTTCTCTTCGGCCATGACGTAAAAGATTCCAATATCGGTCGGTAGACTGAAAGCCTCGGGGAGGCGAGCGATCAGGGCCTCGGCTCCGCGCTTCATCGCCTCGGCGTATCCTCCCCGGGCATAGCCTGCTTCGAGCGCGGCTTCGAGTCTTGGACTCCTGGTATATGGCGACCAAAGCGGCCTTGCAGGCCTCGAAGGCCTCTTCCTCCATCCCCTTCTTTTCCTGCATGATCACCCAGAGGGTGTATCTGACGATCGGATGGTCCGGTTGGATCCGCTCGGCTTCCCGGGCCACCGCCAAGGCCTCGTCGTATCGCCGCTGCATGAAGAGAATCTGCGCATGCCAACTGAGGACCAACGGATTGAACGGGTCGAGCACGGCGGCCTTTTCGCTGTGGATCAGGGCCTCTTCGCCGTTCCCCGTAATCGCCAGGAAATGCGCGTAAAGCTCTTGCGCAGTCGCGACGTTGGGATTGAGCTCGAGGGTCCGCCGCCAGGATTCTCCGGCGCCGTCCCAATCCCAGTCGATATAGGTCCTGACCGAAGCCAGGACGTGGTGGGCCTCGGCGGAATCCGCATCGAGCTCGAGGGCCCGCAGGGCCGCGGCCTTGGCCTTCGGTCCCGCCTCCCCGGGCGACGCGAGGCCAAGCTGGTTGCGTACGACCCAGACCGATGCCCGACCAACGTAGGCAGGTGCGAACGAGGGATCCTTCTCCAGGGCCAGGTCGAAGTACTTTTCGGCGGTATCGATATCCACCGGGGTCACTTTCATCCAATGGTAGGTGCCCCTGAGATAGGCCTCGTGCGCTCCCGAGCTGACGGGGCGGGCCTCGGCAAGCTGCTTATTCTCCGACGGCAGCAGCTTGAGCGACAGCGCCTCCGCCACCCGCCCCGCCACCTCGCTCTGCACTGCCAAGATGCCGGAAAACTCCCGTTCATAGATGTCCGCCCAGAGCTGGGTCTGGTCTCCGACAAGGATCAGATCGGCGGCGATGCGCACGCGGGCCGACTCGCGTTGAATGCTTCCCTCGAGGACGTAGTCTACCCCGAGCTCCCTTCCGATCTGGTCGATGGGGGTGTCGCCACCCTTGTAGCGCATCACCGAGGTGCGCGCGATGACGCTGAGGCCCTCCGGGTGGAGGCGGCCGAGCTGGGTTGATCATTTCCTGGGTGAAACCGTCGGATAGGTACTCCTGCTCCGGATCGCCGGAGAGATTGACGAAGGGCAGCACCGCCATCCTGACCGCTTGCACCTGGCCGCCACCCCCTCCCGTCACCAGCCGGCGGATGCCCCCCACGTCGAGGATCGCCAGCACCGTCACGATGACCACCAAAACCGCCACAGCCAGCGACCAGCGATGGTGCGGCAGCTCTAATCTCCGCCGCTCGAAACCGGGAACGGTGACGCCGGACTGCACGGTCTCCAAGGCCGCTCGCACCTCCTCCGCCCGCTGGAAGCGCCGGCCGGGGTCCTTCTCCAGGCAACGGTCGATCACGCTCTGCATCTGGGTCGGCAGCACCCCTCCCGGTCCCGCCTGCAGCGGCTCGGGCGTCGTGCTCAAGATGGCGGAGCTCAGCTCGAACCCGGTGTTCCCCTGAAACGGTCGCACCCCGGACGCCATCTCATAGAGCACGATTCCCAGCGCCCAGATGTCCGAGCGCGCATCGGCCGGCTGTCCCTTGAGCTGCTCCGGCGCCATATAGGCCAGGGTGCCCGCGATCTTGCCGGACATCTCGAGTGAGTCCGCGGTGTAGGTAGTGGCCTCGTTGAGCACCTCGCCGCTGACTCGGGCCGCGAGGCCGAAGTCCAGCACCTTGGCGCGCCCATCCGGCGTGATGATGGCGTTGGCGCTCTTGAAGTCCCGGTGGACGACACCGTTCGAATGCGCATGCGCCAGGGCGTCCGCCATTTGATGCCCGAGGCGCAGCACCTCATCCACCACCATCCGCTCAACCGAGAGTCGCTCGCTCAAAGCCTCGCCCGAGACCAGCTCCATGGCGATGTAGGCCTGGCCGTCAGCTTCCCCCACCTCGTAGATCGTGCAGATATTGGGATGGTTGAGCTTCGAGGCCATGCGCGCCTCGCGCAGAAGCCGCGCCCGCGCCATTTCGTCCCTCAACGTCTCTTCCGGCAATACCTTGAGAGCCACCTCGCGCTCGAGCCGGGGGTCGCACGCCCCCGATACACCTCGCCCATTCCACCGGCGCCGAGGGGCGACAGAACCTCGAACTCACCCACGTGAGCGCCGGCCTTCAACACCACGCGCCCCGTGCAGCTTGCGGGCTATCGGCTTCGTCTCGTTGCATCGCGCGAATCCCAGTCGATTGTAACCGAGCACCCGCGGTTCATGGCAGGGACAGCGGCAGCGGCCGGAGACGGCGGCAGCGGCAGTCTTCAGCGCCAGCGGTCAAACGGACCGGAGCGAATCACAACAATCAGGTCGTTGGGTTGAGCAGCCGCCAGGTCATGGCGCGAACCTGGTCAAAGGCCTCCAGGGCACGTTCGGCCCTCTCTTCATTGATCGCTCCAGCCGAAGCGAGAAGTCTCAGGTGGCTGTCGACTTCCTTCGCCGAGGTATAGGCAATCCTCCAGAAGTGCATCCGGTCTCTTCCCAAACGGCCGTGTCCCTCAGCCAGGTTGGCCGGTACCGAGCTAGCCGACCGGATAACCTGATCGGCAATCGATTTCAGAGGGGCAGGAACCCTCATCACGAGCTTGATGGCGATGGCCGCCCCTTCGAGGGCCTTCATATGGGCCACGAGGTTGGTGTTGGCGAGGGCGTTGGACATGATCACCTCCGGGTCGTTCATGTCTCCCCTCAAGCCGGTGCGGCATCCGATGTCAAGGGTGCGAAGCACCGGGCCTTGGGCCCGGCTTGCCCTTGATTTCGGATGCCCACCGGCTACGCCTTGATTTGAACGACCCGGAGGTGATCATTCCACCGTCGCCACCACTGATCTCTGCCCCTGTACGCTGCCCCTGACCTCTGCCCCTGTACGCTGTCCCTGAACGCTGTTGCTGACGCTGTGTCTCGGGCACGGAGGCGGAGATGAAAAAGAAACGGCCGCCCGAGGCGGGCGGCCGGTGTGAATTGATTGTGAAGAAAGGGCTTAACTCTTGCTCTTGGCGGCCTTGGTGTCGGGCTTTGCGTCGAGGAGAGCCGCCGCCGCTTCGGTCATCTCTCGGTAGAGCTGTTCCGGCTCCTCGCGCGGTTCCATCTCGTCCTCGGGAACGGGGTCGATAATGGTGCGGCGGTATCGCGCTGCACCTGTGCCCGCCGGGATCAGCCGTCCCACGATCACGTTCTCCTTGAGCCCGTGCAGCTTGTCCACCTTTCCAGAAACCGCCGCCTCGGTCAGCACTCGGGTCGTCTCCTGGAACGACGCCGCCGAGATGAAGCTCTCGGTGGCGAGCGAGGCCTTGGTGATTCCGAGCAACAGCGAGGTCGCGGTCGCAGGCTCACCGCCGGCCGCGACGACCCGCCCATTCTCGTGCTGGAACAGGTAGCGCGGGATCTGCTGCTCGAGGAGGAAGTCCGTGTCGCCGGGATCGACAACCTTCACGAAGCGCATCATCTGGCGAACTATCACCTCGATGTGCTTGTCGTTGATGGTCACGCCCTGCGAACGATAGACCTCCTGGATCTTGTCCACCAGATGCCGCTGCATCTCCTTCTCGCCGAGAATCGAGAGAATGTCGTGCGGGTTGACGGCGCCCTCGGTCATGGAATCGCCCGCCTGGATGAACTCGCCCTCCTGCACCGAGACGTGGGCATAGCGCGGAATCGAGTACTCCCGTTGCTCGTCACTTTCGCCCTCGACCATGATGCGGCGCTGGCCTCGCACCGGTTCGGTAATGCGAATCACTCCGTCGATCTCCGTAACCACCGCTGGGTCCTTGGGCTTGCGCGCCTCGAAGAGCTCGACAACTCGCGGCAAACCGCCGGTGATGTCCTTGGTCTTGGACATCTCGCGGGGAATCTTGGCGAGCACGTCGCCCGAGGCCAGGTTGTCATTCTCGGCCACCGCGAGATGGGAGCCAATCGGCAGCTGGTAGCGCCTGGTCTCCTTGTTCTTGCCACGGCCCTTGCCGATAACCTCGAGGGTCGGGATGCGTTTGCCGGCTCCGAGCGGCTCGATGACGATCGAGTGTGCGTGGCCGGTCAGCTTGTCGATCTCCTCGCGTACGTTCTCGCCCTCGACCAGGTCGTGGAACTTCACCTTTCCGGCGATGGCTGTCAGGATTGCCGATGTGAATGGATCCCACTCAATCAGCGGCGTGCCGGGCTCGATCTCCTGCCCGTCGATAACCAGAAGGTGCGAACCGTAGGCCACCGAGTAGCGCTCCTTTTCGCGCTGTCGCTCGTCGAGGATGACAACCTTGCCGGTCCGCGAGATCGCAACCGTCTCACCATCCTTGTTGACGACCGCAGCGACGTTGAGAAACTTGATCTTGCCCTGGTGATTGGCCGCATGACGTGACGATTCGGTGCCGCGTGTCGCGGTGCCGCCATAGTGGAAGGTCCGCATCGTGAGCTGGGTCCCCGGTTCGCCGATCGACTGCGCAGCGATGATCCCCACCGCCTCGCCGATCTCGACCATCCGCCCGGTCGCGAGCATGCGGCCGTAACAGAGCTGGCATACGCCGCGTTCGGTTTCGCACGTGAGCGCGCTGCGAATCCGAACCCGTTCGATGCCGGCCTCCTGGATCTGGTTGGCGATGGTCTCCGTGACTTCGGTGTTCACAGGGCAGATCCGGGTGTCCTCGATGGGGTCGTAGACATCCTCTGCCGCCACCCGCCCGACCACGCGGTCACGTAGCTGCTCAAGGATTTCGCCGCCCTCGGTGATGGCCGATACCTCGATACCGTTCTCGGTGCCGCAGTCGTGTTCGACGACAATCACGTCCTGGGACACGTCCACCAGACGCCGGGTGAGATAACCGGAGTCGGCCGTCTTGAGCGCGGTGTCGGCCAGCCCCTTGCGCGCTCCGTGGGTCGAGATGAAGTACTGCAGCACCGACAGCCCCTCGCGGAAGTTGGCGGTGATCGGGGTCTCCATGATCTCGCCTGACGGTTTCGCCATCAGACCGCGCATGCCGGCGAGCTGCCGCACCTGTTCTTTCGAACCACGGGCGCCGGAGTCCGCCATCATGAAGATCGGGTTGAACTCACCCGACTCCGCATCCAGTGAGGACATGTCGGTAAACATCTCCTTGGCCACGTCCTCGGTCACCCGGTGCCAGATGTCAATGATCTTGTTGTGGCGCTCACCGGCGGTGATGAGTCCTTTTCTGCGCTGGTTTTCAACCTCATCCACCTCGGCGTACGCGTCGTCCAACTTTGCCTGTTTGCTGTCGGGAATCACCATGTCGTTACTCGACAGCGACAGCCCGGAGCGGGTGGCGTACTCAAAGCCGATCTCCTTGAGTTTGTCGAGCAGGCTCACGGTAGGCTCATGCCCCATTTTCATGAACGAGAAGGCGACCAGATTCTGAAGCCCCTTCTTGCGGAGCTGACCGTTGATGAACGGTAGCTCCTCCGGCAATTCCATATTGAAGAGCACCCGTCCGACCGTGGTCTCAAGCAGCATGTCTTCGACGTCGATCATGTCGGAGTGCAGCGGGTCCTGGCTGCCCCCCTGGGCGACCAGGTCGATTAGCTGTCCGGAATACCGCAGCTGGATGGGCGCCTGGGTGCCCATCACACCTGCGTTGTACGCCAGGAAAACCTCTTCGGCCGAAGCGAAGGTCTTGCCGCCGCCCTTCGCCAGGGGGTTCTCGGTGGTCAGGTAGTAGATCCCGATCACCATGTCCTGCGACGGCACCGCCAGCGGCCGCCCGCTCGCCGGCGACAGGATGTTGCGGGACGACATCATGAGGACGTGGGCCTCGATCTGCGCCTTGGGCGATAGCGGCACGTGGACCGCCATCTGGTCGCCGTCGAAATCCGCATTGTAGGCCGCGCAGACCAACGGGTGGATCTTGATCGCCTTGCCTTCGACCAGTACCGGTTCAAAGGCCTGAATGCCGAGGCGGTGAAGGGTCGGAGCACGGTTGAGGAGCACTGGATGCTCGTTAATCACGGTTTCCAAGGCGTCCCACACCTCTGGGGTTTGGAACTCGACGAGCTCCTTTGCCATCTTGATGGTTGTCGCCAACTCCAGCTTCTCGAGCTCCCGGTAGACAAACGGCTTGAAGAGCTCGAGGGCCATCTTCTTCGGAAGCCCGCACTGATGCAGCTTGAGCTCCGGTCCGACCACGATCACCGAGCGGCCCGAATAATCGACCCGCTTGCCGAGAAGGTTTTGGCGGAACCGGCCTTGCTTGCCCTTGAGATTGTCCGACAGGGACTTGAGCGGCCGGTTGTTGGAGCCCTTGATGACCCGGCCACGGCGGCCATTGTCGAAGAGAGCGTCCACCGCCTCCTGCAGCATCCGTTTTTCGTTGCGAACGATGACCTCGGGTGCGCGAAGATCGAGGAGCTTTTTGAGGCGGTTGTTACGGTTGATCACTCGGCGGTAGAGATCGTTGAGATCAGACGTCGCGAAACGCCCACCGTCAAGCGGCACCAGCGGCCGCAGCTCCGGCGGTAGCACAGGGATCACTTCCACGATCATCCACTCGGGGCGGTTACCGGAGCGCCTGAGGGCCTCCACCAACTTGAGCCGTTTGGCTGCCTTCTGGCGGCGCATGATCGCGGTCTCGGTGCGCATGATCATGCGGAGTTCGGCAGCCATCTCGTCGAGATCGAGGCGTTCGAGATGTGTTCGAACCGCCTCCGCCCCCATCCCCGCGACGAAGGCTTCGCCGTACTCCTCCTTGGCTTCGCGGTACTCTTCCTCGGTCAGCACCTGCTGGTCCTCGAGACTCGTGTCCCCCGGGTCGACCACAACATAGGCCTCGAAGTACAACACCCGCTCGAGCTCGCGCATGGTCATGTCGAGGAGGAGACCGATGCGCGAGGGTAGACCCTTGAAGAACCACACGTGCGAGACCGGCGCAGCGAGCTCGATATGGCCCATGCGCTCGCGCCGCACTTTGGACTTGGTGACTTCGACGCCGCACTTGTCGCAGACCACGCCGCGGTACTTCATGCGCTTGTACTTGCCGCACAAGCACTCCCAATCGGTCACCGGGCCGAAGATCTTGGCGCAGAAAAGACCGTCTCTTTCGGGCTTGAAGGTCCGGTAGTTGATGGTCTCCGGTTTGATCACCTCGCCGTGGGACCAGGACCTGATCTTTTCGGGACTTGCCAACCCCAATCTGATGGCATTGAAATCGTTGAGGGGCTTTGGCTTCTCGAAGAAGCTACGGACCTCGCTCAGGTTCGAACGCTCCATGTATCAACCCCTCCCTTACTCGTCGTCCTGCTGCAACAACTCGACGTCGAGCCCGAGCGCTTGCAGCTCTCGTACCAAAACGTTGAATGACTCCGGCAATCCCGGTTCCTCGGGTACCTGCCCCTTGACGATTGCCTCGTAGACCTTTGCACGTCCCTCGACATCGTCCGACTTGACGGTCAGAAGCTCCTGCAGGGTGTGGGCCGCACCAAACGCCTCGAGCGCCCACACCTCCATCTCACCCAAACGCTGGCCGCCAAACTGGGCCTTGCCGCCCAGCGGCTGCTGCGTGATGAGCGAGTAGGGCCCAATGGACCGTGCATGGATCTTGTCGTCCACCAGATGGCTCAGCTTGAGCATGTAAATGTAGCCAACCGTCACCCTCTGATCGAACGGGTCACCGGTGATACCGTCATAAAGGAGGCTCTTCCCGTCTTCGGGGAGGCCCGCCTTTTCGAGCATCTCGCGAATCTCGTCCTCGGTGGCACCTTCAAAGACCGGCGTCGCGAAGCTCATGTCGAGCTCGTGACCGGCCCAACCGAGGTGGGTCTCAAGGATCTGCCCGACATTCATCCGCGACGGCACACCGAGTGGATTGAGAATGATCTCCACGGGGGTGCCGTCGGGAAGGAACGGCATGTCCTCCTCCGCCAACGCCTGCGAGATCACGCCCTTATTGCCATGGCGACCGGCCATCTTGTCGCCGACCTGAAGCTTGCGCTTCATCGCGATGAAGACCTTGACCTGTTTGATCACACCTGGAGGCAGATCGTCCCCTTGGCGCAAGAGCTCGATCCGTTCCTGGTTGATCTGGTCGAGGACCTCAACCTGGGACTCCGCCTGGCGGATGATCAGTCGCGCCTTGTCGAGCAAGACCGCCTTCTTGAGCGGCAACGACCTGACTTGCGCGATCTTGAGCCGACCAAGCGCCTCCGCGGTCAGCTTCTTGCCCTTCTTGACAAGAACCTCACCGCCCTTACGGATCGCGACCTCCTCGGTCACGATCGAGCCGGTGAGCAGTTTTTGGATCTTTGAGTCGCGAACCTCGAGAATGATCCGTTTCTCGTCCTCCGAGTTGGTGCGGATGCGTTCGATCTCCTCGTTTTCGATGGTGAGCTGGCGAGAGTCCTTCTCGACGCCCTTGCGGGCAAAGATCTGCACCGCGACGACGACCCCCTCAATACCCGGCGCGCACCGCAGCGAGGCGTCCCGAACATCACCCGCCTTTTCGCCAAAAATGGCGCGAAGGAGTTTCTCCTCCGGCGTGAGCTGAGTCTCACCCTTCGGAGTCACCTTGCCGACCAGGATCGACCCCTGTCGAACCTGAGCGCCAACATGGATGATGCCGGCATCGTCGAGATGGGCGAGGGCCGACTCGGAAACATTCGGTATGTCGCGGGTGATCTCCTCGGGACCGAGCTTTGTATCGCGGGCCGAGGTCTCGAACTCCTCGATGTGGATCGAGGTGTACTTGTCGTCCTTGACCAGCTGCTGAGAAATGACGATTGCGTCCTCGAAGTTGTAACCGCGCCACGGCATGAACGCGACCAGCACATTGTGTCCTAATGCGAGCTCGCCCTGTTCGGTGTTGGGACCGTCGGCGAGCACCTGTCCCTTGACCACACGTTGCCCCTCCTCGACCAACGGTTTCTGGTTGATGGAGGTGTTCTGGTTCGATCGTCGGAACTTGGTGAGCTGATAGATATCGGCACCAAAATCCCCTTCAGCCCCCTCTTCATCCTCGACGCGAACGATAATTCGCTGACAGTCGACCTTGTCAACCACCCCGGACCGCTGACACACCACAACCGCCCCGGAATCGTGGGCGACGACCGTCTCCATGCCGGTACCGACCACCGGCGCCTCCGGACGAACCAGGGGCACCGCCTGGCGCTGCATGTTCGATCCCATGAGCGCGCGGTTCGCATCGTCATGTTCGAGGAACGGAATCAGGGATGCAGCTACCGACACCACCTGTCGCGGCGAGACGTCGATGAAGTTCACCTGGTCGCGGTCGATTAACAGGAACTCGCCGCCGGATCGCGCAATCACCTTGTCGTCAACCAAATTGCCCTTGTCGTCGACCCGCGCATTGGCCTGAGCAATGTTGAGGTTCTCCTCCTCCCAGGCGGGGAGGTAGAACGCATGCGGTTTGCCCCATGCCTCGATCTTCTTGGTTTTCGAACGCCGGACCGAGGCGTTGGTCTTTTCGAAGTCTTCGCGCTGAACGACTTGGCCGAGCTCGAAACCCGCGTCTCCAACCTGGGTGATCTGCACGTGTTCGAGAACACACCCGCCCTCCACCTTCTTGTAGGGGGACTCGATGTAGCCCATCGGGTTGAGCCGGGCATAGCACGAGAGCGAAGAGATCAAACCGATGTTCGGTCCCTCCGGCGTCTCGATAGGACAGATTCTCCCGTAGTGCGTTGAGTGCACGTCGCGGACCTCGAAACCCGCCCGTTCTCGAGAGAGCCCGCCGGGGCCGAGCGCCGACAGGCGCCGCTTGTGGGTAACCTCCGACAACGGGTTGGTCTGGTCCATGAACTGGGAGAGCTGCGACGATCCGAAGAACTCGTCCACCGAGGCCATGACCGGCTTCGAATTAACGAGGTCGCGCGGCATCGCTGAGTCGATATCGGGGTGAATCGACATCTTCTCCTTGATCGCCCGTTCCATCCGTACGAGACCGATGCGGAACTGATTCTCCATCAACTCGCCCACTGTCCGCACGCGGCGATTGGCTAGCGAGTCGATATCGTCGACCCGTCCGAGATCGCGGTGCAGGCGCAGCAAGTATGAAACCAGATTCATGAAGTCATCGACGTCGAGGGTTCGCTGGCCGGGCTCCTTGTCGAGACCGAGCTTGGCGTTGAACTTGAACCGTCCGACCTTGGACAAATCGTATTTGCGCTCATCGAAGAACAGACCGTTGAAGAGCGTCGTTGCCGACTCTTCGGTGGGCGGATCGCCTGGGCGCTGGCGGCGGTAGATTTCCATCCGCGCACCCATCTGGGAGGTCGCAGTGTCCTTTTCCAAGGTCTGGTGGAGAATCTCGCCGACCGGATCCCAGTCGGGGAAGGCGAGGCTGATGGTCGTGATGCCCGCCTCGTCGGCGGCGGCCAGGACCTCGTCGGTGACCCTCGAGTTGGCCGCAACGATGACTTCTCCGGTCTCTGAGTCCACCAGGTCGTCGACAACGATTGCGCCCAACAGGTCGTCGCGGGTCACGGCCACCTTTGTGGGTTTGTCCATCGTCGCCTTTTCGAGCCGCTTGCGCATGTTCTTGTCGAGCGACAGCCCGGCAAACAGTGTCGGTTCTGCCACCTTGCGGAAGCGCAGCGCCTTCTGGCGCTCGGTCTCGATGTCGAGAATCCTCGAGTCGAGCATCAATGTTGCCGAGTCCTTTTTGGCGTTCAGACGGACATCGAAGACGATCTGGAAACCACGGAGGATCTGTGAGTTGGTCTCCAGCTCCGGGCTCAGGGCACGCAGGAAGACGGAGCCGGGCAGACGCCGCTTGCGGTCGATACGAACCCACAGGATCTGCTTGTTGTCATACTCGAACTCGATCCACGAACCGCGGTACGGCACCACCTTGGCGAGGTAGTCGTTGGGCCCTTCGAGAGTGAAGAAAACGCCCGGCGACCGGTGAAGCTGTGAGACGATCACCCGCTCTGTCCCGTTGATGATGAACGTACCTGTGTCGGTCATCAGCGGCATCTCGCCGAAGTAGAGCTCCTCCTCCTTGACGTCGCGTACCTGTCGGCTGCCGTCCTCCTCGCTGTCGAAAGTCACCAGCCGGAAGGTGAGACGCACCGGCACCGAATAGGTCATCCCGCGTTCACGGCACTCTTCGGCCGAGAACTTGAGGCGCAGGGCCACCGAGGTGCCGCAGACTGAGCACACCTCAATTTTGTTCTTGTTAGCCTTGCCACACTCCGGACAGACCACCAACTCCTCATGAGGATCGCCGGCCCTGAAGCTGGCACCGCAGTGAGCGCAGGTCAGCCGCAGGTGTTTCAGGCCGTCGAGGCGTTTGCAGCGGCAGGTCCAGTTGCCGATCTCATAGCGAACGAACTGCAGCTCGCAGGTCTCGCGAAAGTCGGTGAACGGAAAGATCGAGGACAGAACCGACTGGAGACCGCTATAGAGGCGCTCCTCCGGCAGAAGATCCATCTGCAGAAACTCCTCGTAAGAGGTTCTCTGCACTTGGATCATGTTCGGCAGCGGAATTGTGGACAGATGCTTGGAGAAGCTTAGCCGCCCGTTGGGGCTCGTGGTCATGGACGCTCCCTCCTGAATACAGACAGGGGGAGACGGACTCTCCCCGCGTCATCAGATAATGCTCTCAACAACCAGGGACCAAGGTCCGCGTTGTGCGTTACTTGATCTCCATCTGAGCGCCGGCGTCTTCAAACTTCTTCTTGATCTCTTCGGCTTCTTCCTTGTTGACGCCCTCCTTGACATTGGTGGGCGCGCTCTCGACGAGCTCCTTGGCCTCTTTCAGCCCGAGCGAGGTGACCTCGCGCACGACTTTGATGACGTTGATCTTCTTGTCACCAAACGAGCTCAGCTGAACGGCGAACTCGGTCTGCTCTTCGGCCTGTTCAGCTGCGGCACCGGGGACTGCGCCGGCCATCATCATCGGGGCTGCAGCCGCGGCGGAGACACCAAACTCATCTTCAAGAGCCTTCACGAGCTCGTTGAGCTCGAGAACGGTCATCCCCTTGATCTCATCCATCATTTTCTCTAATTGGGCCATTGTCAGATCCTCCTTAGGATTCTTGAGATTCTTGTTTCTTTAGCGTTTCCTGGGGCTCTTGAACTTCCTCAGCCTCCGGGATTTCCGCGGCTTCTTGGGGCTCTTGAACTTCCTCAGCGCCCGGGGCTTCCGCGGTCTCCTGAGGCTGCTCTTGAACTTCCTCACCTTCCGGGATTTCCGGGGCTTCTTGGGGCTCTTGAACTTCCTCAGCGCCCGGGGCTTCCGCGGTCTCCTGAGGCTCTTGAACTTCCTCAACTTCCGGGATTTCCGGGGCTTCCTGAGGATCTTGAACTTCTTCAGATTCCACAGCT
>Ga0164313_10002656_pt1 | contig 15990 bp, 10 predicted proteins | sample GuaBasSedimGuay4_FD_113735 | JGI IMG/M metagenome (GOLD analysis project Ga0164313, IMG submission 113735) | Subseafloor sediment microbial communities from Guaymas Basin, Gulf of California, Mexico - Guay4, Core 4569-4, 0-3 cm | ecosystem: Environmental > Aquatic > Marine > Hydrothermal vents... | reverse complement strand
GAAGTAGAGGTCAGTGGACAGATGACGATGGGACAGAAATGAAAGCAGCGGAATTTCGGACAACAAACTTCTTGAATGACAACTGACACCAAATACCTCGATATGGACCTGATGCGGTTTACGACCGCGGGAAGCGTCGACGACGGCAAGAGCACGCTGATCGGGCGATTGCTCTATGATTCCAAAGCGATCTTTGAGGATCAACTTGAGGCGATCGAAAAGAGCAGTGAATTGATGGGCGAGGGCCAGGTGAATCTTGCCCTGCTGACCGATGGGCTCCGGGCCGAACGCGAGCAGGGGATCACCATTGATGTGGCCTACCGGTATTTCGCGACGCCACGTCGGAAATTCATCATCGCAGACACACCGGGCCATATCCAGTACACCCGCAATATGGTGACCGGGGCGTCAACCGCGGATCTGGCCATTATCCTGATCGACGCGCGCAAGGGAGTGATCGAGCAAACCTGCCGACACTCCTTCATCGCTTCGCTGCTCCACATCCAGCATCTGATCGTATGCGTGAACAAGATGGATCTGGTGGACTACAAGGAGGAGGTCTTCAACGAGATCGTGAACGATTTCAAGCAGTTCGCTTCCCGCCTCGAGGTTGCAGACATCAAATTCATTCCGATCAGCGCCCTGCTCGGCGACAACGTGGTCGACAAGTCGGACAAGATGCCGTGGTTCCAGGGCGCCCCGTTGCTCTTTACCCTGGAGACGGCCTATATCGGCAGCGATGCCAATCACGTGGATTCCCGTTTCCCTGTTCAGTGGGTGATTCGTCCCCACACGAATGAACACCACGATTTTCGTGGATTCGCCGGTCGGGTGGCCGGAGGTGTTTTCAAGCCGGGAGACGAGGTGATATCCTTGCCCTCCGGGTTTACGTCCAAAATCAAGGAGATTCACACCTTTGACGGCCCGGTGGACGAGGCCTTTTCGCCCATGTCGGTGGCGATCACGCTGGAGGATGAGATCGACGTCAGTCGGGGCGACATGCTGGCCAAACCGAACAATCAGCCGACTGTTTCACAGGACTTGGAAGTGATGATCTGCTGGTTCTCTGAGAAGCCTCTGCAGACGCGCCAGAAATTCATCATCCGACACACGACGCGGGATGCCAAGTGCCTGGTGAAGAACGTGCGCTACAAGGTGAACATCAATACCCTGCACAAGATCGAGGATGAACCCGAAATCGGTCTGAACGATATTGCGCGTATCCAGATCCGAACGACGCAACCGTTGTTTTTCGATGAGTACCGCCGCAACCGGCAGACGGGGAGTATCGTGCTCATCGACGAGTTTACGCACAACACGGTGGCGGCGGGGATGATTTTGGGAAGTTAGAAGTTTGAAGTAAGAAGGCAGAAGTGCAAACATCTGTCTGGCACGGTGAATTGCAGATGATGATTCGTAAATTGGGACGCGGTCTCAAACCGTGGATACTGGCGGCGCGGCCGAAGACGCTTCCGGCCGCGGTCATTCCGGTTCTGGTGGGTGCGGCATTCGCCTGGCGTGACGGGTTCTTTCACGGTCCGGGGGGTGTCATCTGCCTGGCATTTGCACTCCTGGTGCAGGTGGGGACCAACTACGCCAACGATGCGTTTGACTTTCTACGAGGCGCGGACCGGGAAGACCGTCTGGGCCCCCGTCGGGCGGTGGCCTCGGGAATGGTTTCGCCGAGGGCGATGGTGGCCGGCACCGTTGCCGTATTCCTGGCTGCCTTTTTGGTCGGCCTGGTCCTGGTCGCCTATCGAGGTCCGGAATTATTGGTTGTGGGTATTGCCAGTATCCTCTTCGGGTTTGCCTATACCGGTGGTCCTTTCCCCTTGGCCTATCGGGGTCTGGGCGACCTCTTCGTTCTGGTATTCTTCGGATTGGTGGCTGTGGGTGGGACTTATTACGTGATGTCCGGCATCGTATCAGGCGAAGTCCTGGTGGCCGCAATTCCGATCGGGCTGCTCGCCACGAATATTCTGGTGGTTAACAATTATCGGGATGTGGAGGCCGACGCGCGGGCGGGAAAGCGGACACTCGTTGTGCGGTTCGGTCGGAGGTTTGCCCGGCGACAATATATCGTGTCGCTGGCGGTAGCCTTTTTCGTTCCCCTCGGGCTGGCCTGGTTCAGGAATGCGGGCTGGATGGCATTGCCGTTGCTGGCGATCCCTCTGGGGGTCAGGGCGGTCCGGCGACTCAGTCCTGAGCGATCAGCGGATGAGTTGAATGGGTTGCTCGCGACAAGCGCCGGAATTCTTCTTGTCTACGGGGTGCTGCTTTCGGTTGGCGTGTTGTTGTGAGGAAGAGGGGATGGATGGAAGAATGGATGGGGGAGAGTATGAGATGAGGATTGGGGTTCTGGTTGATTCTTCGGGTTTGTTTTGAACAGAAGGACGCGAAGGTAACGAAGGGGGGAAGAAGCCGGAGGACAGAGGACGGACGGCGGTGTCATAAGTCGAAGGGTGGACGGTGCGGGGTACGGAGAATGTGGGCTGGTTGCGGTTGGTCTGTACGCGAAAAGGGGCGCACGCCCGTCTACGCTCCGCTACGCCGTGGCAGGCAGGGCACGCCCCTTGCTACAATAAGCTACTGGATATGCTTCCAGCCTGACGCCTAAAGCCTGGCCCCTGGCTTCCAGCCACTGGCCCCCAACTCCTATCCAAGATGTTGTTCGATCTTGGTTTTCAGATCGGATTTTCCGACGAGTCCAACGAACTGCTCGGCGACCTGGCCATTCTTGAAGAGTATGAGGGTCGGAATGGCGCGGACGTTGAATTGGGCGGCGACCTCGCCGTTCTCATCGACGTCGACTTTTGCAATGCTCAGTTTCCCGGCCATTTCCCCGGCCAACTCTTCGAGAATGGGCGTGATGGCTTTGCAGGGTCCACACCAAGGGGCCCAGAAATCGACCAGCAGGGGGACGGTGGAAGAATCGACCGTACTTTTGAAATTATCGGAAGTGAGGTGTTGGATATTTTCGGACATATTGAATGGGATGAAATTGTGATCTGAGAAAGGTCTATGTATGAAACAGGAAAAGGGATACCTGATGGTCCGTATGTCAAGAATGCAGGGCAACGAAAACGGGGCAAGTCACTTTGGTGAAGATTGATCGAGGATCTCGCCAAGTTCGTCCCGATTGACCTGGGCCAGTGATTTGCCGCGGCTCCTGAGCTCTTCAAACGTTTTCATGACGGTCTCGGTCATGCGATCATGAGTTTCGGACGAACCGCCGACAATTGAGAACTCTTCAGCGACGGTGACCCGTTTATGGCCATCGGCATTGTCCAGTCCCACGCCCAGGAGATGGGCGCGCTTATCCTGCTTTTCACTCACTGCGCCTAATGTGGGTCAAGGTTCGGTCGGTTCAAGTCCGTTCTCTAAAATGCGGCTTCGGCAGTGGATATCGGTAAAGGCAGCGTTTTGTGTAATCGAAATCCGTTCCATACGCACGAGCTCAAGGACGGCGAGGAAGGTGACTACAAGGGTTCGGAGGGTGGTGTGCTCGGGCAGCAGGCTGGAGAAAGTGAAAACCTTATCCCGGTCGGCTCGCTCGATAATCATCTCCATCTGATCGACGACGGTGGTTCGATCGTCGGAGATATCACCTATGACGAGTTTTTCCGCCAGGCGGCGCAGGACGAGGTTGAAAGAGTTCCAGACATCGAGCCTATCGACTGGTGCGAGCGGACGTTCCTCGATCGGGGTCCAACTGCGTGAGCCCTCGCGGCCAATCCGGTTTTGCTCGGACTTGACCAGACCGTCGAGCTGTCCGGCGGCATCCCGAAACTTTCTGTAGTCGAGAAGCTGATGAACAAGGTCCCACCTAGGGTCGGACTCATCTTCGTCGGCATTCGGATCAACCGCCTGATCCTGTTTGGGCAGCAGAAGGCGGCTTTTGATCTCCATCAATGAGGCCGCCATGACAAAAAACTCGCCGGCAACTTCGAGGTTGAGTTGCTCCATGGTGAAGAGCACCTCGAGGTACTGCTTGAGGACTTGTTCGATCGGGATATCGTAGACGTCGATCTCCGTCTTTCGAATCAGAAAGAGAAGGAGGTCGAGAGGGCCCTCAAAGACCCTGAGTTTGATGCGATGATCCGATTCGGTAAGCAAGGGGGGGGGGGGAAGAAGTAAGAAGTTTGAAGTAAGAAGTAAGAAGTAAGAGGGGATGTAAGAAGTCTGAAGGCAGTAGGCAGTAGGCAGTAGGCAGTAGGCAGTAGGCGGAAGTGAAGACTTAAGAGCCTTGTGCGGAGAAGTGGAAGGGGAATGTCGTGTCTTTTTGCACTTCGCTCCATCGGTATCCGTTACTTCCGGCGGAGGGTGGCCAGGTAGAAGGCGTCGCCGTTGAGGCGTTCAGGGAGGATCAGGAATCGTCCCGGGGCTATCTCCGTGAGGTTCAGACGGTTTGGGATTGGCTCGGGCTGGAAGTCATTGTGGCGTTCCAGGAAGGCCACAATGACTTCCTCGTTCTCAGTCCGGCAGAGGGAGCAGGTCACGTAAACCAATCGTCCACCCGGTCTTACGCGACCGGCGGACCGGGTGAGGATTCTCTGCTGCATCCGGGCGTATTGCCGGATGACGTCGAGGTTGGTCTGGTGACGCAGGAATGGGCGGCGGCGCCAGGTTCCCGAACCCGAGCAAGGTGCGTCGACGAGGACACCATCATAGAGCATGTCAGCCGCTTCGGCATTGCGGGGTTCAAGGATGATGAGATTGCCGTGTCCCGCCTTCCTGGCCCGGGCGCGGAGCCTCTTGAGAGCGCTGGACCGTGTATCGGTGGCGGTGACATGTCCAGAGCCCCCGACCCGCCCGGCGAGTTGCAGGGATTTTCCACCAGCCCCGGCACAGGCATCGAACCAGTGTTCACCCCCGGTCGGGTTGACCTGGTGAAGGATCGCCTGGGAACCTATGTCCTGGATTTCGAAACAGCCTGCCCTGAACGCATCGGTGCCCTCGAGATTTGTATCGGCAGGAACAGACAGGGCTCCGGGGATATCAGACTGGGCGGAAACATCGATTCCGAGCGCTTCAAGCGACGCCCTGGTCTCATCCACACGATCCTGAGCGGTTCGAATCCAGATGGGAGGGCGATCCAGGGTGTGGGGGGTGTTATCTGCACCAACGGGAAACTCCCGGGGCAGCCAGTCCGGCACGAGTGCTTCGATCGCAAACCTGGTATCCGGAATGAACGAAGTGAGGAGACTTGCGGCGTCAACCCCACTTGCCCGGACCGAATCACGGAGGGGGTGGGGAAGCTCGGCTTTCGCCGGTAGCGATTCCCTCGTCTCACCAGCCAGGTAGACCAGGAGGACGGCTGCAATCTGAAGGTCTGCTTTTCGAAACGGGTCGATCCACTCACGGTAGCGCAGCCAAGTATAGACGATCTCGCGATAGAAACGTCGATCCCGCGAGCCGGCGCCGCGGACTTTGCGGATTTCCGCCTGTATACATGCTGCGAAGTCGACTCCCGGTTTCAAGTCAGGTTCAAGGGCATCGAGCATGCCGAAGGCGAGGTCCAGCTGACGCCGTAGACGATGGTTCTTAATCACCATGACCGGATGGAATTCTAAAATCCAAGAAATTGAATGCCGAATTCCACGCGGTTTCCGCTGACGCGGCGTGGCCCATCGTAGACGGTGAAACCGTATTCCACGACCCAGAGATTGCGGATATTCTGGGCGATGCGCACGGAGAGCTCGTTCAGGATGCTGGTCTTGGCGTCGTATCGGATATTCCCTTGGACCGAAAAGGTATCGTTGATCCGGTAGCTGGCATTGAGCGTGTATTGCTGGAACTGGTGTTTGAGGAACTCGGTGCCGATGCCAAGTCGCCAATATTCCTGATCGATCAGCCAGACTTCAGTATTCAGTTCCTCCACTCTGAAATTCTGATTCGGATTGAGCCGGGTGAAAAATTTGCATTGAAGCCAGGGGGCCGGGGTCAGGCCGAGGAAGGCGTAGATGGAGGAGAAGTCGTCGTCACCCGGTCGTTTGGAGAACTGGATGTCGCCGGCCAGGTAGAGGTTCACCAGATCGCGCGACCCATATTCCTCATGTCGGGTCTGGAGGATATTGTCGAAACCGATCCGGAGGGTGTTCGTCTCGTAAAGGTCGTCCAGGGTGGGACGTATCTCGGCCAGGGTCATCGGTTGTAACGCGGTGCTGAATACTTCGCGATCGATGACGGGAATAACCGGCTTCCCTTTGCCCGCCTCCGGGATGTAGCGGTACTGGATCTTTGTATCCATGAGATGTCGAAGGCCGTTCAGGTCCCAGACTTTGTCTTCAAAATCAAAGTTGGCGAAGCTCTTGATATCGGCGTCGAATCCGATCTCGCCCAGCCAGCGGGTATAGCCACCGCTATTATTGACCGTCTTGTCGTAGTGGGTCACCCGGCCGCCGGCGACGGGAGTCAGGGTGAGCCATTTATTCGGTACGATCGCCCGCGAAATCCCATAGTAGGCGTCAAACCGATCGCTTTTCAGATGCGTGTCATCAGAGTGGTCGGTGGTTTCGAGCTTGGCGGCGCTGAGTTGCACTTCATGGAGGAAATCGTATCCGAGATTGGTCGGCATCAGGTCAAATCTGACCTCGGGCAGGCGTTCCGTGACCGGATAGAAATCGTTGGGGTCGAACCGGCCGAGGAGGCTTACGATGTAGTTGCTGCCCCGGTAGGCGGCCTCGAGGTAGTTGTCGGGTTGCTGCGACTCATCGAAGAGCGACTGCCTGAAATCGCGGGTCACTTCCGAATCGGACCATACATTGCCCAGGATGGTGAGCGATGTTCGGGTGCCAAGTTCCTGCAGGTGCTTCCACTCGCCGATATACCGTCGGGCGTCGATCGGCTGACCCAGGGCGTCCACTCCGCGATCGCCTCCATCGTTGATCGTATTGAAGCGAAAATCACCCGTCGGCCAGTTCTCGTTCTTCCGAGGACGATAGCGGACGATCGGACCCCAAAGTAGACCACGTTTGCTGAAGTATTCGAGTGACCCTCCCAGGTCGATATCGTGCCCGACACCCACCGCGATCCCGATCCCGGCAAATGCCCCAAGTTCGGAGCTATAACCAAGACTGGCTTCCAGGTAATAGTCACCGAGTTCGACATCCCCCGATATTCCGGGTGCGAAAAACACGGGCACAACGCCCAGACGTACGATCAGGCGGTCGGCCTCAATCCGGTCATCCTTGAAATAGCGAATCTCGTCCGCCGTGGCCCTCGGTGCGAGTTTGTCGGGTTCTCCATAGTAGACCGCCGCGTTCTCCATGGTCAGGGAGTCGATCCCGCCTTCGGCGTGATCGCCGGCCACGTGAACGGGTGGCTGCCCGAGGCGGAAACGGGTCAGCTCCGCCCGCTTTTCACGGGGCCAATAGCGGACGCTGTCGGCGACCAGGCGGTAGGCATCCTTCATGATGACGACATCGCCTGATGCCATGGCTTCTCCGGTGGTTTCGTTGTAGCGGATTTCGTTGGCTGTCAGGAGCCATCCGTCGTAGCTGAGGCGTGCGTTTTCCGTCGCGATGAGATCGCCCGTCTTATCGTCGTATCGAAACCCGGAATCGGCGGTGAGTTCGAGGCCGGTTGTCGGAGCCACCTCCTGCTGCGCATAGCCGGAATACGCCGCACCTCCGCTGAGGACGGCGCCGGTCAGTAGGAACAGCAGGATCCTGGAAGTGCGCGGCACGGAAAAAGATTCCCGGTCGCGTCGGTCGATGTCGAGCGACAAGTATGCCGCGGGGGGAGGAGGGGGAGTTAGAAGTTTGAAGTTAGAATGCAGAAGTAAGAAGTAACGCTGAAGGAAGAAGTTTTAAGGCAAAAGTAAGAAGTAAGAAGGCTGATGTAAGAACGGGGCGGTAGTGGGTGGTTCCGGCCTATGCCGAGCGCACCGTCAAACGGTCTGTTGGTCGACCAGCGAGAGATCAGGCCGCGTTCGGGTCGACGCATTTTGGACCCTTGAGTGCGTCTTTTGCCTCGACGATGACGGGGTATTTTTCCGCCTCGCTTGCATTGAGTTCGGTGAACTCACTCCATTCGTCAGGGACGTCGTAATCCGGAAATATCGCATCGACCGGGCATTCCGGCACACAGGCGTTACAGTCGATGCAGGTATCTGCATTGATGTAGAGGCGGTCGGGGGCTTCGTGGAACGCTTCCACGGGGCAGACTGTGGCGCAGCTGGTGTATTTGCAGTCGATGCATAGTCCGGTGACAACGTAAGCCATGTTGAATCCTTTGGTTGGGGTCGGAGCGGGGAAGTTGGAATTCGCGGGGAAGTTGATCCGGTACTGGTGAGATCGCAAGTTCGGATGGAACAATTCTGAAAGATCGCATGGGGCCTGCTGGACTTTGGCGGAGACCTGGAGGATGAGGGTGAGATGAGGGCTCTGGTTGATTCTTCAGGTTAGTTTTGAACAGAAGGACGCGAAGGTAACGAAGGGGGGAGAGGGTGAAGGATTAGGATGAGGGTGAGATGAGGGCTCTGGTTGATTCTTCAGGATTTGTTTTGAACCCGTCCTTCGCACAAGGCTTCGGAGGGCGCGCAGAAGGACGCTACCGAGTCGAAGACGACCAGAGGCTTCACCAGATCGTTACGCCACGGCATGCATGACCACTACCGAACGAAGTGACACCTCAACGAGCAAAACGATGTACCGAGCATAGCGATACATTCAAAACAGAGCCCAAGATCACAAAGAGGGGGGGGAGAAGTCGGAGGACAGAGGACGGACGGCGGTGAGGTAACCAGACAGTTACACCCTGCTGGAGCGAATCATAGGTGAGCTGGGCTGCCCCCCCCCTTTCTGCCTTCAAACTTCAAATCCGCCGTGGATCACGGCAGATATGTCGTGCCCATCAAGTAGCGGTCAACCTCGCGTGCCGCACCTCGACCCTCGTTTATTGCCCATACGACCAGGCTCTGGCCGCGCCGACAGTCGCCGGCGGCAAAGACGCCTTCGACGTTGGTCTCGAACGAGCCGTGTTCTGCCTTGAGATTGGTTCCCGGGTCTGTTTCGAGCCCGAGTTGCTCCGCGACAACCTGTTCAGGTCCGAGAAAGCCCATGGCCAGGGTCACAAGTTGGGCGGGAATGGTGCGGCGGGTATCCTCCTTTTTGGTCGGAACGAAGCGGCCCTGATCATCCTTGCCCCACTCGATTTCGATAATCTCCAGGCCGGCCAGGTTGCCATTTCCATCATCTATGAATCGTTCGGTCATGACCAGATACTGACGCGGGTCCTCCCCCTGGAGGGCTTTGGCTTCCTCCTGACCATAGTCCATGCGGTGGATCTTTGGCCATTCCGGCCATGGATTGTCGACCTGGCGCTCATCGGGCGGACGAGGCAGAATCTCAAGCTGGGTGACGCTCCTGCATCCATGGCGAATGGAGGTTCCCACGCAGTCGGTTCCGGTGTCACCACCACCGATGACGACCACGTCCTTGTCTCTGGCGTGGATGGTCGGGAGCGATCCGTCGAAAGAGGTATCGAGCAGGTGTTTCGTATTTTCGGTCAGGAAATCCATTGCGAAATGGACGCCATCCAGTTCCCGTCCCGGAATCGGCAGATCACGCGGTCTGGTGGCTCCGGTACAGTAAACTTCCGCGTCGAAATTCATCTTCAATTGGGTGGCGGAAATATCCTTTCCGATCTCGCAACCCGTATTGAAGATCACGCCCTCTGCTTCCATCAACCGGACTCGACGTTGCACCACTTTGACCTTGTCGAGTTTCATGTTGGGGATGCCATACATCAGCAGACCACCGATACGATCCGCGCGCTCGTAGACGGTCACTGAATGACCGGCCTGATTGAGTTGGTCGGCGCAGGCCAACCCGGCAGGACCGGATCCGATCACGGCGACTTTCCTGCCGGTCCGCTTTTCGGGTGGTTGAGGAGTGATCCAACCTTCGTCCCATCCGCGATCGACGATCGACGACTCGATGTTCTTGATCGTGACCGGAGGTTCGATGATCCCCAGAACACAGGAACCCTCACAGGGAGCCGGGCAGACCCTTCCTGTAAACTCGGGGAAGTTATTGGTCTTGTGCAGGCGCTCCAGGGCCTCTTTCCATCGATCGCGATAGACGAGGTCGTTCCATTCGGGAATCAGGTTGTTGATCGGACACCCGCTGGCCATGCCGCCCACCATATGTCCGGTATGGCAGAACGGTGTGCCACAATCCATGCAGCGCGATCCCTGTTGCTGCAGGTGGTTGTCGCCTGGCTGGATCTTGAACTCATTCCAGTTCCTGATCCGCTCAAGCGGTTCTTTTTCGGAAGTGGTCTTTCTTTCGACTTCCAGAAATCCGGTCGGTTTGCCCATGGGTGATATTAAGAATGAAAAATAAAGAGTGAGTCGGTTAGTTTCCTGCCGCCCTTGAGAGGTCCTTCTGGTTCTCCTCGAACGCAGCCATGGCCGCATCGTCGCCGGAAAGGCCCTGCGCCTCCACGGTCTTGAAGGCATTGAGCATGCGCTCATAGTCACGCGGCAACACCTTGACGAATCTGGGCAGAATTCCGTCCCAGTTGTCCAGAATCCATTGCCCGTGAGGGGAGTCGGTGTATTCGACGTGCTTCACGATCTGGTTTCGCACGTTCGAGATCTCCGAATTATCGCACTCGATCAGATCATAGGTGTTCACCATATCGCGATTGAGGCGATGGTTGAACTCTCCTTCCAGGTCGAGAACATAGGCCACTCCGCCCGACATGCCCGCTGCGAAATTGCGTCCGGTGCGGCCGAGAACGACGACCTCTCCACCGGTCATGTATTCACACCCGTGATCGCCGACCCCCTCCACCACGGCGTGCACACCGGAATTGCGAACACAGAAACGCTCGCCGGCGATCCCTGAGATGAAGGCCTGACCTGCGGTCGCACCGTAGAAGGCGACATTGCCGATGAGAATATTCTCCTCTGGATTAAACTTCGAACCCTTCGGTGGATGCACAATAACCTTCGAGCCGGAGAGCCCTTTGCCGACGTAATCATTGGCATCCCCCTCAAGGCGCAAGGTCATGCCCGGAGGCGTAAACGCGGCAAATGACTGTCCGGCGCTTCCAAGGAACTTCAGCTGGATGGTGTCTTCCGGCAGGCCCCTGGCTCCGTATTTCCGAGTCAATTCGCTACCGGTGATGGTGCCGACGACGCGGTTGACATTTACGATCGGAATCTCCGCAACCACCGCCTCGCCGCGTTCGAGGGCCGGTTCGCAGATTTTCAGCAGATGGGTATTATCCAGGGCGAACTCGAGACCATGATCCTGTGGCTTCTGGCAATAATGGCCGACTTCCGGCCCGACCTCGGGCTTGTGAAAGATCGTGGTGAGATCCACGCCCTTGGCCTTCCAGTGGGTGACCGCCTCCGAACTGTCGAGAAACTCCACGTGGCCGACCATTTCATTGATCGTGCGGAATCCTGCTTCGGCCATGATCTCGCGAAGATCCATGGCAATAAAGCGCATGAAGTTCACGACGTGCTCCGGTTCGCCGGCGAAATTTCTGCGCAGAACCGGATCCTGGGTGGCGACTCCTACCGGACAGGTGTTTTTCTGGCAGACCCGCATCATGATACATCCCATGGTCACGAGTGGAGCGGTGGCAAAACCGAATTCCTCCGCACCGAGCAGGGCTGCGATCGCGACGTCGCGTCCCGTTTTCAGCTGTCCGTCGGTTTCCAGAACGACGCGACTGCGCAGATCGTTGAGGAGAAGGATCTGGTTTGTCTCCGCCAGTCCGAGTTCCCATGGAGCCCCGGCATTGAAAATAGATGAGGTGGGGGATGCGCCGGTTCCGCCGTCATGTCCTGAGATCAGGATGACGTCGGCATGGCCTTTGGTCACTCCTGCGGCAATGGTACCCACCCCGACCTCCGCCACCAACTTCACGTTGACCCGGGCGTGGTGGTTGGCGTTCTTCAGATCGTGGACCAACTCGGCCAGGTCCTCGATGGAGTAGATATCGTGGTGGGGTGGAGGTGAAACCAATCCAACTCCGGGGGTCGAGTGGCGTACCTTGGCCACCCAGGGGTAGACCTTTGGTCCGGGTAGTTCTCCGCCTTCGCCCGGCTTGGCTCCCTGGGATATCTTGATCTGCAACTCGTCCGCGTTGACCAGGTATTCACTGGTGACTCCGAAGCGCCCCGATGCGACCTGCTTGATGGCCGAACGCTTGCTGTCACCATTGGGCAGGGGCTTGAATCGTTCGGGATCCTCCCCCCCTTCTCCGGTATTTGACTTGCCGCCGATCCGGTTCATGGCGACGGCGAGCGTCTCATGAGCTTCCTTCGAGATCGAACCGTAGGACATGGCCCCGGTCTTGAACCGTCGGGTGATGGCATCAATCGAATCAACCTCGTCGATCGGCACCGGCTTGCGGTTGTTCTTGAATACCATCAGGCCCCGCAGGGTATAGAGCTTCTGCGTCTGATCATTGACCAGCTTCGCATACTCCTTGTAGATCTCATAATCACCGGTCCGGACAGCCTTCTGCAGGAGATGGATTGTCTTCGGGTTGAAAAGATGCTCCTCACCGTTGTGCCGCCATTGGTACATGCCCCCGGGATCCAGCGCTGATTCCTCGTCCTTTATGTGCCGGTCGGGGAATGCCTTCCGGTGTCGACGGAGCGTTTCCTCGGCGATCTGTTCGATTCCGAGACCTTCGATGCGCGCGGCGGTGCCCGTAAAGTAGGTGTTCACCAGAGCAGTACTGAGTCCGATTGCCTCGAAGATCTGGGCGCCCCGATACGAGGCCACGGTGGAAATGCCCATCTTGGCCATGGTCTTGACCACTCCCTTGACCGAAGCCTTGAGGTAGTTCCTGACCGCCTTATCGTAATCAATGTCCAGCATCTTGTCCCGGATCATCTTGTAAAGGGACTCGAAGGCCATGTAGGGATTGATTGCGTCCGCCCCGTATCCGAGCAGTACGGCAAAGTGGTGGACCTCCCGGGCTTCACCGGTCTCAAGAATGATAGAGACCCGGGTCCGGGTACCCTTCCTCACGAGGTAGTGGTGGAGACCGGCCATGACCAGAAGAGTCGGGATGGCCGCGTGGTCGCGATCCTCCTTTCGATCGGAGACGATGAGTATATTGACGCCACCCTTGATCGCCCGGTTGGCTTGCCGGAAAAGGGAAGTAAGGGATTTTTCAAGCCCCTTGCCTCCATGGTTGGATGGGAAAAGGGCATCGATTCTGGCGGACCTGAATCCCTCCCGGTTGATCTCCCGGAGTTTACCGAGATCCCGGTTGTCGATCAAAGGGGTGTCCAGCCGGATCATGCGGCAGCTCTTGGGTCCGGGTCTCAGGAGATTGCCTTCCGAACCGATGAACGTCTCGGTGGCTGTCACGAGTTCCTCGCGGATGCAATCGAGGGCCGGATTCGTGACCTGTGCGAAGATCTGCTTGAAGTATTGGTAGAGGTGCTTTGGCCGATCGGAAAGAATCGCAAGCGGGGTGTCATTGCCCATGGAGCCGATCGGTTGCACGCCGTTTTCGGCCATGGGACCGAGAACAAACCGAAGATCCTCGTAGGTGTAACCAAAAGCGATCTGTCGGCCCTGGATGGTTTCGGGCGTGACGCCGGCGGCATCGGCCGGCTCCGGCAGCGAATCGATCATGACCCGATTGGCTTCGAGCCATTCCCCATAGGGGTGCGCATTGTAAACCCGCTCCTTGATCTCCTCGTCGGGCACGATTCGACCCTCATTCATGTCCACCAGGAACATGCGGCCCGGACGCAGGCGGCCTTTCTCGATCACGGTCAGCGGATCGAGATCGGGTAAAACACCGACCTCGGAGGCCATGATGACCAAGTCGTCGTCAGTCACGTAATAGCGACTGGGCCGAAGGCCATTGCGATCGAGCACCGCCCCGATCTGATACCCGTCGGAGAACGTAATTGACGCCGGACCGTCCCACGGCTCCATCAGACAGGCGTGGAACTCGTAAAAGGCCCGCTTGGCCGGATTCATCGATTCATGACGCTCCCAAGGTTCAGGGATCATCATCATCATGGCATGGGTGAGGTCGTAACCCCCGAGATGGAGAAATTCCAGCACGTTGTCGAAACGGGCCGAATCCGATCCATCCTCGTTGATCACCGGGAGGATCTTCTCGATGTCATTGCGAAACTTCTTGGACTTACAAAGGGCTTCCCGGGCCTTCATGAAGTTCTCATTTCCCATCACCGTGTTGATCTCGCCATTGTGCGCGATCATGCGATTGGGGTGTGCCCGCGGCCAACTGGGGAAGGTATTGGTTGAGAACCGGGTGTGCATCAATGCCAGGGCGGACTCGAAATCCGAGTCGTGGAAGTCCGGGAAATACTCGGTCAGTTGGCAGGATGTCAGCATGCCTTTGTAGATCATCGTGCGGGCGGAAAGACCCGTGAGATAAAAATACTCGCTGCCCGGAAACGTGTTCTTCTGGTTGCGGTGGACATCGTAGAACTGGACCGGGACCTCGTTCGTCCGGATGCTGTTCACAAGTCGCCGGCGGATGACGTAGAGCTTGCGCTCGAAGGCGAGGATGTTGGTGATTGACGGATCGCACCCGATGAAAACCTGCTTCATGTGCGGCTCATAGTGACCCGAGGTCCGGCCGAGAATGGAGCTGTTGACCGGTACCGTGCGCCATCCGAGGAACTTCTGGCCCTCTTCGCGGATGATGTGCTCAAAGAGTTGCATGACCGCTTCCCGCTCACCGGAATGGGGTGACATGAAAACGATCCCGGACCCGTATCTGCCTTCGGGTGGCAGTTCGATTTCCTTGGCCAGCATCTCCTTGCGAAGGAATTTGTCCGGCATCTGGATGAAGATCCCGGCGCCATCCCCGGTGTCTTCCTCCGATCCGCTGGCGCCACGATGAATCATGTGGGTGTTCATCGTGAGGGTTTTTTCGATGATTCCGTGTGAACGCTTCCCCTTCAGATGGGCGATGAAACCCACGCCACAGGAGTCTTTTTCCCGGGAAGGATGCCAAAGGCCCTGCGGTTCGGGCCATCCAAAGGGAGTCTTCTGCGTTTCAGACATAAGCAAATCTACTGACAGTTATTTTCGTAAAGGGCTGGAATCCAGCTAGTTGCTGGAATGATGATTCGGCTGCCGGGGTCATCGAGTGGCTTTTCGCCGGTCGATAGACCGCCTCGACTGCAGGCTCCCAGAGACAAGGAACCTAGAAATCTGATGATGGCCACAGAAAATACAAGGGTACAAATGCACACGTTGTCAGTCGACGGCTCCAGCCCGGTCACTACCAAAAGCTTAAACAATGCCATTTAGTCTGATTCTCTCGACACGGCCGCCTTGCCGACCGTGACTTTCTGCCTGACGATGAGAGTCTCCGATTCCCCAAGATGCCCTGGAACAGGGCCAGTTATGCCAATCCTCTTTTCTACCACCCATGGCTGTCGAATTCCCACATGATTTGCCCCACCCGCAAGATGGGCAATCAACCTGTCTTGACCTTCTGGGGTGGAGGCTTCCCGAGATCGGGCAAATGCTGGAGAGGTCGGGATTCAAACCGATACATGCCGATGCGATCTGGGGAGCCCTGCAGCGGAAGGGGATTACGGATATCGGCCGGATGGCGAAGGTTCCGGATCGCATCCGGAAATTCCTGAAGTCGAGCGGATACGTTGTCTGCCGGCCGGAGGTGGTGCGTGAGGAAAGCAGCAAGGATGGATTCACTCGGAAGGTCCTTCTTCGCTTTGAGGACGGTGAAGCCGTGGAGACCGTTCTCATGCGCTATAAGGGCAGGGCAACCGCCTGTGTCAGCACCCAGGCCGGTTGCGCGATGGGGTGTGTATTCTGTGCAACCGGTCAGTCCGGATTTCGACGACAGTTGAATGCATCCGAGATTCTGGCCCAGGTACACCATGTTGCCCGTGTGCTGGCGGGCGAGGGTTCGAGGCTGCGCAATCTGGTCCTCATGGGTCAGGGGGAACCCCTTCACAACTATGATGCCTCCATGCGGTGTGTGGATTCTGTT
>Ga0164313_10002655_pt1 | contig 15991 bp, 9 predicted proteins | sample GuaBasSedimGuay4_FD_113735 | JGI IMG/M metagenome (GOLD analysis project Ga0164313, IMG submission 113735) | Subseafloor sediment microbial communities from Guaymas Basin, Gulf of California, Mexico - Guay4, Core 4569-4, 0-3 cm | ecosystem: Environmental > Aquatic > Marine > Hydrothermal vents >... | reverse complement strand
TCTCGGAGGACTGGGTGGGCGTGCCGATGGTCTTGTTGCGGGTGAACTGTTTGAAGTCGGCCTGCTTCACTTTCAGGGTGATGGTTCTAGCCCGGAACGATTTCTTTCTCAGGTTTCTGGCCACGGTCTGAGACTGCTGTAAAAGAATTTTCTCCAGCTGTTTCATATCGCGCGTGTCCTGCGCAAGGGTTATTTCGGAACTAATGGATTTGCGTTCACTCTCGGAGGATACCGGTGTTTTATCCGCGCCTGAAGCCAGTTCGAACAACCGCCTGCCGAACTTGCCGAGATTTTTCTCCAGCGTGGGCAGTGTATAGTGATTTACATCGCCCAGGTATTGTATACCCAGTTTATTGAGGCGTCGCTGCGCATGTTTCCCCACGCCCGGAACTTTTTCTATAGGTAGCGTTTTAATGAATTGGGGGACTTCCTGGGCGTGGATGATAAACAAGCCGTCGGGTTTGTCCATGTCTGAGGCGATTTTGGCAAGAAAACGGACCGGTGCGACCCCTACGGAACATGTCAGGTGCAGCTTTTCTCTAATGCCGGTCTTGATAGTGCGCGCAATTTCTTCAGGCGTGCCCTGCAGACGCTCACACCCGGCAAGGTCCAAATAGGCTTCATCGATGGATACCGGTTCCACAAGCGGCGAAAATGCTTTCAGAAAATCCATGACCTGCAGGGAGACTTCACGGTAGCGTGCCATCCGTGGAGGGATATAGACACCTTGCGGGCATTTTTGCCGGGCTTGAAATATTGGCATGGCCGAATGAACCCCGTATGCCCGCGCCTCGTAGCTGGCGGCTGAAACCACACCCCTTCCGGTTGTCCCGCCCACGACAATGCATTTTCCCTTCAATCCGGGATTGTCCAGCAGTTCGACGGAGGCGTAAAAGGCATCCATGTCAATGTGAAGAATCATATTCAGGCCAGTTCAGAGCCCTTAGGGCTCGTTCAAAAATAACCCGAAGTGTTGAGTGATCTAAAGTGATAAGTGATCTAAAGTTGATGAGTCGCTTCGCTCTATCTATATATATGAACAGATAGAATTCCTTAACTTTAGGCACTTTAGATCATTTTAGCTCACTTTAGTCACTTCACGTTATGAAATAAACACTCCCTTATAAGGAAACCCAGTGCCGGGCCCTTTGGACCCGGGTATCTACATGTGCGCACTAATATTCCTGCCAAAACGTATGTTGCCTGCTGTGATGTGCGCAGGAGAGTATGGATATTCATATCGTAATCTTCGGCATAGTGCAAATATGGCAATGGGTTACAAATTTGAATAGGATCTTGAAAATTGTTACAAAATTGTTAATATGCCGTCACAGGGAGAAATTTACGGAAAAGCTAAAAAGAGGGTAGCATCCCCAATCGAGGAACAATGAAAAAGATTGAAGAAACCGCACTGCTTTATGAAATCAGCAAAGCATTGAACGAACACCTTGATTTGAAAACATCTCTTTACAAGGTTCTGGATATCCTGTCCAATTCCATGAAGATGGAAAGAGGCGCCATCACCATACTGGATCCACTGCGCAACGAAATCAACATCGAGGTTGCCCACGGCATTTCAAGAAAAGCCATGGAGCGTGTGAAATATAAAATTGGAGAAGGCATCACCGGGCGGGTCATCGAAACCGGCAAGGCACTGGCAATACCCAAAATCAGCGAGGAACCCCTATTTCTCAATCGGACGGCATCGCGGAGAATGAAAATGAAACAGGAGATATCATTCATCTGCGTTCCCGTAAAAAGAGGCAAGCAGGTCATCGGGGCCTTCAGTGTGGATAAGCATTATGATGAATCCTATTCGCTTAAGGTAGGAAAAAAGCTCATGTCTGTCATTGCCACCATGATTGCCCAGCATGTTATCAATCTGGAAACCATCCGGATCGAGAAAGACCAACTCCGGGAGGAAAACAGAAGGCTGCAGAGTGAACTGGAGAATAAATACCGGGTCACGGACATTATCGGCAACAGCAATAAAATGCGTGAAGTCTACCAGATGATATCCCAGGTATCCAAAAGTAATGCTACCGTTCTGGTACGGGGGGAGAGCGGCACCGGCAAGGAGCTGGTGGCAAATTCCATCCACTACAACAGTCTGAGAACCAAAGGCCCCTTCGTGAAGGTCAACTGTACCGCACTGCCGACCAACCTGATAGAAAGTGAGCTGTTCGGGCATGAGAAAGGGGCATTTACCGGCGCCATAAAAAAGAAGCTGGGCAAATTCGAGCTTGCCCACAAGGGGACAATTTTTCTGGATGAAATCGGTTCCGTCAGACTGGATGTTCAGATGCGCCTGCTGCGGGTCCTTCAGGAAAAGGAGTTTGAGCGCCTAGGGGGGCATGGTACGATCAAAATCGACGTCCGCATCATAGCGGCGACCAATAAAAATCTTGAAGATGCGGTTGATGAGGAGTCCTTCCGGGGGGATCTGTACTACCGGTTGAATGTTTTTCCCATTTACATGCCGCCCTTGAGGGAACGAAAAACCGATATACTCCTGCTGGCCGATTACTTCCTGGAAAAATACGCCAGGGAAAACGGAAAATCCATCAAGCGGTTTTCTACGCCGTCCATTGATATGCTCATCGATTATCATTGGCCTGGGAATGTTAGAGAACTGGAGAACTGCATCGAAAGGGCTGTTCTGCTCTGCGAGGAGGGGGTGATCCACAGCTACCACCTGCCGCCGACATTGCAGACGGGGACGGAAACCGGGACCATACCGACCTACTCCCTCCAGGAAGCCGTGAGCAAGCTTGAAAAGGAGATGCTCATCGATGCCCTGAAAAACACCCGTGGAAATGTGACCCGGGCCGCGGATATGCTCAAGACCACGGTCAGGAAGTTTGCCTATAAAGCCAAGCATTTCGACGTGGACTACCGCGACTATCGCTGAATTCACAAGGAGCGATATCCGGCAAACGGCCTTATCTCTACTTTGCCATGTTGTTTATGCAACGATAGGGTTAAAGGCCGATCCGCCTGTAAGCCTTATAAAACATGACCCTTCCCAGCACTTCTCCGGTAACGATGAAAATCAGGCCAAGGCATGACCACGGCCAGGTGCTTACGGCCAGGCTGCCCAGGATCAGTGCTAACCCGGCCAGATTGAATATCCAGCGAATCGCCTGTGCCTGACCGGCAGAAAACGCTGCGATCTTATGGGGATACCAGGTCTCATTGCGGGCCACGCGTTCGGCCTGCATGGCCGGGGATATGGCCGCAAGTTTCATCACCAGACCCAGAAAAATGCTGATGGCGGCTGTTGCGAAATCCGGGTCCCGCCAAAGGTGATCTCCGGTTTCCAGGCCGGTCAGGACTGCGGACAGGGCACCTCCCAGCAGCATGGCGCTGCCGGCAAATTCAAACCCGGTGGCCGGTGTATTCCATGCCGGTACGGTCTTGAGGCGATAAACCCCGGTCATGGCGAACAGTGCGACTGCGCCCAGCAGGCAAGCGGCACTTTCCAGGAATATCAATACCGCCGGAGATGCCACCGGTGAGGATAAAATCGCCAGGGTCAGCGCCGCGGCAAAAGCCGGCACCAACAGCACCTCCCGGCTCAGCCAGGATGTGGCCGGGTTGCAAAGTGCAAGGGGTGCCAGGCGGGGCCTGGCCAGATGGGCCAGTGCTGCACAAAGGCCTATGCCGGTGAGGGTCAGGGCAATGATCATGGGCCGGAAAGAAATATCGGGCAGCCCGCCCCCACCTAACCAGCGCCCGATTACCCTGATGCAGACCAGCCCCACGGCACTCTGGGTAGCCAGGGTAAAGCAGACCAGGCTCAAATCAGCACCCACCAGCAGAGCAGGCCATTTGAGGAAGACCCACCGAACGGATCGCACTCTGCTGGTGGGCGCTGGTTGATAAAAGGTGTTAGGCATCCTTCACCTCCTCGGGGTTGCCGATGGTGCCTTTGCGGGTGTGTTCTAGTTGCGCATCCCTATGGGTTTCCAGGACGAAGCTGGGTTCCGTCAATGCGGTGGGGGGCATCGGGATCATGGGCGGATCGGAGCCGTGCTCCGCCACCAGCTGGTCATATTCTCCGAACTGCAGGGCCCTGGTGGGGCATCCGGCCACACAGGCCGGGGGGGTGCCCTGCTGAAGGTCTTCCCGGCAAAAATCACACTTGGTCATCCGGCCCAGTTTTTTGTCGAATTGGGGGGCCGAATAGGGGCAGACCCATTCGCAGTACCGACATCCAACACATTTTTCGGGGTCCACGGTAACGATACCATGGTCGTCCTGGTGCATGGCCTTGCTGGGACAGGCCTTTACACAAACGGGGTCCTGGCAGTGGTTGCAGCTCACCGATATGTAATAGGCGAACACGTTTTGGCTGAAGGTCCCGTCCGGCAGGCAATCCCAGTCTCCTCCCGTAAATTCCACCACTCGTCGCCAGCGCACCCCCGCGGGCAGGTCGTGTTTGTCTTTGCAGGCGATGATACAGGTTTTGCAACCGGTACATATCTGGGTGTCCAGGTAAAATGCAGGCCTTTTTAACATCACGATTTCTCCTGGTATTTTTCGACCTGTACGAGGTTGGTGTGCTGGGGGTTGCCCTTGGCTATCGGGGATGGGCGCTGGCTGGTCAGGACATTGATGCTCCCGTTGGCGTCCACTCCGCCTGCAACTTCCCGGTGCCAGGCACCCTGGGGTAGTGAAAGCACTCCCGGCATGATGCGCGGGGTCACTTTGGCCCGAACCATGGTCTGGCCGAAAGTGTTGAAGATGCGCACGGTGTCCCCGTGGTGAATGCCGCGCTGCCTGGCGTCCAACGGATTCATCCAGACCATCTGCGGTGCGGCTTCCTCGAGCCAGGGGTTGTTGTCATATGTTGAATGCGTGCGCTGTTTATAATGGTGTCCAATACACTGCAGGGGATACATGGGGGACCTCTCGGGGTCCAGATTACCCCACGTGGGGTGGTACTCAGGGAGTGCGGTTATCACGTCTCCTTTCGGCAGTTCCCAGGTCTGGGCCATGTCCCACAGCCGGGGGGAGAAAATTTCGATTTTCCCCGAAGGTGTATTCAGGGGATTGCTTACGGGGTTGTTCCGGAATTCCTTTAGCCCCACCCGGGGTTCCCCGGGGCGGGCCCATTTGAAAATGCCCGTCTCTACGGCGTCCCGGTAGTTTTCGGGAAGCTCCGGCTTGACCTTGCGGCATTGATGATACATGTATTCAACCCACTGATCATGGTTGCGCCCCTCGGTAAAATTTTCAGCCACGCCCATGCGTTTTGCCACCTGGGCACAGATATCAAACAAGGTACGGCTTTCGCCGAGGGGCTCGATGGCTTTTTGACGCATGATAAGTGTCCCTAACTCCATGCCGTAACTCTGGTAGCACAGGTCGCTTTCCTCGAAACTGCTGGTGGCGGGCAGGAGGATGTCGGCGAAACGGGCACTGGCGGTCATCATGTTATCAATGACGACGATCATTTCACACTTTTTTTCATCCCGCAGGATTTCTTTTGTGCGGTTGATGTCGGAATGCTGATTGATCAGTGTGTTGCTGGCAAAGTTCCAGATAAATTTGATGGGTGTCGTCAAACGTTCCCTGCCACGCAGGCCTCCGTTCAGGGCGGTCAGGTTGCCCGGCTTCTCAATAGCCTTGGTCCACATGAAGCACGGGATGGATGTTTTGACCGGGTTGTCGCCCACCGGAATACCCGGAAAGGGAATGCCAAAGGGACCTTCCCGGTCTCCGCTGTTGCCCCCGGGCACCCCCACGTTGCCGGAGAGAATGGGCAGCATGCAGATGGCCCTTGCGCTCTGCTCCCCGGCGGCATGACGCTGAGGACCCCACCCCTGGGTGATATAGGCCGGCCTGGCAGTACCGATTTCACGGGCAAGCCGGGTAATGCGCCGGGCGGGAATACCGGTGATAGGTGCGGCCCATTCCGGTGTTTTAGGGGTGCGGTCAGGTCCGTCACCAAGAATATACGCCTTGTAGCTGTTGCCGGGCGGGATGTCTAGAGGCATCGTGGCCTGGTCGTAACCCAGGCAGTGGCTGTCCAGAAAGCCCTGATCCACCAGCCCTTCGGTAATCAGTACATGGGCAAGCCCGCCCGCCAGGGCGGCATCCGTGCCGGGGCGGATGGGGATCCACTCATCCGCGAATCCCGCGGCGGTGTCGGTGTGACGCGGATCGATGACGATAATACGCACACCGCTCTGCTGTTTGGCCACCACCAGGTCGCGGACGGTGCCGCCTCCACACATGCGGGTTTCTGCAGGGTTGTTGCCGAAAAAAACTGCGAGCTTGCTGTTGACAAGGTCACTGATATTGTTGCCGGTCTCTTTTTCGCCGTAGGTGTAGTGCATGGCGTGGTAGATTTGGGCCGTGCTGTAGGAATTATGCAGGTTGAGCCGGCCGCCCAGAATATGCATCAGGCGGTCTACCTGATCCCGACTCGAGACGACCCCGCCCAGGTTGCCGGTACCGTAGATGCGGAAAACAGCTTCATTGCCGTACTGCTTCAATATACGTTCCAGTTCGGTGGCAATGGTGTCCAGGGCCTGGTCCCAGGATATGCGTTCGAAGCGTCCCTCTCCACGTTTGCCAATCCGCTTGAGGGGGTGCTGCAGACGATCTTTTGAATATACCCAGCGGCGTAGACCGCGCCCGCGCAGGCAGGCACGGATTTCATGAGGCCTGGAAGCATCATCCCCCGTGTTGTCGGACTCGATACGAACCACCCTGCCGGCTTTGACAAAGAGCCGCACCGGGCAGCGGCTGCCGCAGTTCACGTTGCAGGTCGACCAGACAACTTTGTCGTAGGTTCGGATAGTGTTCATACAATCTAAATGTCGTAGTACAGAAAGAACTCGTGGGGATGCGGGCGCAGCCTCACGGGATTGACTTCGTTTTCGGTTTTGTACTTGATCCACATGTCGATGGCATCCTGGGTGAAAACATCGCCCTTGAGCAGAAAATCCTGGTCCGCCTTGAGCGCGTCGAGGGCCTCGTCCAGGGATCCCGGGGCGGAGCCGATTTCTGCCAGCTCTTCCGGCGGCAGGTTATAGATGTTTTTATCCAGCGGGTCGCCCGGGTCGATCTTGTTTTCGATGCCGTCCATCACGGCCATGACGATGGCCGAGAAGGCGAGGTAGCCGTTGCAGGACGGGTCCGGGGTTCGGAACTCGATCCTTTTGGCCTTGGGCGATGACGAGTACATGGGGATGCGTACGGCGGCACTTCTATTCCGGCTGGAGTAAGCCAGGTTTACAGGTGCTTCAAAACCGGGGACCAGGCGTTTGTATGAATTGGTGGTGGGATTGGTGAAAGCGCAAAGTGCTTTACAGTGCTTCAGAATTCCACCGATAGCCCAGAGGGCTTCCTGGGAAACGCCGGCGTATTTTTCACCAGCAAACAGCGGGTTGCCGTCCTTCCAAATACTCACGTGGGTGTGCATGCCCGAGCCGTTGTCCTCGAACAGGGGTTTGGGCATGAAGGTGACCGTATGGTTGTGGCGATAGGCCACATTTTTTAGAACGTATTTGAACCACATGAGCTGGTCTGCCATCTGCAAAAGGGGCTTGAAGCGCATGTCGATCTCGGCCTGGCCGGCGGTGGCGACTTCGTGATGCTGGCATTCGACGTCGATATCGAGGCTTTCCAGGACCAGCAGCATTTCGGTTCTGAGATCCTGGAATTTGTCCATGGGGGGTACCGGGAAGTAACCTTCTTTGTGCCGCGGTTTATAGCCCAGGTTGGGTCCTTCGTCCCGGCTCGTGTTCCAGGCGCCTTCAATGGAATCTATTTTGTAAAAGGCACGATGTTTGGAAGATTCGAAGGTGACGTCGTCAAGAATGAAAAATTCCGCTTCGGGGCCGATGTAGGTGGTGTCGCCGATGCCGGTGCTTTTGACATAGTTGTCGGCTTTCTGCGCTATATAGCGCGGATCCCGGGAGTATTGTTCCCGGGTGACCGGGTCGAAAATGTTGCCGATCAGAACGAGGGTGGACTCCTTGTAAAACGGGTCGATTTTTGCCGTGACAGGATCCGGGATGACCAGCATGTCACTGGCATCGATCGGCTGCCAGCCGCGGATGCTGGAACCGTCAAAACCGTATCCGTCCTCGAAGCTGGATTCATCCAGTTCACTCAAGGGTACAGTAAAGTGCTGCCATACGCCGGGGAAATCCATAAAGCGCAGATCCACTACCTTGGCCTCTTTTTCTTTTGCCATTTCCAGTACTTCTTTTGGTGTCATATTTTGCCTCCTTATCATTTTATATGGCATCGGTTCCCTTTTCACCGGTACGAACCCGTATGGCTTCTTCCACCGGGAATATAAAAATCTTTCCGTCGCCTATTTTACCCGTGTTGGCGGCATCACAGATTTTTTCGACCACCAAATCCGCTTGTTCCGAGGCGACCACGATTTCAATTTTTATCTTGGGTATAAAGTCGACGACATATTCCGCGCCACGGTAGATTTCCTTGTGGCCTTTCTGCCGTCCATAGCCTTTGACCTCCGAGATCGTCATGCCCTGGATACCGATTTCGTTCAAGGCTTCCTTCACGTCATCCAGTTTAAACGGTTTAATAATCGCTTCAATTTTTTTCATGTGTCCGACTCCTTTTCTGGTGCATAAAAAATGCTGCTTTTAGCGTTCTTCGCGCCTTCGCGGTTCAAATCAATCTAAATTTATCATAATTTCAGACGATTTCAGGGAGTCTTGCTTCTATGGCGGCTTTTAGGGCAACTGCCTGATCTTCCGAATCTATCTTTTGTCCGTCAAAGTCCCTCACATAAAATACGTCTACAACCTGATCCACTTTCGTAGAAATTTTAGCAACCCAGATATCCAGACCGGATCTGAAGAGGGCATCCGTTACGGTAAAGAGCAGGCCCGGAAAGTCATAGGTGAACACTTCGACAATGGTGAAAAAGCTGGAGCTGTGATTGTCCACGACGATACGGTGCTGCAGCTTGGATGCTTTGGGCCTGATAGACTGGTAACCTGACATTTTTTTAGCCAGGGCATTGGGAAGATCCATGTCTCCTGCAAGCGCTGCCTGAAAGTCTTTTTCCGTACTGGCCCAGCGCTCTTTTTCAAAGATCTGGTCCGGCGGCGGTTTGACGTGAAAAATGTCCAGGGCCAGGTTGTTGCGCCATGTGAATATCTGGGCGTTGAGAATATCGAGATTGTTCAGGGTGAAGGTGCCGGCAATTTTTGAAAACAGGCCGGGCTGGTCTTGCGCACAGATCCTCACCGTTCTCGAATTGGTTTTTTCATCCCGGGCGATGTCCCAGGCAAAAGAGCGATCCCCCAGTTTCCGAAACAGTTCGATGTCTTTTAGAATTTCATCGTCCGGCATGTAGAGAAGGTAGCGGGGGGACATAGAGTGAAACAGTTTTTCCAGCTCGGCTGCTTCGGCTTTTGACGTGGCGGATGCCAGTACGACCTCCTTTTTATGGGCGGAGGTCTTGACCGCCCGTTGTGTCGCCAGTTCACCTTTTTTCAGTATATTGGAAATTTTGAGAAAGAGGTCCCTTAAAAGCGTGGCGGTCCATTCATTCCAGGCATTGGGACCCGTGGAAATGCAGTCTACAATGGTCAGCAGGTAAAGCATCTGAAGCCGGCTAACCTTCTTGATGACCCTGGCACAATGGATGGCCGTCTCTTCGTCGTGTATGTCACGCCGGGTAGCAATTTTGACCAGCAACAGGTGCTCCTGAACCAAAAAAGCGATGGTGTCGATCTCTTCGGGATCGTATCCGAATCTCGACAGAATGTTCCGGGTGATTTTGGCACCGGCTTTGGCGTGGTCTTTCTGGGGGACGCCTTTGCCGATATCGTGGAGCAGTGCCGCCCAGAGCAGCAGTTTTCGGTTTTTGAGCCGTTTCCAGATTTTTGCGCACAGCATACAACCGGATTCATCCAGGTCACTGCCAAATTTTTTTACGGCCTGAACCGTTCGCAGCAGATGTTTGTCAACCGGGTAGAGGTGGTATTCGTCATACTGGATCCGGTTGGCAATACCCCTCATTTCCGGGATCAGCTTCACCAGGAAACCGGTGTTCAGCATCTCCCTGAGTACGTTGAAGGTCGGTGCGGGTTCCTTCAGGACGAATTCGAATGATTTTACCACGCTGTCTGATGACCTGAAGCGGTCATTGACCAGGTAGCTGAATTCGTTCACCATGCGTTTGGCTTCCACACTCAGCGGAAGTTTATGCCTTGCGCTCTCTTCAAATATTTTGATGAGCAGTTCGGGGGATCGGATAATGGCTTCGGAAGTCGTGAATTTCAGGGTGTCGTCGAAAATTTCGATGTTCTCGATCTTCCGATTGTTTTTATGTTTGAGCGTGTAGCGGGATTTTTTCACGAATCCGTGTTCATTCAGGAACATCAGGTGCTGCTGTTTCATGAAATCCATTTTACTGTGAAGCGTTCCGAGGAACTTTTCAACGGGCTGAAGTCCGTTGGTACTTTTGAATTTCATGGAGCTGGCCAGCTTTATCTGGGTTTCGAAATAGAGTTGATCGACCTTTCGGCCGGTTTCCAGGTGAAGTTGGTTACGCACCCCCCAGATAAAGGAGAGTGCCTCCCTGACGGCAAGGTATTCATCGTGGGAAAGGAAGCCGAAGTACTCCAGGTCTCTGGCCTGCCGCATGTTCAATTTGATGCGTCCGATCCAGAGCATGGTGTGATAATCCCGCAGACCGCCCTGGCCTTCCTTCAGGTTGGGCTCGAGAAGATAGGTGGAGTCACCGAAACGCCGGTGGCGTTCGGTGTTGCTTTTTACCAGCCAGTCGACAATTTTTTTGGAGTGCTTGTCGAGTATTTTCTCCCTGGCGGCAGTCATGAGCTGGGAAAACAGCAGAGACATGCCGCAGATGAACCTGGCATCCAGAATGGGCGTCAGAATCTCGTAGTCCTTGCGGGCCATGTTGACGCATTCGTGGAGTGTCCGGGTGGCATACCCGACCTCTAAACCTATATCCCACAACGGATAGATGATTTCCTGGATCAGGCTGGCGGCCTCATCCGGAACATGTTTTTTAAATAAAAAGAGTATATCAACATCGGAGTGGACACACTGCTCCTCTCTGCCATACCCGCCTAAGGCAACAATGGCATAAGGGTTTTTGTTGAGGCCCAGCCTGGGTCCCACCATGCTCTCTTCAAAACGCTGTTGAAAATAGGTGTCCAGGATACGGCTGTGCCGGCGCATGAAGTCGATGACCGGGAATTTGTCAAACGAGGCCATGAGGTCTTCCCGGTCTTGCTTCAAGGTGGTTAATATTTGCATGTATTGTTCATTCATATATAGTACTGACATTTCTTAAAAATTGAAACACTCAGTTTCAGTAAAAGCAATCTGTGTGCCACTATGGTATTGAATATAGATAAATAAAAAATTACAATGGGTTAAAAGTATATTTCAATGAGTTCTTTCCGCCTGGCCGATTACAAAATTGTCAGAAATAGAGCAAAAACATTACAAATTTGTAATACGGGTGTTTATGGTCGGAGATAAAAAATTGTTGTCTCACAAGGTTTGCCGGGAGGTTAATCCGGCTGCATGTATTTTTCCCATATGGCTTTGACCCGCTGGTACAAATCCCTATAGGTTTCCTCCGTAACCAGGGCCGGTTCCTCTTTCAGGTTTAGCCGATGGGTCGTGGCACGGTAAACGAGGTAGGCCCTCCGCAGCAGATAGGCGGCGGTTTCGTCGAGGATTCCGGCCTCTTCAAGGGACCGAATCTGACGGACATTGTCGGAATAGGCCACCAGTTCGGGAAATCGGTGGGCATGCAGCAGAATGAGGTACTGGACCAGGAATTCGATGTCCACGATGCCGCCCCGGCCCTGTTTGATATCAAAGGTGCCAGGGTCTATTTTTAACAGTGATTCCCGCATGCGCCTGCGCATGTCCACAACATCTTGTTGAAGCTCTTTGGGGTCCCGCCTGCAGGTCAAGATCTTCCTGCGTGTTTGTTCAAACCAGTCGATCAAGCCTGCATCACCGGCAAGTGCCCGCGATCTCAAAAGCGCCTGGTGTTCCCAGGTCCATGCATCCTGGGATTGATATGTTTCGAATGCCTCGAACTGGCTGACCAGAATGCCCGAACTGCCGGAGGGCCGCAGGCGCATGTCGATTTCGTATATTTTTCCGGCCGGTGTGTTGGCGGTGAGAACATGGATAACCCGCTGACCCAGGCGGGAATAAAATTGTGTATTTTCAACGGGATTATCATCGCCGCTCGTGAGGCCCCGGGTGCCGGCATGGATGAAGACCAGATCGAGGTCGGAACCGTATCCCAGCTCGAGGCCGCCCAGTTTCCCATAAGCAATAACGGCAAAGCCTTTGGCGCAGTCAGTTTTACCGAGGCGGGCCACGGGCCTCCCGTGCCGTTGGGCCAGGTGGTTCCAGCACAGGTTCACCACCTGGTCGAGAATGGTCTCGGCCAGGTCTGACAGGTAGTCGCTGACTTTCATGAGCGGCAGCACTTCGGTGATGTCGGCGGCGGCAACTTTGAGTGTATTCACCTGCCTGAAGATGCAGAGCGTTTCCATCTGATATTCCAGGTCATCGGCTGACACCCGTTCCATTCTGAGGTTCAGCTCTTTTTCCAGCGCATGCCGGTCCGGCGGGGAATAGAGTGTCCGGGGATCCAGGAGCTCGTCCAGGAGGACGGGGTGACGCGACAGGAATGTGGTAATCCATGGGCTGGCCTCGGCAAGCCGGATCAGGTGCTTCAGGGCGCGCGGATTTTCAAGCAGCAGGGAGAGGTAATTGGTGCGCCGTTCAATGGCCTCCAACAGGGTGATGATCCTTTTGACGGTAGTGACGGGCTGATCCGAGGCAGCCGCTTCGGTGAGGACGAGGGGCATTAGTTTGTCGATGCGTTCCCGGCCGTCGTGACTTAAGGCACGCGTTTTGGGGCTGTGCTTGAATTGGGTCAGCAGCTGCACCACTTCACCGGGTGTTTCGTAACCTGCCCGGGAAAGGGAATTCAAAGAGGGGTCGCCGGTATCGAGGTCCTGCCACAGGCAGGCCAGTTCTTCACTCGTGGAATTATCGTCACAAGCCACGGCTTCCGGTTCGTTGGATTCGAGCAGGTTGCTGAAATGGGTCTGAACGTTTTGGCGGTGCAGGTCCAGGTCGATGGCAAAGGTTGCCCAACTTTCAGCCCCCATGGAAAGGGCCAGCCTTTCTCTCTCGGCCGGCTCTCCGGGGAGCTTGTGGGTCTGCTGGTCGTTGAATTCCTGGAGACGATGTTCCGTATTACGCAGGAAATGATAAGCATCGGTCAGTTCGCGGCAGACGCCGGCATCGATATAGCCTTCCCGGACGAGCAATTTCAAGACGGATCGGATCCGGCGATCCTGCAGTTCAGGGGTCACCCCGCCCCGGATCAGCTGGAACACCTGGCCGAAGAATTCGATTTCACGAATTCCGCCGGGGCCCAGTTTGATATCACCCTCCATGCGTTTCCGTTTCACTTCCAGGGAAATTTTTTGTTTCATATCCCTGAGCGATTCGAAGACCCCGAAGTCCAGATAGCGTCGGTAAACAAACGGTTTCATGATGTTGATCAATCGCTTGCCTGCGGCTTTGTCCCCGGCGACCGTCCTGGCCTTGATCCATGCATACCGCTCCCACTCCCGCCCATGACGCTGATAGTATTCTTCCATGTTGTCAAAACTCATCACCAGCGGCCCGTTTTCACCATCCGGCCGGAGACGCATGTCCACGCGAAAGACGATCCCGTCGGCGCTGCTCTCTCCCAGGGTGCGGATAAGGCTTCTGCAGAGCCTTACGAAAAAGTCCTCATTGGTGATGGTTCTGGTTCCGTCTATGGTTTTCCCGGGCCGGTCGTAAGCGAAAATGAGATCGATATCCGAAGAGAAATTCAGTTCTTGTCCACCCAGCTTTCCCAGGCCCAGGACGACCAGGAATTGCGGGTCGCCGTTCGCCGTCATGGGCGTACCGTCTGTCAGGCATTGCCGGTCGTAGAGGGTCGCCAGGGCATGCTGGATACAGGCGTCCGCCAATGCGGAGAGTTCGTTCAACGTGGCGTCGAGCCCGGACCACCCTGCAAGGTCACGCCAGGCAATACGGACCATTTCCCGTGACCGCAAGCGCCGCAGTCGGTCTTGTAGCGGGGTGATGGGATCACCCTCGATCGGTTCGTGTAAACTCAGTTTACGGATATATTCGCCGGGGTCGTATTGGGTCTCGAGGTCACCGCTATTCAACAGGTCAACGAGTATCGCGGGGTTCCGGATACACGTTTTTGATATGAAGTCGCTGAATGCCCAGACGTGTTGAATTTCCGGCAGGGCAGCAAGGGGAGCTGCGAGGGAAAGCCCCTTGTCGTCGATGGCCTGTCGGCAGGCTTCCAGCTTGTCTTCCACGATACTGGCAATTTTGGAGGGGAGGGGTATTTTCTGCAGGATTGCCATAATCGGCTTTTTACCATATTTGTGGTGGCTTGTATATCGCGACGCATGCTTTTCACCACGAATGGTGTTTGGGTATGCTGTGGATTATGGTAGGCTGGGTTGATAATCAGTCGAAATCGAGCTAAGTTACATGGACAAACAGGTGTTTATCCTGTATAAGCGTCGGCAGACTTTTGGCTTGGAACAAAATTAAGGATGTACATCACCGAACCGGGAAACGGTTTTTTTCAAACGAGGCGCGTGGCCCATGCAGACGACATTTACACCCAGGATCACCATTTTTTACTGTATCAACAGTTTTACCGAAACCAGTTCCGTTTTTTGCGAAATCGAGAATCAAGCCGAGATAACCTTTGTCAAACTGCCCTGTTCCAGCATGGTCAAAGATGTTTTTGTCCTGCGCGCTTTTGAAGCCGATGCCGATGCCGTGATCATACTGGTGTGCCCGGAAGGGCAGTGCCGTTTTGTCGAGGGCAACATCCGGGCTAAAAAACGCACGACATGGGTCCGCGGACTGCTGGATGACATCGGCCTGGACGGGCGCCGCCTGTCCCTCTTCAATGTAAAATCCGGCGACGAGGCTTCCCTGGAAAAAATCTTGGACGGAACATTGTCCGTCCTGGAGGAACTGGGCCCAAGTCCGGTCCGAAGGAATTGACGGGAAATAATAACTAACGCGGAAATTCTAAATTCTAATTCACCAAATTCTAAACAAATACCAAATCCAAATATTCAAATATTCAAAACATACACCGGATAAGCCGGTTGGAGCCCAGCGGAACTCTCGACTTGTCGGAGAAAAAATAATGGATGTTTCATCACGAAATCACGAAAAAGGTTACTAAAGATTTCGTGTTTTCGTGATTGATTTTTTTTCATATTTAAACGTAAAACATCAGATATAACAGAATAAGCGGAGATTCGTTATGATCGTAGGAGAACAGAAACCCATCGCAGAGATAAAAGAGATGGTGGCGCCATATAAAAAGCTGCTGGTCCTGGGCTGCGGGACATGTGTGAAAACATGTTTTGCCGGCGGTGAGGATGAGACAGCGGTTCTGGCGTCGGCTATCAGGCTCGTATCCCGCAAAGAGGGCCGGACAATCGAGGTGGAAGAACTGACCGTGGAACGGCAGTGTGAAAACGAGTTTATCCAGGAGGCGGCCGAAGCCGTTGGCCGCAACGACTCGGTGCTGTCCCTTGCATGTGGCGCCGGGGTTCAAGCCATTGCCCGCCGGTTTGTAACCAAGCCGGTGCTGCCCGGGGTGAACACGACTTTTATTGGTGTTTTGGAAAAGCAGGGGCTTTTTACCGAAGAGTGTTCGGGGTGCGGAAATTGCGAACTGGCCCTGTTCGGTGCGGTCTGCCCGGTGACGCGTTGTGCCAAAAAACTGCTCAATGGCCCCTGCGGGGGATCCCAGGCGGGCAAGTGTGAAGTCAATCCCGATACGGACTGTGCCTGGCAGATGATTATCGAGCGGTTGAAAATCCTGGGGCAGCTGGACAACCTGCGGGCGTATGTGCCGCCTAAAAACTGGAATACG
>Ga0164313_10002654_pt1 | contig 15992 bp, 15 predicted proteins | sample GuaBasSedimGuay4_FD_113735 | JGI IMG/M metagenome (GOLD analysis project Ga0164313, IMG submission 113735) | Subseafloor sediment microbial communities from Guaymas Basin, Gulf of California, Mexico - Guay4, Core 4569-4, 0-3 cm | ecosystem: Environmental > Aquatic > Marine > Hydrothermal vents... | reverse complement strand
TCCCTAAGATCTCGACATCTCTTAATTTGAGAACCTAGTAAATAGAATTTTTAATTACCGAATAAGCAAGTCCCGCTGAAACATCAGCAACTGTTGCTCCTTCGCGCAATGCCTGCTTGACTTTTGAGTTCATAAAAACAGTGCATCTGGTTCCCAGATCAAACGGGGCATTTTTCTCGCACGCTATTTTGGCAAAATCCGTGATGCTGTATCCCAGGGAAGAGGCAAATGTCTCAAGAAATGAACCGCATCCGGATGAACACGCTTCATTGACCTGTATATCCGACGCAGCATGATCCCGGATATAGATCGCTTTCATGTCCTGGCCACCGATGTCTAAAATAAACGAAACTTCATTGTCAAAGCGCCTGGCTGCCCGGTAGTGCGCCATGGTTTCCACCACGCCGTCATCCAGGCCAAAGGCAGCCTTGATCAGGTCTTCACCGTAACCGGTTGCGGCTGTCCTGATAATGCGTGGCCGGAAACCGGCCTTTTTGAATTTTTTTGCAAATTCAGACAACGCTTCCTTTACAGCCTGGATAGGATTGCCGTTATTGGGCCGGTAATGACCGATGACAAATCTTTCCCTGTCATCAGCAAGAACAAGCTTTGTAGTAGTAGAGCCGGAATCTATACCCAGAAAAAGGTCTTTGTCTTTTACCTGGTCCAGACTGACCCTGGGCACCAGGTTCTTAAGGTGCTTTTTCTGCCACGATTCAAATTCCGCTTTACTTTCAAAAAGGGGCGTAAGCCTCCTCGAAGCCTGGTTTATCTTTCCGAAATCTTTGGTTTTGGACAATAACAGTAAGTCTTTAAGCTTTATCTGATGCGGTTGATCCTCATGGAGCAGCGCCGCGCCCATGGCAGGGATGAGTTCAGGCCGGTCGGTAATAATCAGGTCGTTTGGATTCTTTATTGCCAGAACTTTAACAAACGCCCGTCTTAGCTCAGGATAAAAGCTCAACGGGCCGCCGCCAAGGAGTATCTTGCTTTTGATGTCGCGGCCCCGCGAAAGAGCGGTTATCACCTGAATGGCGACTGAGTGAAATACAGAAGCAGCTACATCTTCTCTCGAAACATCTCTGCTCAACAAGGCCTGAATATCGGTCTTGGCAAAAACACCGCACCGGGAAGCAATGGGATAAATGGATACAGCCTTTTCAGCCAGCGCATTAAATTCAGAGACAGGCACATCAAGAAGCACAGCCATCTGATCAATAAATGCTCCCGTGCCCCCGGCACAACTGCCGTTCATTCTCATGTCCGGACGAAAATGATCATCAAAAAAGATGATTTTGGAGTCTTCCCCTCCTATCTCGATAAAAGTTCTGACTTCAGGATAGACATCCTTTATGAAGCGCGCTGAAGCCACCACCTCCTGGATGAACGGAAGATTATATGTCTCGGCAAGCCCCATACCTGCTGAACCTGTCACTGTCAACTCGACCGGGATATTGCCCAGCTCGTCCAATGCTTCCTGCAAAATTTCTTGAACCGTTTCCACGGTCTTTGCCTGGTGGCGTCTATAGCGCTCAAAAAGCATCTTGCTATCAGCATCGCATATCACGACCTTGGCTGTTGTGGAGCCAATATCAACACCTGCTGAATAAGTATTTTCCATTTTTGTTATCATTTACCTTTGAGTTTTTCCCTTTCAGCTTTTCCAGTAACCGTTCACAGTTATCAGTTTACGGTTTACGGTTTTTTTGTTGAATTATGCCTTGAATTTTTTCAGATAATATTTTAACTTTACATGCAATATAAAATTGAGTTCTCAGTTTAGCATCAAGGCCTTTCGCCTTTATGTTTCAATCAACCGTTAACTGTGAACCGTAAACCGTGAACAATCCCCTTTTCCCTTTGAGCTTCCTATATAATCTCGTGTAGAACAAAATGTATCCACAAACGAAACGACAAAGGATTCAGGGTAACGCGGCGGTATGATTGTAAGCGGCCACATGTGTTTTTTGATAATATCCTCTTCTTTTTTGGAAAGAAAGGTTACTTTGCGCGCATTTTTCAAAGAGATATTGTGGTGCCTGAACCCATGAAGTCTTGGCCCTTCGCGCAGCCAGTCGTAAAAAAAGAGATCATGCAGCAAAGCTCCACGCACTATTGCACTGCAATCCAGAGAAAGCCGTTTCCCCCAGAGAAAACTAAGCCAGGCCACTTCCTTTACATGATCCAGTCTGGTCTTGCCCCTGTGGTGGTTGTATTGCGACAGGGCTTTTACGGTTGGATTGTCAAGTAATGGGGCCGCTGTCTCTAAGAACTCAGTCTCTATCGCAGCCTCTTCTTTTTTTGTCCATTTATTTGCAAACAGAAATTGCCTCACGGATAATACTGCAAGATCAATAAACATCATTGAAGCAACCACTCCTACAAAAAGGATTTTGACGCCATGCGGCAGCCAAATGATCAGGATTTGATATAAAGGAAAAAGAAAATATTCAAAAACAAATGCCAGCAGTATCCAGTAAATGGAGAATTTTAAACATATATGACCTTTATACTGAAAACGCTGATCCGAATAATCCCACAAGCGTACATGAAAAAAATATTGCGCATTAAAACCGGAAATCAGTTCAATGCCTGTTGTGGCCGCAAAATAGACAAAAACCTTGATAAGAAAATTAGATTCAAGAAAGTTATATTCATGGATCAGCGAAACACAACCCATAAGTATCAGAGCGCCGGCGCCGTAAAGTATGAGATAAGGCCCTTTCAAAAGGCCCGGGTTGACAAAGCGCCTGTCACGCAAAGAACGGTAAGATACCTCCAGAACCCAGCCAAGAATGGAAAAAAGGCAAAAAGAAAAGAGTATATTCAGACTGCCCGAAATCATATCAATATGCTCCACCAGTCGGATTTAACGAACTCGTAAAAAGTCAATGCTTCTCCGTTTTCTATATACTTTCCCCTTTGAACTTTTGTCTGTATCCATGAACAACAGAATAGGCAAGCGGTATAAGGACTAATGTGACAATACTGCTGATTAGAAGCCCGCTGATTACCGTAATGCCAAGCGCGTTCCAGATTTCCGACCCTTCCCCACTGGAAATGGCCAGGGGGGGTCATACCAAAGATAGTTGTCAGGCTGGTCATGAGAATAGGACGCAGACGTGTCCTCCCTCCATTGACAATGGCGTCATGGAGGTTCATACCGCGCTTTTTCAACTGTTTGGTGTAATCTACTAATACAATGGCATTCTTTACCACAATGCCCATAAGCATGATGATACCGACGTCCACCAGGATTGTGCCGTTTTTTTTGACCGGTGTAAATATTCCCGGGACAGATATACTGGCCCTGACAGCTTCAATGATGTCCCCATCTCGTATAGCGACCTCGTCCCCGGTATTCAGATCAGTTGACACGGCGCGAAAAGGAAGATCTTCGATACTAATTTTCTTAATATCGTTACCGATGAAAACAGAAACCTTTTTCCCATCAATAAGACCCGATTTGGGCAAAATTACATCAAAGAAATAAACGATCTGCTTCCAGTCAAGCTACAGGACAACCTCTTCCAGAGTGTCAATTTCACCAGATGCATAAACTGCCCCCACCAGCGCGCCAATACTTGTGCCGGCAACATAGTCCACACGGGCACCTGACTCGGCCAGCGCCCTAATCACCCCAATATGCGCCCATCCACGGGCAGAGCCACTTCCCAGAGCCAAACCAACCCTTGCTTGAGGAATTTTTTTATGAAAAGTATTGATCATTTTATCTGTGGTATGAATTCTCCACCCCCATAATAAACTGCGGCCTGATCGTTTATACACGGACCGGACCGCAATGTTTAAAATATACCAGTGGTTACTTTTCATTCTTAACAATGTCAGCAGCCCGGTTCAGCAAATCGGCTATCTCCTGGCGTGCTTCTTTAGCCTTCTTCTTCAAAGTCACCTTGGCGTCATCAATCTGTTTTTCAATGGCAGCTATTCGCTGCTCAAGTCCTTCTTTGGCTTCACATTTGGCCCGGACGTACCAGACTTTTGCTTCATCTAAGTAGTAATGTGCCTGCTCATAAGTAGCCTCTTTTTCAGTTGCAAGACGAGCTTTCAGAAGTGAGACCTGAGCCTCAAGTTGGGCATATTTTTTTCTGAGTAAGCCCATTTCTTTACTTTCCCTGACGATAGTACCGTACGCTTGAAGCCTTTCCTCTGTGTGTACGATCAGGGCATCAAGTTTTCCTTTGGCTTTTTTGACATTATCAGTAATGGCCTTCCTGGTTTCGCGCGTTTGGCTTTGCAGTTTAGCAATTCCCTGAGCAGCCCGTTGAGATGCACTTGCCCCGGCATCTGCCAGATACCCCTCGGCCTCAGTCAATGCCTGTTTCGCCTTTTCCGGGGCATTATCTATTTCTAAGGCAATTTTGGCCTTAAGTTGTGCAGCCTCTGCCTGGATCAGGGCCATACGCGTGGCAGTCTCCTTCTTCAAGGCTGCTGCTTTTGTCTGGGTTTCTGCAATGGCAGTATTTAACACCGCCTCGCTCCTGTCCGCAAGAGCCGATAACTCCGAAGTAGCCTGTTCGCCTTTTTTCCGCACACTGTTCATTGCCGTTTCGACATCTATTTTCAGAGCGTATATCTGTTCTCGAGTAGATTTATCAGCGCTCTGATAGGTCTCGTCCAAATATGTTTTGGCCTCTTCCAACGAACGGAGTGTAGCCTCCTTGTTTTTGTTGAGCCAAAGTTCAGAACGGGCATAAAGTAGAGCGACCTTGACTTTGGCCAGGGCGACCTGGGTCTTAATGGCTTTTCCCCACTGCTTTTCACTTTGTGATTCGGCTTTTGCCCGACTTGGCTGGTCAGCAGCAAAGACCGCGGGCGCTGAAAAACCAATAACCAGACCAAACGCTAAAAGTGTTATTATTATCCTCCTGGTCATGATTATTCCTCCTTTTCTTTTTTAATAGCATCCTTTGCGCCCTTCCACATGCCGGAGATAGCTCCTTTAGCCACAGCCACAGACCTTTTTCCGAGTTCCTTTGCTTCTTCGGCCATAATATGGGCTGCCTTGCCGACAGCTTCCGTGGTTGCCTTGGCTGCACCCTTCCCTGCTTGTTTCAGGCTTGTAGCCGCTTCTTCCGCAGCATGGCAAGCCTTTCTCCTCAAGACAGAGGTCGTTTTTTTGCCCTGATCCGCAAGGTCATTTAATACATCCTTTGCCACATCTCCCGAACGTTGGGCTACTTTGCGAGTAGTTTCTATGAAAAGGCCCTCGATTGCCTCAAGGTCTTCCTTTGTCCGGGCAAGGTCCTTACGGACAAATTCCTTTGCCCTGTCCCCAACAGATTCTACTGCTGATGCGATCCCTTTCTGAACTCCTTCAAAAGCGCCAACAGCAACATCTTTAATTTCTTTGCCGGCCTCCTCGGCAGCTTCTACAGCGCCGAACATGACTTTTTCAGCAATTCTTTTCGCCCTGTCAGCGCTGAAACGGCCTTCCTTCACGGCTCTTTCAGTAGCATCTCTGGTAATATGTACTACGGTCTCTTTCACATCTTTACCGGACTCGATGGCCTCTTTGACTGCTTCTTTAACGGTCTGTTTGGTCAAACCTAACAGCTCTGTGCTTTTCAGCTTGATATCAGATACAGCAGATTCAACTCTCTCTCTGATATCTTCGGGCAGGGCAGCGCCCGCCTCTTTTGCCCCTTTCAGGCTTTTTCTGAGACTTTGCGCCAACTCCGTCTTTTCATCTTCGAGTCGTTTTTCGAGTTTCCGGAGTTCATCCCTGGTGGCCTCCACTGCTTGATCTCCGCGGCTGCGAACTCCGGCAATGGCCCCTTCCACAGCTCCTTTTACAGTCTCTTTTGTATCTGCTCCAGCCTCCTTCAAACCTTCCACAGCAGCAGCTACAGCATTTTTGACAACAGAGCTGAGTTCCTCAACACCGCCCCTGGTTTCGGCCACGGCAGCAGATACCGCATCCCTGACAAGCTCACGTACTTTTTCTGTGGTGATCTGTCCCGCCTCTTTGGCCTTCTTCAATTCCTCCACAATACGATCTTTCATCCGGTTTTCCGCCATGATTCGTACCTCCTTAAGATTGATGTTGGTATTTCTCAATTAAAGTTCACGCATTGGCACCCGTTTATAGGACACCAGACCATAGAAAATGATGTTCGTCAATTCATCGAGATGGTACTCAATCTGCGCTTCGTTTTCCTGAACTAACCAGTTAATCTCAAATCCCCAAGGCATGGCCAATGGCACTGGCTGCCAGGGGGACATTAACACCTTTTTTCACCCCTTAAGTTACTGGAGTTATATAAATAGTATATTTTAAGAACTTTTAATTAATCAGGATCTAACAACCTAATTTTCTTATAATCCTATATTTTATAACCCTTTACAAGTATAATGTCAAATTTCGAGCAACATTTAAGTAATATACCACTTACGGAACAGCAAGGAGAGTATCTATTAGCGCTAAATATCAATCCAAATGTTTTTGTTAATCCAAGAGCAGGATAATTGATCCAAAACAAATTGTTTTGTTTAAAAAACTATAGCTTAAAAACTAGAGAATAAATGTAATTTGGGGTGTTGAAAGTGAATTTTAATTACACCCAAACTCGTAAAAAAATAAAAAAATTGACAGCGCTTATTAAATTTGTTAGAAATCCTTGTTTTTTATTTCAGTCATTAATAAATGAGACCTTTGACAAACGTTCAATTTTGTTTAAGTTCATAGTATAGGAATTTCCATTTTCTCATAGTAGGGGCGAATCTTGTATTCGCCCTAATCGGGGCGATCACAAGGATCGCCCCTACGAAAAAATAATATAATCACAGCCCGAAAGTTCGCACCGAAGGTGCGCTAATTTAAATGGCTTCACTGGGCCGTTAGCTCAACTAGGTAGAGCACCTGACTCTTAATCAGTAGGTTGAAGGTTCGATTCCTTCACGGCCCACCAGACAATATAGGGTTCCGGTAATTTATACCTCGAAAGGCCACAAATTGCGATTTGCAACCTTCCGAAGTATAAGGCCGAAACCTTTTTTTTTCGTCTTTTCATTTTAACATAGGTCTAAGAAATAGGGGAATTATGAGTCTATTATCTTCTTCAGTATCTGTTACACGATATAAGGTTAAAGGCAATCTTGAAAAACCTGTTCTTGAAAAAATTTACAATGGGCTTAGACAAAATGCCATCCAGGAAATAGATAATGATCCCCTGGAAAAGATTATCGGATGGACATCATTTGAAAATCCTTATATCCCTGATTTTGAAGGCTCCTCCTTTGTAATCGGTCCATATCTGATTTTTTCAATGAGGCTGGACAGGAAATCAATACCGCCCAAAGTTATACAAAAACACTATGCTATTGAAATGGCCAGACAACTTGAGAAAAGCAGCCGGAAATATTTATCTAGAAACGAAAAAAAGTCCATAAAAGATCATGTGATTGATGTTCTCAGCCTTCGCATTCCAGCCACGCCCAATATTTATGATCTGATCTGGAACATGGAAGAATCCTGGCTGTGGTTTTTCTCAAACCTGAAAGCTGCCAATGAAGAACTTGAAACACTGTTTTCAAAATCATTCAGGCTCAGCCTTATCAGGCTCTTTCCATACACTACTGCCGATCTTATGTCAGGCCTTTCAGATGCTGATCGAGATCTTTTATTACAACTTTCGCCCACAAAATTCACGGAGTAGCACATGCTTGATATAGCCGTATCTTACAATCGATTTAAATTTTTAGGTTATGAATTTCTTACCTGGCTGTGGTTCGTCATGGAAAACCAGCGGGAGATACTGAAAAAATCAGACAAAGAACTTGTATCCCTTGATATTGGAAACCGTATTGTGCTTGAAAACAATAAAAACGATGCAACTGAAAGCATTACCATAAAAGGCGATAAGGCCGGTCTTGAAGAAGGAATCCTCTCCCTGCAAAAAGGAGCGGTTGTAACCGAACTCAATCTTGTTTACAAAGCAGGCGATAATGAATGGCGATTTAATATAAAAGGTGAGAGCCTCAATATATCAAGCCTCAAAACACCGGAAACAGGACCTGTTGAAACCCAAGAGGATAATGAAGCAGCTTTACTTGAAAAGGTTTTTCTTTATGAAAAGATTTTTGTTTTAATGAACAATCTTTATAAACACTTTATAAGCCTGCGCGTTACAGGCAGATGGGAAAAGGATATTGTTCCAGGTATCAGAAAGTGGATAGCATCTTGAGACGGTCTCGCTTTATTTTTGAGCAAGCTCTTTCTTGCAGACCCCGCAGACATTGCATGATTTCATAGGGCATGGTGGAGTCTCTTTACCATCCAGGGCTTTCTTATATTCCTGTTTTAGAAAAGACTTTCTTACACCATGATCTATAAAGTCCCAGGGAAATAATTCGTCCAGAGATCGTTCCCTCAGAGCGTAAAAATCAGGATTTATCGGTGTTCCCTTGAGCGTTTGCGCCCAGTTTCCATGATTTTTATTAGCTAAAGTCAGAATTTCTGAAACCCTGCGGTCGCCGCGTGAAAATACAGCCTGGATATAAGCCCAGCGCGGGATATCCGCATGAACACGGACGTTCGCAACTCTTTTCAAACCATGCTTTATCATCTTTATTTTCTTTTTCAAAGTACGTTCATCATTCATTGCAACCCACTGAAAGGGAGTAAACGGCTTTGGGACAAAAGAATTAATGGTTACAGTTATTAACCCTATTCGCTTTTTAATCCTGCTTGATTCGAGAAATTGATGTTTTATTTTTTTGCACAAATCTATGACGGCTTCTACATCATCCATTGTTTCTGTTGGAAGACCAATCATGAAATAGAGCTTTAAGTTTGGGATACCGCCTGCAACAAGGCCTTCAGCGGCATTAAGTATTTCTTCTTCTGTAATGCCTTTATTGATTACCTTGCGCATACGTTCAGATCCAGCATCCGGGGCAATTGTAGCTGTTTTTACTTTGCTTTGCCGCAGCAAAGATATAAGCTCCGGGCAAAGTGAGTCAGCCCTGAGAGAGCTGAACGATATCCTAATATTTTTATTATTAACATAATCGTAAAGTCCTTTTATACTGGGAAAATCCGACACCGCAGCTCCTACAAGACCGATTTTATCGGTAAGCAAAACTCCCTGTTCCAAACATTTTGCAATAACCGGGAAAGACCTGAATCTCGGAGGCCTGTAAACATATCCGGCACTGCAGAAGCGGCAGCCATGTGGACAGCCCCTGCCTGTTTCTATCAAAAATGTATTATCAAAAGTAGTATGCGGAGTTATTATACTGCTGCAGGTTGACACCTGGGAAAGGTCTTTTAGATACGTCCGCCTGATATTGACGGGGACAGCAAGTAATGGTTCAAAGGAGCGAATTGTTCCATCTTTATTATAGGTTGTTTCGTAAAATGCAGGCACGTATGTACCGGGTACTTTGCGTACTATATCTTTTAAAAGGGATTTTCTGCTTATATTATTATCAAGGCTGTCAATAAATTGGGGAAGCATCAATTCCGCCTCCCCGATCAAAAAACAATCAATAAATGATGAAACAGGTTCCGGGTTTAAAAAGCAGGCAACTCCTCCTGCAACAACAAGAGGATGGGTTCTTCCTCTATCGCTTGAATGCAAGGGGATACCTGCTTTATCTAGAATGGTCAGAAGGTTGGGGTAGTCATTCTCAAAGGAAATTGAAAAAGCAATAACATCAAATTCAGAAATTGGTTTCCCTGATTCTATAGTAGTTATTCCGGCCGCGGGCGAACTGGTTTCATCGGGCAGGAAAGATCTTTCACATGCAACATCCTCAATATTGTTTAATAAATGATATACTGTCTGGAAACCAAGGCTGGACATCCCAACATGATATTTGTTGGGATATACAAGCGCTATTCGAATACTTTCTTTACAACCTTTCCTGATTGTACCGATTTCCGATTCAACATATCTTTTATTTGACTTGCCGGTTTTCGATACCAATATTACTTAGTCCGCCTTTCTTCTTAAAAAGGTAGGAATTTCAAGATCATTGTTGTCGATTACTATTCCCTTGTATCCCCTGTAAGTAGCTCCGGTTGATTCACCTACCGCTTTGTTTCGACGGATAAAAGTTGGCTCATCAAAGTCAACTGCGTTCCTCATGTCATCAGAAGTAATATCTCTTATTCTTCCTCTGAGCTCATGATCCATGTGCTTATTTCTGCATTTTTTAGACATTGATGATTCATGCTCTGTACCTATCCCTGTTGCAATAACGGTGACTCTCATCTCATCACCAAGAGACTCATCAACTACAGTCCCCCAGATAATATCGGCATCCTCACCCACCTCTTCATATATTCTATCGGAAGCTTCCGTCATCTCCTCCATTGTTAATTCACTGGTACTTGTTATGTTCATTAATACACCTTTTGCGCCGACAATGGAGATATCTTCGAGCAATGGATGGGATATAGCACTTTCAGCAGCTTCTTTTGCACGGTTAGCCCCACTTGCTCTACCTGTACCCATTATGGCCATGCCTGCCCTTAACATTGTTGTTCTAACATCCGCAAAATCAAGATTGACCAGACCAGGCATCATAATAAGATCGGTAATTCCTTTGACGGAATGAAGAAGAATTTCATCTGCTTTCTTAAACATATCGACCATCTTTGCATTTTTTGAAGCAATTCCTCTTAATCTGTCGTTGGGTATTATAATTACTGTGTCGGCAACCTCTTTTAATGCAGCAATGCCTTCTTCCGCCTGTTTGGCCCTTTTCTTCCCTTCAAATGAAAAGGGCTTTGTCACTACTGCAACTGTCAGTGCTTCAATTTCTTTGCAAATTTCTGCTATAACCGGTGCAGCTCCCGTGCCGGAACCACCGCCAAATCCAGCGGTAATAAAAACCATGTGGCTGTCTTCAAGGGCGCTTTTTATTGTTTCCCTGCTTTCAAGTGCGGCGTCTCTCCCGACTTGAGGATTAGCACCAGCGCCAAGACCTTCTGTAAGCCTTTCTCCAATCTGCAGCTTGAGCTGTGCCTTTGAATTTTCAAGTGCCTGAGCATCCGTGTTTGCCGCAATAAACTTAACCCCCTGCAGATTGGATTCAATCATATTGTTTATTGCATTTCCGCCTGCACCACCTACCCCAATAACCTTGATCTTTGCAGATTTATTATTATCTACATAAGTAAACATAGCCCCCTCCTACAAATAATTAATTTGATTTCCATCCTGATCGAAAAATCAAATTACCTCTTTAAACCATTTCTTCATCCTTGTTATTAAACAGTTGAAAATATTTTTGTCGCGAATCCTGAATTTCTTCTTAGCAGTCTGGTTTTTGGCACCGTATATAACCAGCCCAACGCCGGTAGCATACATGGGGTTGTTTACGACATCGACCAGACCACTGATTTCCATAGGCTTACCTAACCGGGTTGGAAAATTGAAAACTGATTCTGCGACTTCAGTCACATCACTCAAAAGCGCTGATCCGCCCGTTAAAACAATGCCTGACGAAATTAATTTCTCCATCCCAGCTCTATAAATTTCTCTATTTATCAATGTGAAGATTTCCTCCATACGGGGTTCCAAAATTTCACCAAGAATTTGCCTGGGAAGCTTCCTGGGCTTTCGCCCCCCCATGCCCGGAACCTCGATAGTTTCTTCGCTGCTGATATTTTTTGCAATGCAAGTTCCATACTTCTTCTTTATTTTCTCCGCTTCTCCAAGCGGTGCGTGCAGTCCAATTGCCAGGTCATTTGTCAGGTTGTTGCCCCCTAATGCAAGCACGAAAGTATGCCTGATATTTTTGTTGCAAAATATAGCCAGATCGCTTGTCCCTCCACCGAGGTCAATCAAACCCGTACCCAACTGCTTTTCTTCTTCGGTCAGCACGGCTTCGCCGGAAGCAAGAGATTCCAGAACAATATCACAGACATCAAGACCAGAACGGTTTGCACACTTGACAATGTTGTGAGCCGACGTTACAGCTCCGGTCACAATATGAATTTTTGCCTCCAGCCTTACCCCTGCCATACCAACAGGATTTTGAATACCTGCCTCATCATCAACAATGAATTCCTGGGGAATCACATGTATTACTTCCCTGTCCATTGGGATTGCCACAGCTCTTGCAGCATCAATTACTCGCTCAACATCAAGCTCAGTTATTTCAGAACTTTTTACCGCTACAATTCCGCGGCTGTTGAAGCCGGTTATATGTCCTCCTGCAATTCCAGCATAAACCGATGAGATTTCGCAACCGGCCATAAGCTCCGCTTCCTCAACCGCTTTTTTTATAGATTCTACGGTTGATTCAATATTCACCACTACTCCCTTACGAAGCCCGATTGAAGGGTGGGTGCCTATACCGACTATATTGATTTCAGCGCCGGATATTTCACCAACAACAGCGCAGATTTTGGTAGTTCCAATATCAAGGCCTACAACAATTTCTTCCTTTCCCTGCATGTTAAACCTCCTGATGATCCCCGGCAGATGATTCATCATTCACAAGATTTACAACAATACGATCCAGGTGATTCAAATCAATAGAATTGAAATCCGGAAAACATCTCTTTTTCTTCAGGTAAAAAAGCACGCTTTCAAGCCTTTCATACTTGTCTGGATAATCATGATAGCCCAATTTTATTACTCTTACTCGATCAAATGCATAGAGGGTAAGACCTGTTTGTCTGTCCACCCTGATTTTTCTTATTCTCCTGTTTGGAAGAATGCTATCAGATTCCCGGCCAAGACGTAAAACTTCCATTACTGCATTAAAAGATGTGCTGCGTGGCTCAGCGGAAACATTCAGGTCTGAAAATTGAAGTCCGCTGACAATTGGCAAAACATCAGGATCCGATGCAGTCCATTCTTTAAATACTTCTCCATTAACGTTTATAAGGAACCTGCGGCCAAGATCTAAAATGGCAAGCGGTTCATGCTCCTTAATACCAATAGTTATTATGTCCGGCAGTTCTCTTCTGACTTCAGTCTCGGCTATCCAAGAATGCGCCAGCAATCTGTTTCTTATTATTGAAAGATTTACGGAAAGAATATTTGTTCCTTTATTTATATTTGCCTGTTCAAGGATATGCTGTTTTGAAAGTCGATGCGCTCCTTTAATGACTATGTTATCAGCCCTGAAATAGTCACATTGTGTAATGAAATCGTGAGCCAGAATAAAAACAAAGCTCATTACAGTTAAAATGCCGACCGCAGCCAATATCTCGAAACAGAAAACAAAGCGCTGTAATATTTTGACGCGTTTTTTGGTTGATGTGCCCTTGTAACAGTTTTTTCTTATCTGATTATTGCCCAACAATTTTTACCTCTGGCTCCAGGTTAATGTTGAACTTTTTTGACACCGTTCCCCGAACAAGTTCTATAAGAGCCAGTATATCGGAGGCCGATGCTCTGTTCCTGTTAATGATAAAATTGGCATGTTTTAATGAAATTTTTGCTCCACCTATTGACTTGCCTTTAAGTCCGGCCAGATCAATAAGCTCTCCCGCTGTTTTACCGGACAAAGGGTTTTTAAAAAAACATCCTGCGCTAGGCAGGCCCGCCGGCTGTCTTTCTTTTCTTTCTTTCAGAATTTTCTCAGCATCTTTTTTAAGTTTCCGCGGGTCTGAAGGACGCAGGCAAAAGCATGCCCCTAATATAATGGGCTGCCCTTGATTACCTCCTTTTACTTCATCTTTCAGAGACAGTTTTCTGTATTCAAAGTCCAAATTTTCTCTCATGATTATTTTAGTATGCCCGTCAGGCAGCAAAATCTTTATGGAATCAAGAACACCTTTTATTGATCCATGGGCAGTTCCGGCATTCATCATTATGCCTCCACCCACCGTACCTGGAATACCAACGGCAAAATTCATCCCTTTGAGGCCATTCTTAACAGCAAAAGAGCAAAGAGCCTGCATCCTTGCCCCAGCCAAGGCAGTAACAATGATACCATTTCTTTCCATATCTTTTTTGGTAATGGTCTTTAGACATTTCGTAAGTACAATTACAATTCCTCGTAAGCCGCTGTCTTTTACAAGAAGATTCGTTCCCTCTCCGATAACAAGAAAAGGAATATCCTTCTTCCGGCACCACCTGATAAGATCCGCAAGTTCTTCGGGCTTTTCAGGCATGACAAAAGCGTCGGCCGCACCCCCCACCCGTAAAGATGTATGCTTCGACATAGATTCATCAAATCTGACGCTGTTTTTAAACCGGCTTTCAAGCCATATTTTTGAATCAGAATCAAGCATTATAAATGGTTTTCGGTTCACGGTTCACGGTTCACGGTTTACAGTTTACAGTTCACGGTTCATGACTAATGACTCAAATTTTTTTCAAAAAAATACCTTGACCTCACATGAAATATAAACTTGAGTTCTCACAACTAAGCCTTTTACTTTTATGTTTACTCAACCGTAAACCGTGAACTGACAACCGTAAACCGTTACTTCAATATATCCAGTATCTCTTCCCCGACTTTCCATACATCTCCTGCCCCTAAAGTTAGCAGTATATCTCGCTCTTCTAATATTTCATTCAAATATAAAACAGCCTCTTTGAAACTTTCTTTGAACACAGCTTCTTTATGGCCATGTCTCCTGATGCTTTCACAGAGGATACAGCCATCTATGTCCTCTATCTTTTCTTCTCCCGCAGGATAAATTGGAAGAACTACAAGCAGATCTGACTGGTAGAATGAGCGCGTGAACTCATTAAAAAGCGCTTTTGTTCTGGTATAGCGGTGCGGCTGAAAAACTGCAATTATACGCCTGCCCGGCCAACTTTCTTTTACAGCCCTCAGAGTAGTTTTAATCTCTGTTGGGTGATGCCCGTAATCGTCAATAACTGTAATACCCCTTTTTTCTCCTTTGATCTCGAGCCTTCGCTGAACACCTTCAAGAGTTTCCAGGGCATACTTGATAATATCAAAGGGAATATCCAGCTCAATTCCAACAGCAATGCTTGCCAAAGAGTTATATACATTGTGGGTACCGGGAAGATTTAAAGTTATGTTTCCAAGCATATCGCCCATATGATAGATATCAAACCTGCTTTTCTGATTGCTGAACACAATGTCTCTTGCATAAAAGTCAGCCTGGGTGCTCATCCCATAGGTAGTAAAGCGTTTCTTAATCTTCGGGATAAGCTCCTGTATTGGCTCATTATCAAGGCAAAGCACGGCAAGACCATAGAAAGGTATCCTGTCAATGAAACTTAAGAAGATTTTTTTTATGGAAGTTAAGTCTTTATAAAAATCGAGATGTTCTCTGTCTATATTGGTTACTACCGCTATAGTAGGCGACATTTTAAGGAAAGACCCATCACTTTCATCAGCTTCGGCTACTATAAAGTCACCTCTGCCAAGCAGCGCATTTAAGTCTATGCCTTTAAGTTTACCGCCGATAACCACTGTAGGATCAAGCCCTCCTTTACTCAGGACCGAAGCAATTATTGAGGTTGTTGATGTTTTCCCATGCGCACCGGCCACAGCCACGCTGTACTTTAGCCGCATAAGTTCAGCCAGCATTTCCGCTCTTGGTATTAGAGGAATTGAAGCTTTTCTTGCAGCAGCGACCTCCGTATTATCCAGCCCGATTGCAGATGATGTCACAACAACATCAGCTCCCCTGACCTGTTCCGCGGAATGCCCTTCAAATATTGTACCGCCAAGCCTTTTCAGCCGCCTTATAATGCCTGATGACCTTATATCAGAACCAGATACCTTATAGCCGAGATTAAGAAGGAGCTCGGCAATGCCGCTCATTCCTATTCCTCCGATTCCTACAAAATGTATGTGGTATTTTTTAAGATACATGATCTTGTAGTTTACATTAAAAGTTTCCCAAATGGATTATTGTTTTATAATTTTAATGACTTAAGATTAAAATTGAAAATTTATCGGGTCAGAGGAGGCTATAAAGCCTCCGTCTGCCCACAGAACCGTACGTACGGGTGCGTATACGGCTCCTCATGTAATTTTAATCCATTGATTTAGCCCAAACCAGTGAGGGTATTTCC
>Ga0164313_10002653_pt1 | contig 15996 bp, 9 predicted proteins | sample GuaBasSedimGuay4_FD_113735 | JGI IMG/M metagenome (GOLD analysis project Ga0164313, IMG submission 113735) | Subseafloor sediment microbial communities from Guaymas Basin, Gulf of California, Mexico - Guay4, Core 4569-4, 0-3 cm | ecosystem: Environmental > Aquatic > Marine > Hydrothermal vents >... | reverse complement strand
CGTTTCGGCGACGACAGGGCTGGATTCCGAGTGGAAGGACTTTCTCTTCTGGCGGAACCGAATCCTGCTCGCTATGCTTCATTGGCCCTTAGGTCTGCTGCTGAAGACGGTCTTTCCGATCGTCGTCATTGACGGGATCGTCGCGCAGTTGTGGCAGGACTCCAAGCTACAGCGGAAGGCGCTGAAGGGTGCCCTCAGACGGCTCCCCCGGATTGCGTGGCTTCGAATGGGGCTCAAGGGGCGGGACCGGGCCTGGGTCGGGATGCTCAAACCTCCCGGATCCGTGCCTGTGATCACTCTGCCTGAGATGCCGGTCGCTGCCGAGGAGAAACCCGTCCGGGACGATGTCGTCAAGGCTCAAACCCTCGTTCGCTCGTGGAGAGAGGACCTCGACGACGACCAACCTGCCGTGGTCATTCTCGGGACTTGTCCGTTGCCATTTGAAGAGGCTCGGATGAACTTCGCTCCCGGAGGCCGGACCTGGCAGTTTGTCCAGGGCCTAGCGGCCGACGGAATTCTCCCTCTGGTTCTGTGCGAGAGGATGCCCGGTGGCTACGACGGCCCCGATCCCGGTATTGATGTTGAACAGATTAAAACGGCGATGATTGTCAGGATGTCGGCAGAGGACTTTCACAATGGTGATGCCGTCCCGCGGTTGCTCAAGACTCTCCTTCCCGATTGTCTGGTTGGGGCCTCCGCCCGGCCTTCCGCTCGGGCGATCACTGTTGCGAACGGTAGGCCAGTGTGGGTTGATCTTTTTGGTGACCCGATGGCCGAGGCCCAAGCTCGAGCCGCAAGGTATTCCGAGGGAGATCAGTTGACCGCCTACCGGGACCTGGTGGCGACGCTGGTCGAAAACGGCGATGCATTTTCGGTGGTGTCTGAACGCCAGCGCCTTACAGCCTTGGGACAATTGGGTCTATTGGGCCGGCTCAACCGCCGGACGGCAGGCCACGCACTGGTCCATGTCGTGGCATGTGCGACCGACGGTGGCCGAGACGTTTCGGTGGTGGGAACACCCAGCAAATGTGGACCTGTGGCTCTTCCGGACGATGCCTTCGTCGTCTTGTGGAGCGGTGGTTTCAATACGTGGTGCGATGTGCCGACCCTGGCGCGTGGCATCGAAGAAGCGATGAAGGTAGCGCTTGATTTGCACCTGGTCGTCACTGGTGGTGCAATTGCCGGGCACGACGACGACAGTTGGCGGGAATGGATGATGTCGGTCGAGGCCTCACGGTGTGCGGATCGCATTCACATCCTCGGCAGTTTGCCGACTTTAGAACTCGGAGGATGGATCGACCGGGCGGATGTCGGTGTGATCACCGAAAAGGTGTTGCACGAAAGAGAGCTGGGATCGAGTGCTCGAATGGTTCGGTGGCTGGAGGCGGGATTACCCTTCGTCGCCACCGCACAGTCGGAGTTGGCACAGCTGTGTATCGAAGAGGGTGCTGCATTTGGCTACACTCCGGGCGACGGGACATCCCTGGCCTCGACCCTGGTGGCTGTGTGTGGTGACCGAAGCGTATTGGCCGGCGCCTGCAGCCGGGCTCGGGAGGTGGCTTTGACCTTGGAGGCCACAGCGACGACAGGACCCTTGAGGCAGTGGGTTGCCAAGGCGAGACAGGCCCCGGACCGGGTGGGTGACGAGGCTAATCCTCTGTCGCATTGGGCACTGGCAGGTGCGCTCAAACTACTTGAAAACGAGCGAGAAGGTCTCATGAGGGAAAGGGCCCACCTCGAGGCGGAGACCGCACAGGCACGCACCTATATTGGTGAGATTCATAGCTCTGTGATGTGGAGAACCTGGGCTGTTTTTCGAAGGCTCAAGGCCATCCTGACTTATCCCTGGAGAAAGGTCCTGGGCCGTACGGGAGGGTGACAGATCTATGAGAGAATGCCCTGTCATGTTGTGGAGAGCCTGATATTGTCCAAGCTGCTGGTTTTGGGTGTCTGCCCTTTGCCCTTTGAGTCGACCACCCGGTCCTTCGGGCCGGGGACGCGGACCTGGCAATTGGTCGAACCGCTGTTGAACGATGGCCACGCCGTGACGCTGGTGGCTCTGAGAATTCCCGGCACCTATCCAGAGGACGCCCCGGCTGAGGTCCTGCGCAGTGACGGTTTGTTCAATTATGCCTCGGTCACGCACGAGGTTTTCTCTGGGACCCGCTATGCCGAGAGTGTCTATCGAGATTTCAAGCCCGACGCGGTGATCTTCGCCCACGGGTCGGCCAGTTATCTCGAACATCTCCTGGAGCCTGATGTCCCCGTCTGGATCGACCTCTGCGGGCACGTGATGGCCGAGGCTCAGGCCAAGGCAGCTGTTTACGCAGACGATTCGTACGTCGACTATTTCTTTAATCGCAGCGTCGGCGCCCTGTTTCACGGAGACCACTTCTCGACCGTGTCCGAAGCCCAGAAGTTTGCCCTGATCGGCGAGTTGGGCCTGGCGGGGCGGCTCAATGCGGCGACCGACGGCCACGAGCTGGTCTCGCTCATCCCCTGTGGCGTTGAAGAGGAAGACTACATTCATACAACGAAGGTCTTCCGCGGAATCGACGTTGACAAAAAGGCCTTCGTTGTCTTGTGGAGCGGTGGGTTCAACACATGGACCGACGTCGACACCATGTTCTCTGGGCTCGAGTATGCGATGAAGCGTGATCCATCGGTTTTTTTCGTTGCCACCGGGGGACAGATCGACGGGCACGATGAGAAGACCTATCCGCGATTCGTCGAGATGATCGAGACATCGGACTATCGGGACCGCTTCATCCTCAAGGGCTGGATCGACCGGGATGACGTGCCCAGTACATACCTCGAAGCCGACGTCGGGATTAACTGCGAGAAGGACATCTACGAGGTTCGGATGGGCTCCAAGCACCGGATCCTCGACTGGTCGCGTGCGGCGCTGCCCGTTGTTTCGACCCGGGTCACCGAGTTGAGTGTTGCCATTGATCAGGAAGGCGTTGGCTTTATCTGTAAGCCTGGAGATCCTCAGGCCTTGGGTCGTGCCATCCTCGACGCGGTGATGCGGCGGGCGGATTTGCCCGAGATGGGCCGACAGTGTCGCGAGGCCCTGCGCCGACTCTACAGTTTTCGTGCCTCGACGAAAGAACTGAGGCGATGGGCCGAAAGCCCGACCTTCGCTCCGGACCGACATCGGAAGCCGTTGTGTCTGCAGCGGGTGCTCGAAGGATCCGTAGGAACTCTCCCCGCATTGGCGCAGGATGTGGAAGAGGACTTCAGTTCCGAGACCCGCCTGCAGTGGCTCCGGCGAGTCGTAAAAAAGTCCCACCAGGATGGTGGTTTCGGCATGATCCTCAAAAGGATGCTCTCTCGGATTTCGGGTCATGAGTCGCTGAGTGAGGGTACATCTCACAAAGAATAGAGCCGGCCCAGGGAGGGGATAAACCCATCCCCTACAACAATCGCCAGGAGTCAATACCCCGAAACGACAACTTCGGTATCTTCCTGCATGGTGACTTCCAGTCGGAGAGAAGGTTTGGCCTGACGGTGCTTCTTTCCCCACGGTTGGCCCTGGGCTCTGAACTCGCAGCCGGATACCCTGATATTTCCTAAATTCTTTGCCCCAGGTCCGTCACATCTGACGATACAGGGCTGTGGAATCATGATATCGGCAGTCGCCTCGGCTGAGAGATCAATCTTTGGTTTGCCTCCGACGTTCGAACTTTCGAAATCAAGATGGCCGCCGACGATGTTCATCTGGGTTATTTGAGGCACGTCCTTGACCGAGGTTTGCGAGGCGCTGGCCGTGATTTCGATGGATTTCAATCGTGAGAATTCCATGTCCGAGTCTGCCAGAATGCCGCGGGTATGGCCGGTGATATCGGTGACTTCACCGTTTCCATCGACGATCGAAAACGCGAAGTCTCCTTCAACAGCCTCGATGTCAACCGTTGTGCCTCGAGAGCTTTGAAGATCGATACGACCTGCCCAGTCATCGATGCTCAAACTGCCCCCCTCCAGGGTGGCTCGAATGTTGCCCTGGCCGCCGGAGAATTGGCTCAGAATTCTGGTCCCCGTGAGACGAGCCAGAGCCATGAGACTGTTAAGGATCTGCAATTCAGAGTCACTGCCGGAACCCTCGAAGCGGCCGTTATGGCCTGAGACAACCAGGGCGCTATTTTCGGACTGCCCTTTGATGGCGCCGGTTCCACCTTCGACCGTCAACTGGCCTTGGGTCATCGTAACCTCCAGGTCTCCTTGGTTGCCGACGATGACCCCGCTTGCGTACTCTTGAGCGTTGAGAGTGATGTTCCCCTGATGGTTTTGGATCCTGAATCGGCCTCCGGTGGCTTCGATCTCCAGAGTCTGAGACGTTTGGTCCAAGGTCAGGTCAGCATCAGTCAAAATAATCTTCGTACAGCCTCCGCCGGTGACATGGGCAGCGCCTCCCACCAGGTTCAAGAGCCGAGGCGCTACACACCCTTCCCCTTCTGACTTGCCCCGGTCTGATTTCTGATCATCCTTCGCCACTTGGTCTGAGGTTTCCGGGCCGGTCACCGTCAGATCCAAATTAGCACCTTCAATTTGAAAATTCTGGGTGGGCTGGAGCATGAAGGAAAAGACGAGGTCGTTCAGGGAGTCCTGGCCTTCCTGGTCGCGGACCCTGACCACGTTGTTGCTGACTGAGACCCCAATTGACTCGAGCGGGACCTCCGAACCGTCCGTTCGGAGCACCCGCAACGCTGGGTTTTGGGTGGCGTTCATCGAAATTTCGACCCGACATTGTTCGAGATGCACCGTGAGGTCAGTTGGTCTGAGAGGCAAGGAAAGAGCCATCGTTGAATGGGGGGCAACCGCGAGGCCCAGCGCAAAGGCGGCCGACAATTTAGCGATGTTGATCATCATGCGGGGAGCATATCCTAACCCGTGGAGCCGGAAGTAAGAGGCCAACCCGGCGAAGCCGGAACCAAGGAGTGCCCGACCGGCTCGCCGGGTAGCAGTTAGCTGTTGGCCGTTAGCGGTTAAGTTGGCAATGCTCGGAAATTGATGTCCGGGGAACGCGGGCTTCCAGCCCGCGCCGGTTCATACCCGATTCCGGCCAAGAACGACGGAGAATCGAGGGCCGCAATCCTGGCAAGCAACTCCCGTAAATTGAAGTGTTTGCTTCTTCGCTGTCTGGTTTTTGCCTCGATTTCTCGAAGTTGTTCGGGTGTGAGTGGCTAAGGTAGACTTCGCAGCGAATGAGGTGTACGAAGACCTTTACTGCACCCGAGGAGACATGGAAAACCGCATCAAGGAACAGCCGTTGTGTCTCTTTGCCGATCGTACGAGTTCAGCAATATTTTCAGCAAACCACCTTCGTTTGCGGTTTTCCGGTGTGGCCATTTTGAAGGTTCTCCATTGGGATCGAGAGGATGGACTAGTCGCCGTGGGCAATGGTGTCCTCAACATCCGCCGAGCAATACCCGACGAAAACCGGGAATTGTTGGAGCATGTCGGGTGAAGAAGGGAAATACCGGTCCTGTCCCTTCAATGTCTGACTCTCAGAATAACGATCTGGCTGCCGATCTCGAGCTAGGAAATCAGTCGAATCGGCAGCGTCGATTCCCGGCTGTTTTTATACGATTGCTTCTTATGCTCAGCTCCACACTTCTGGTTCTTGTGGCTATCGAGATCGTTTTGTTCGCTCTCTCTGCTGAGGACGGAACTCTCACGTTCAGGGGAGAGGAGATTGTTCTCGATCCAAAGGCGCAGGCCGGTTCGGAAATTCGGCATCTCGTTGATCTCTACACCCAGAACCGGGATTCGGTGGTCCGGATTTACGATCCGATTGTTGGGTGGCGGACTCGGCCAGGGATAGAAAGACCCATGATGACTGTCAGTGAGGCTGGCTTTAGAGGGTTGAGGTCGGTCACCGAGGAACGTCCTTCATGCTTTCGAATCGTGACGTTTGGTGATTCTTTCACTTTCGGTGCAGAGGTTCTTGATCACGAGGCCTGGCCATACCTTCTTCAAAGTCTACTTGAGCGCGCCGGACTCGGAAACGAAGTTCTGAACTTTGGCGAAGGGGGATACGGTACCGACCAAGCCTACCTACGCTGGACTCGTGAAGGACCCCTGTTTCAACCTGATCTCGTGATTTTTGGCCTACAGCCAGAGAACGCATTTCGCAACCTCAACGTGGTTCGGAATCTCTATTTTGGATCACCATTGCCGTTTTCGAAGCCGCGGTTCGTTCTCCATGAAAACCAATCACTTCAGTTGGTTAACAGTCCCCCCGTGTCCCCAGAAGGAGTTTGGCAAGCTATCGAAAACGGTTCCTTGCTTCGGCACGAACGTTACCAATCCAAATCCGGCCGCAACTGGTGGGCGAACGGCCGAATTCTGGCACTGTTCAGAAACCAAATGTACAAAAACCCGAGGCCATGCCGAGTCTCGGGCCTGTTCCCTGAGACTGAGGCTTATCGATTGATGCGAGCCCTGATTCTTCGGTTCCGAAGTGAGGTGATTGCCGGCGGCACTGACTTTCTGGTCGTCCATCTCCCAAACAAGCCAAGTGTCAATTCGATGCAACCTCTTGCCTACGAGCCTCTTCTCGAAGAATTGGCGGAAGACGGTGTTGTGGTCCGACCTGAATCGCAGTTGCGGGCTATTCCGCCCAATGATCTATGGGCTGGAGAGGGCAAAGGTGGACACTATAGTCCATTGGGCAATTCAATCATTGCCCAATTCGTGGCCAACTCAATCGTTAGCAGTAAAGTAGCATCCGAGCCAGATCGGATGAGTAGGCCGGCCCCCTCATTTGCGAAGTAGCATAATGCTCTTCGAGTTCAACGGGCTTTGAACCCAGATATTTACAAGGGACCCCTCAGCCCCATCAAGGGATCTTTAAACTGGTGTCAGGGCATAAGGGCCGAGTTTCCAGAGAATCGGAAGGTCGTGACACCCCTGATAGGGTTTCTCTTCAGCCACGAGAATGACCTTCATTCCTGCCCTTCGGTTCGGATTGTCTTAGGTTCCGGAACTAGCCCGTACTTCTCACCAGTGATCTACTACGACGCCCGATACACCATACCGTGCTTTTCGCAACCCGCCCTCCCTCCAGCCCATGCCGGTCGCTTCGCGACCTCCGCGGCTTCGCCGTGATCGACCTCCAGGCTATGCGCGATGTTCCCACGTACTGCAAGTATCTGCGTCGGTCGAGCCCCGAAAAACCCAACATGGCAAGGCGTCTCGGGCCTCTAGCCTATTCAATTACGAAAAGGAAGGTGCAGAACAAAGAGGCATAAAGCACGCCTTTGCGTTGATCTTCCTGTTTTCGACGCCTCGAATCGCTTGACGCCATTTCTCCGCCCGGCGTAAAATCCGTGGATGATCTGGACTTGGTTTTGCGTCAAACTGTAGATTCCCGCATCGCTCGTATTTTCCTTGGTTTCGCGGTATTTGGCTTCGTTGGGACATTGGTCTGTGGCCTTGGGTGGTTTATCTCTCAATCATCAGAGATCTTGAGCATCAATGATTTGACAAAGGAGGATCGCCAACGGCTGGTTGAGGAGTTCTTTGATGTCAGCGGAAAACGTTACGCACCATCATGGTTTGCTCCCAGCGTTGGATATACGTTGCTCCGTGGACAGAAGGTGACCGCGTGGTCCGACACCTTTACCTCAAACGAAATTGGCTACCGCACAGGTCCGGTCGAAAAGCCGGCAGACGTTTTCAGGATCGTATTCGTTGGTGATTCGTGGACCTACGGGATGGGTGTCAGGGAGCAAGAGTCGTTTCCGAAACGTCTTGAGGAACTGGCCAATCGTCACGGAGGATATGGTCAGAAAATTGAGACTTGGTCACTGGCCCTCCCTGGTTACAACACCATGAATCAAGTCTCTGGGCTTGAGGTGTTTTTCGACAGAATTGAGCCTGATGCGGTTGTGTTCTGTCCGACTCGAAATGACAATGATTCAGGACTCTATGTACTTCCGAATGGGTCTGTGCGACGCCCAACCGGAGTCTTGCGAGATGGTTTTGGGGCTGACCACTCCCTAACTTATACCTATCGATTTCTGGATTCATTCCCCTACTTAGACCGCTGGAACCAGGCTTTCGGAGCCTTGGCTAAGGCCGAACACTGGCTTGGGGAGCGGGGAGTACCGGTGATTTTTTTCTTTGTGGCTTACTGGGAGCCTGAGTTCATCCATCGCAACATGTCAGACGCAGGATGCCGAAGTCCGTACGTTATCGCTCCAAACGAGATGGCTTCTGGTAAGTGGAAAGGACCTCCACCGTGGTTTCATGGAACACCTGAGACCTATGATCTGTACGCTCGCATGGTCTACGCCGCACTCGCGGAGACACTTGATTGGACTCCGATCGATACCACCCAAGACGAGCTGCAGGCTTCGTATTTCGAAAATGTGCCATCGGGAGATTGGACCAAGGAGAGCTTGGCCGCCACGCGCAGATGGTGGTCACAGATACCCAACCACTACCGTGCTCATCAAGGTGTGAACAAGTCGCAGTGTGCGGGCCCGATGGATTGTCCTACCGGTTTGATGGGCCGGGCCACGACGGTGCTGATACTCAGAAGGGATGGGTCCGACCGAGTGAGGATCAGGGTGCGCCGTGTCGAGGATATGGCCGGCCTCTATCCGGTACGGTTGACCGCAACCATACCTGATGAGGGGGGATCGACTCTGGCAACTGCGATTGTGCTTCGAGACGGACCGGTGGTTACGGATTTTGAGTTGACACTCCCGGAGTCGATCGCTCCTGGATCCGTAATTGAAGTTCAGATTCGGGCCGATCGAGCGGCACTTGCGTCCGACGTTCTTGCGCTTCGTTCTGTGTATATTGAGCGGATCGAGCAATACTAACTCGTGGGTGATATGCCAATGCAGGCAGGCCCTTCCATTTCGATTGCATCTTATGATGACGAGAGCTTCATCGTCGTCATCAGGGGTGCAGTACTGTATTTCGAAAGGCCTAGGAATAGCCTGTGAGTCAACCAATCCCCCTCTTCGAACGCTCTACCCGCTTGAGGCTATTCGTGACCACTGTGATGGTTGTAGCGCTGTGCGTGATGACCGTGCTGGTGCGGGGTTTTTGGCTGAACGATGGGCGTGGCGCGGAGTTTCGTCCCATGCCGGACTGCATGGAATATGCGGCCTCAGCTCAGGGGCTGGCCGACAGCGGAAAGTTTTTCTTGCAGATCGGCTCGTACGAGGTGCGGCCCCGGTACTCTCCCGGGTGGCCTATGGTGCTGGCCATTTTTCTTCTTTTGGGTATCGAGGGTACAAGGCTTTGGTGGATATCAGTTGGCGTTGGTGCATTAACCGCTGTCGTATTGGCTTTGCTCACGCGGGAATTGGTGCGTCGCCAAGTTGCACCTGGCCAGAAAGTGGCACGGCGTGTTTGGCTTGCAGGTGATTTCTCCGGTCTACTGGTCGGCCTCGCTTGGTGCCTGGCTCCCCTGACCATAGACCAGGGCCAGACTCTGATGACCGACGAGGTGGCCACGCTTGGGTCGATTCTCGCCCTGTTGTGTCTGGAACGAGGGGCCAGCTCTGGTCGAGGCGGTTGGCGTTGGTGGCTGTTGGCCGGATTTGGACTTGGTGTCGTAGCATCAATAAGAAGTGTTTCAGGAGTTTTTCTCTTGCTGCCGGCGCTCGTCGCTCTTTTTGTGCTCTTCCGTCGGTATGGAATGGGCGCGGCCACCCGGTATGCCATTGTGCTTGGTATCGGTGGGACAATCGCAGTCATCCTTGTCACCGTAGTCTTGGTTCGGTCCGGGTTTGCACCCTGGCTCGGTGGGTCGTATTCTTTCTGGGTCCCTGAGTGGTATGAAAGGTGGACGGACACCTTCAATCTGAGATACGCAATTCAGGGGAACGCACATTTTTCGCCCCGACGTGTTCTTTCAGGGAAGAATGTTGGTCACTTTTTCTTTTATTTGGCGGTTCTTTCCGGTATTCCAGGATTTGCAATAAGGCATTACACGGGTCTGCTGTGGCCTGCTGTCGGTGGTATTTTTGGGTTGACTCTTTGGTGGCGATCTGGCGGAGCAGAACAGGCCTTCGTGCGTTTGGCCGGCATCGCCTTGGCGCTCTGGCTTGGCGCCCACATCGCACTCTATTCGGTCTATTTTACTGCTCACGGGAGGTTTCTTCTTGGCCCGATGGCGTTGTTGTTGATTCTTACTGGGTTGTGCATTGGTACGTTCTTTTCAAGATCTGGCTGGAGACCGATAACGATTGCGTCGGGACTTACTTTGGGGATGCTCGCCACCACCGCGTGGATGGTCCAAGATATTTCACGCCATCCACGCCCGGTGGCAAAATCGAACGAGGCAGTCCGGGCTGCTCACTCCATATGGATAGGTCTGGACGATGCCAAACGTAGCCGACGGCGCATTGGTTTTGATACCGTTCGAGCTCAGGCCATCGGATTGATGACCCGCGAGGACCTCAAAGAAATTCAAGGGTTTGGTCGGCTGGAAAAGACCCTTCACGTCCAACAACTGAGGCTTGCCGGCCGAATCGACGCTTCATTTCATCCATTAGCTTCGCCGTTCATTCACGGCCCAGAGGGCCATATTGGCCCAGTCTCGAGTTTTCCTCAGACAATCCCAGACACCCAGTCTGGCGAGGTGCTTTTTGCAGACGGATTTGAGAATGGTTCCTGGTCAGCTGGATTCACAGTCGTTGAAGACTGACTGGGCCACAATGACAGGCTCAGAGAGATCCGGTAGAAAACAGTTGAAAGAGGGAACGGCAGAGGGCGCAATACTAAATTGAGCTGTTTGCTGTGACAGCCTGCGCCGGATCTCCGGGCGGCAAACCAAAGACGAAAAAACCCGGCGGGGGCGGCCCCCGCCGGGTTTGCTGAGTTCAGGTCAGTCAATAAAAATTTTATGGCGCCAAAGTGCGATAGGACTCGAATTCGTCGAAATACATGGAGCCACCTGTGATGGTCGTATCAACGTTACCAACCGCGCCCATGTGCAGGTCGTCGGCGGTGATGTTGCTGTTGTTGATGCCAACACCGTGGAAACCACTCGAAGAAACAGACATGCCGGCCTGCGGACCTTCCACAATGGTGATGAGAAGATCACCGCCCGGCGTTCCGGGCGTTGGGCTGTTGGTCAGCTCGACCCGAATTTTGTGCCATGCCGTCGGATCCAGATTGATCCGGCTGGTGATCTTGAACACACCTGGGCTGTTGGTTCCCGCACGGCCCGAAAGACGGTACAAGTTAAATTTATTGGTCAGCAGGAGCTGAAAGGATGAGCGAAATGTTTGTTGATCAGTGGCGCGCATGAGAGAAAAATAGTGGCCAATAGATCCTGTCCCACCCATAGGACAGCTGTTGGGATGGAACCAAAACTCTGCACGGTAGGTGGTCTCGTCAACCGGTGTATTGTCAACAACCTTGGCGACTGACCCCGAGCCGTCGAAGATGACCTCGAGTCCATAATTAGTTCCATTTGCTGCTGCTGTGCCGTTGACAGCCAGTGTGTTGGCGGCCGAGCCAACCGTCGCCACCAAACCGATCACGATGACACTCATTAATACTTTTTTCATTTGCTTCCCCTTTCCAAAAACGGAGTTAGATCCAAAAATAATTGACCCGGAGGTCTGCTCCCTAACTATGACGCACGAGTCAAGCGAAGGTAACGCATTATGGTGTGAAGATATTGTTGAGAGCAGAAATCGGCCGACGTGGCGGATTTATGGACCAAACTCCCGTCTTCCACAGATTTCATGCTTCAGTCCACGATATAGCCGAGTTGCCTGAGCTGTTCTCGTGTTTGTTCGTTGACATCGCCGGTTGACCGAACTGCCGAACGAAGTCCTCCGGCCCACATTCGAACCAAGGTTGACTCGGTTTGATTGACAGATTCTGAGGCCTCAACCCAGGCGCCTTCTTGAAGTACGGCCTGCCACTGATCTTCGAGTTGGTCGAGGTCGAATGTGCGTTCCAATCGAGGCGGACGCGAATGCGGGGGGCCTTCGAATCGGCTGAGAAGCAGTAATTCTCCGGTCACTGCACCCTCGATGAAGAAGGTTACGCTCTCTTTGGGCGCCAAAGTAAAATTAAGTCGTTGGTTATACCACTTGATCTCATCGGTGGTGATGTCGAACGACTTGACCCGCAAAGGGTTGACGAGCCACCCCTTCAGGATAGCCTTCATCGGCAAGGCCTCGTTGTTGACGAAGTGAACCCGGAGGCCTGTGACTCGCTGCTCGAAGTCTTGCACAACTAACTGGTAAAGCGCGTCTGTCTCAGGAGAGCTTTCTGCAATATTCCGTGTTGCATTGGGATCTTGGGAAAGATCGTAAAGCCTCTCCAGACCGCGGGTTGCCGGCCAAGGCGAATTGTTGATCAGGTACTTCAGGTGGTTCGCGCGGCGAAGTGACAGGCCAAAGTTGCTGGAACCGGCGTAACTGACCGCATCCCCGATGTCCCCAGCATTATTGTCTGAAAGAAACTGGACCAGCGATTGACCGTCAGCCTCTTCAAGCGGCTTGAGCTCCAGAAGGTCGAGAATTGTGGGTGCGATGTTGATTGACTGGACCTGTTTGGTGACGCGGGTTCCCGGGGAAGATTGGCCTGGTGCGGCGATGATGAGAGGCACCATGATTTCGCATTCTTGAAGCGTTGCATGGCCGGCGAGTCCATTTTCTCCGAGTGCTTCCCCGTGATCTGAGGTGAGAACCACGACCGTCTCATCATCCAGACCGAGTTCCTGCAGCTTGTCGAGGAGTTTTCCGATGTGGGCATCGGCATTGGCAACGCTGCTGGCGTAGAGGGCACGGACCAACGGTTCCATTCCCGGGTCGATCGGTTCATACCGCGGACCGTTTTCAAGGTGACGCTGCATGAGCCGGCTGGTCAATTGATAGCCGGTCGCCTTGATTGGTTCAACGGGGCCGGTCGTAATGAGTTCGTCGACGCTCCCAGGCTCAATATCAAGAAAACCGCTCAGGAATGGTTCCCGAGAGCGATATGGAGCATGGATTTCATAGGTATGAAAAAGCAGAAAGAAGGGTCTCTCGGTGTTCTTTTCGAGCCACTGGAGTGTACGGTCTGTGCCTGTACCAATGTCGTTTCCGGTTTCTCGTGGACGGAGCTGAGGCTCGTAAAAATAATGGATTTCGTCGAAACCCTGCATCAAGGCATATTCAGAAGAGAGATAGCCGCCACCAGTGAATGCTGCGGTGGCAAAGCCTTGCCTGCGTAGGGTTTCGGCAAGGGTTGTCAGCGATTCATCGATTGGCTCGCCAACGTTCATACTGTGGTGGATCGGGTCCATTCCGGTAAAGATGGAGACATGTGACGGCAGGGTCCAGGGCGCTTGGGCAACTGTATTTTCAAAAAGGACAGCATGGTCTTTCGCCCAGGCGTCGATTCGCGGGGAAGAGTCAAACTCGTTTCCGTAACAAGAGAGACCGTCGGCACGCAGGGTGTCGAGGATGATGAGAATGACGTTCTTGTGCGATGGACGATGTTCTCGAATAGTGAGGGAGATGTTGGAGAAAGTAGGAAGTCCCGTCCGGAGGTCGAGGCCGTCTGGGCCATCGGTACTGAATGTCAGCCGCCCCCGGCTGCCGGTGAAGCGTTCCAGATCGACCACGCGTTCGTGCCACCCTGGGGCCTCATTGTCAGATGTCGGTGAAACAGTTTCTTCAAGAAGAACCTCGGCAGTCCCATCGGTGGGTGTCCATGTCACTTTGAAATGGACGTCGATCTTCAACTCAGGAGGCAGACCGAGGGCGAAGTTCAGTGTGGAATATTTTGGAATTGTCAGTTCGCGGGTGTAGGGTCGACTGGGGGGGACGAGCACGGCGTACCTGGTGTCGCCCGTGTAGTCCACGCGCCACGCCTTTTCAACCGCCGTGTTCAGTAAGGTATCCAGGATGACGTATTGAATTCCGGACACCGAGTTGATCTGCATTCGTCGGTCGGCAATCGAAATAGGGTCGAGACGGAAGGTGTCGATGGTTTCGGACCACAGATCGTGTCGAAAAACCTCAAAAGTGAATGTTGGCGTGAGGGTGCCGTTGGCATCGGGGTGATCAGCAGACAAAGATCGTTCTTCTGCGAAACCCTCTCCGGGTCGTGTCCAGTAAATCTGTGTCGCTGCGCCGCTCGTGAGGCCGGAGTGGACCACCCGGATGGCGTGAACTCGGCTTGAGTCGAGGGAAACATAGCGCACCAGTGCCGGGTCTGCGCTGTTGGGCCGAATGTAGAGTCCTTCCGTTTTCAAGGAATGGTCCTCGCCGATTCGCCGAAGGTCCCATGGAGCCAGATCAGCTTCAGTCTTGAACTCCCACCGAAAGACCTCCCGTTCCTCCCATATTGGAGCTTGAGAACTCAACCTCTCGGTTGTCTCAGGCATCAGCCTGATGATTCTGGTTGCTGTTGCGTCCCTGTTGTCTGGTCTGCTACACGCCCCCAAAAAAATGAGAAAACCGGCAACGATCAACCAAAGATATCTGTGAAACCCCATAAGTCCGCCTTATTCAACAACGAGTACTGAGAAACCTCAAAAGTGGCCCTGTTTTGCTGAACTCCCAATGAGGGTGTCTAGGACCACGGCGCTTTCATCTGGTCCGGCTCCTCCCCTTTGGCGATGGACGGACTCTTTGCGCGTATGACAAATGGGATCGACGGGTCATCGGTGACAAGTTCGATGTTCTCGAATCCGGCTGAGTCAACGAGTTCCCTGACGCATGTTCTATTTGGCAGCCAGAAGATTGTCGGGTCAAAGAAATCATCGTTTTCTTTTTCTTCGGTCGGCCCACTCTGGTGGCCGCGTGGATAGAATTTTGCCATCGAAGCATCGACGAGGGCGGGATCCTCGTGAATGGCGGTTTGCATCAACATGGTTCCGGTGCAAACACTGAGGATTTTCTCGAGGGCAAGGAGGGGGTGGCGAAGGTGGTAGAGGACACCATAGAAAAGCACGAGGTCAAATGTGCCGAAGGTCTTGGGGCTCAGGTCGTAAACGTTGCACAGGTAAGCGGTAGCTTTCGATCCGAGGGCATCACGACACATGTTAAAGCGTCGAACGGAATCGGGAAAAGAGTCAATTGCAACGACCTCGTCGGCGCCGTTTCGCTCGGCCAAGAATGAGAAATAGCCCTCGGCACATCCGATATCGAGCACACGCATTCCAGTCAAGTCGTCAGGTACGGCAAAATAGGGCTCTTTTTCAGTCGCCGGATCAGACCATCCCGGGGTAATAAGCCCATTGGGAAGAGGAATCTTCTGGAACCAGTATTTCTCACCCTCAACCTGATTTTTGATCCACTGTTTGAAGGTTAAATCTGGATTAGGGGGGGTTGGTCCGGATTTGTTGTCTGGTTGCATCTGGATTCTCCAAGATAGTTGATTCCCTTGAATTTTTGCCAATCCCAGGGGGGCTCCGTTGGTTCCGCCATAGGGTTCCGGAGTTGAGCTTCAGGTTACACTAAACCGTTTGTGTGGGCCAGAGGCCAGGCCGGGCCTCTAGGTTCCGCCGGTTAACGACCAGCGTTCGACGTTTTGGGTCTCGAATCCGTCGAAAAAGAGCAGGTCGGCACAGCTGGAGTTAATGAGGACAGCTCCATCGACGATCTCGTCGATGCCGCCGTTGGCCTCGGTGAAGGCCTCTGAGCTGCAGATGTCGGCAAAGGACAGACTGAAGCCATCGGTGTCGGTCTCGCGCCTCAGATGGAGCGAGGTGATGCCGGAGGCTGTGGGCTGGACTGTGAACTCGGCCCCGAGAACCCAGTCCGCGCTGTTGAGCAGTTGCATCTCGCAGGGAGTGGCCAGGGTGCCGGAGGTATCGGCGTTTGGGGTCCAGTCTCCGGCCAGGGCCCAGCCGATGCGGCCATCGGCGGCATGGTCCTGAATCAGGCCATCGACGGCAGCGGTGCCGCTGTTGTTTATTGAGTTGACGAGAGTCAGTTTCTGATTGTCGAAGGCGATGTCGACGACTGCGGTGGCGATGTGAGTGGCGCCACCATTCACGACTGACCCGCATGAGGGGGT
>Ga0164313_10002652_pt1 | contig 15997 bp, 15 predicted proteins | sample GuaBasSedimGuay4_FD_113735 | JGI IMG/M metagenome (GOLD analysis project Ga0164313, IMG submission 113735) | Subseafloor sediment microbial communities from Guaymas Basin, Gulf of California, Mexico - Guay4, Core 4569-4, 0-3 cm | ecosystem: Environmental > Aquatic > Marine > Hydrothermal vents... | reverse complement strand
TGGAGATATTCGGGCATTAAACAAGAAGCAAAAAGAAATTTGCAGTAGAAGAAAAATTTTACCTCCACCACCACAACAAATGTTTACAGAGTTTACAAAACCTATTCACGAACAACTAAGAGTTGAATTGCATAATTTTTACCAAAATTATTGATATCAAAAAAGCACCTTATGAACAAGGTGCTTTTATCTTACTAACTCAAAACTAATCATTATGAAAACAAAATCTTGGGAAATTCTGCTTCTGACAAGTAATTTGCAAATCCTGTGCCAAGATTATTTTTATGCTGTTAATGTTCCGTTAAAGCCAACTAACGTTTATTAAACCTCCTGTTCATTTTATGTTCATCATTCACATAGATCTCCATTACAAAACGTCCTTTTTCCAAATGACGCACATCTAATTTGAGATCTGTACCTTTTATATTTGGAAATATATGTTCCTCAACAAACTCACCATCTTTAGTAATATTAATCTTTAAAACGAATTCTTTGTTAGAAACTGTGTAAATAGTTAAAGAATCAGTTACCATTCTAGGAAAAATATTTACTGACAGATGTTCAACAGTTGTGTCAACTTTAGCTGATTTACTTACCCTAAACCCGTAATGTTGTCCATTTCCGTTATCACTTTCAAAAAGTTGTATAATATTCCCATCAACATCTTTTAAACGTAAATACCCATAACCCGCTTCTGGTTGAAACCAAAATTCAAGACCATCTCCTTTAGAATCAGTTAACATTAAAAAATAGTTTCCTTCAGCTAATTGCAAGGTATCAGAATACTTTGTTGCTGGTTTTAACATTTTTGGAGACTTCATAAAAACTGTATCTTTTTCACCATTTACTATAAAAAGTGTATTTTCTTCAGGTCTATTATTAGTCATGAAATCAACTACAATTTTTGAAGGTAAAGTTGGAATATCATCAAACTCCGAATCTATTTTATTATCTGCTTTCCATTCATCTTCCAAACCATTAGGCTTTGATAAAACTAGTGAAAAAGTATTTGTTCCTGTATTGGCTAATATCTCACCAGGCAAAGTGATTATTGCAGCTTCGTAAAATGCTAAATTCCCACTCCATTCGTAAACCATTTCTTTAAAACCAACTGTTTTATATGTGATTTTTAGTGATCTCAAATTCTCATTTCCAAGATTTCTTATTTTAATACGAGGATTAAATCCTGTTGGATTGTACCTATTGTAATTTACAGTATTATTGGGAGCAATTATCTCTTCAATTACCACATCGTTTGTATGATTTGGCTCCCAAAACTGAAAAAAGTAAGAGGTAATACTTTCTTTTGGCTGGTCAACATTATTGGCTGTAAAAGGCTCCATATTCAAATCAAGTGTATGCACGGTTTTTGTAAGAGGTATATCAATGATATCCGGTATTTGTAAATCACCCGGACACCAATATGCACGATCAAAAATCCATGTTCCACCTTGTGGGTAAAGTGGATTATCTCCACAATCTTTCCACATATCCCTATGATCAATTACTTTTCCATCGAAAACCAATTCTCTCCATCGGCTGCAAAATTCACTGCATCCATTGTTTTTATCCATTCCGTGACCGGTATGTTGAATTCGAAACCTTCCAAAAGAAGCTCCTTCATTTATTTCAATTTCTCTAGGTGCTAAACTTTTTTCAATATCATTTTCCGGATTTCCATATTGAAAATTACCTTCCCACATTTTATCAACACTAATAAAATTTGAAATTGAAGGACCAAAATCAACTTTAAAATCGATAGTTAGATCCCAACCCAAATCAGGTGACTCATACCCGCTATGAATATATTCAACTTCCACGCTATCACGCAAAAAAGGCTCGAAATCCGTAACATCAATTTTCCAAGTATAATTCCATCCTTCTTTAAAATTACTTCCATAGGGAGTTAACATTCTACCTATTTCGAAATTTATATTTTCCCCGTTCTTGCCACCAGTTCGCAATATATTAATGTGATCTGCATAATCCCAATGTGCAATTGCTCGATCTTCAGGATAGGCTAACGTAACATTCATTGTAATCCTCCTTACATCTTTATCCTTGTCAGGAAATGTTGCCCATTGCTTAAAACTTTTAGACCCCTTTGACGGATCCGTATTAATGAGAACTTTTTTATAAGCAACTACATATGTAGATTGAACAGAATCAGTCATACAAGAAGAAGTAAAAAATGCAATAAACAGCGTTAAAACAAAAATCTTAAAAAAATATTTCATGATCATAAAACAGGTTTTTTATACTTTACAAGACTGCAAAAATAAAACATAAGCCGTATTTTTTACTTTTTTTCTTAATAATATTAGGTATAATAGATAAAATGGTTGCACAATTTTTCAGGATAAATTGCTTGTCATAAATATGTAATTTACTTTTGATTTATCACACTATCAAGATCTTCCCAAAAAGATGTAAACGATTTTGAAACAACTTCTGCTTCATTTATAACAATCGGTACCTTTATAGCCAATGGTGCAAATGCCATTGCCATTCGATGATCTTGATAGGTATCAATTGCGATATTCTTATTTATTTTATTTGAAGCACTTAAATGCAGACTTTTATCCGTTACCTTTATGGAGGCTCCAAGTTTCTCCAATTCATTTTTTAAAGCAACTAACCTATCCGTTTCTTTGATCTTTAAAGTATGTAATCCGGAAATGTCACAGGCAATTCCCAAACCAAAACAAGTAACTACGACGGTTTGTGCAAGATCTGGTGAATCTCTCAAATCTAAGACTAAAGGTTTTAAATCGATTTTTTTCTTGGTCAAGGTAATCGTATTTATATCAAAATCAGTATCTACACCAAAATGCTTATACATCTCCATTAAAGAACTATCGCCTTGTAAACTGTCTTTTTGATAAGAACTTAAAATCACTTTCCCATTATCACTTATAGCAACCAAACTATAAAAATAGGAAGCCGAACTCCAGTCTGATTCCACAGTAATTATTTTATTATCTACATTTTGCAATGGGTCAACATTTATTGTATTCCCATTCCAGTTTTGGGAAAGCCCCAGTTGATCTAATAAAGCCAAGGTCATTTTTATATAGGGAACAGAGGTGACCTCTCCCAGTAGTTCAATTTCCAATCCATTTTCTAAGGAAGGAGCAACCAACAGCAAAGCAGAAATATACTGACTACTGATATTTCCCTCAATTCTTACCTTGTTTTTTGTGAGTTTTTTCCCTCTTAACCTTAACGGAGGATAACCTTCTTTACCCACATATTCAATATCTGCACCAAGCATTCTTAAGGCATCCACTAAAATTTTAACAGGTCGGTTTTGCATTCGTTCCGAACCTGTCAAAACCATTTCTCCACCTTTATTTACAGCATAATATGCTGTTAAAAAGCGCATTGCAGTTCCGGCATGACCAATATCAATCACATCGCTATCAGACATTAAAGCTTGTTGCAAATGCACAGTATCATCAGAATTGGAAAGATTCTTTAATTGAAAATTTGGATACAGTTGTTTTAAAATAAGTAATCTGTTCGATTCACTTTTTGAACCAGAAATTGCAATCGTTCCTTGTACAATACTACCGCTATAGTCAAGTTTTTTATTCAATTTATCTTTGATATTTTTTTGCTTTCCACTTGTAGTAAAAAGTGATGACAATGCCATAAACAATGGCTCCTATAAAGTTGGAAATTAGAAAATCTGTAGTTCCCATTTTGGTTACAACTTCTGAAAAGGCTTCTCCACTAAACAAGTCCCAAATTAATTTAAAAGCACCTGCTACAACAAAAAACAGACTAGCAGCAATTATAACCCCTTTATAAAAAGGCATTTCAACAAAATTCCGAATCATTATGCTTTATTTTTATCAGCTTTTCTTTTATAATAAAAACCCATGATTAAGCCATAAACAATTGCCCCAAAAAGATTAGAGATCAAATAATCAGTTGTCATAGCTTTATCTAAAATTGCAGAAAAAGTTTCTCCTTTAAATAAGGCAAACACTACTTTTATAATGTTTACAAATACAAAAAATAAAAGCGCAAGTGTTATCACATTTTTCCAAAAGGAATTATTCTCATAAAATTTAGCCATAGTTATTTCAATTTTTCATTATTGTGATGACGGTCATGATCACGTTTTGTTTTTATATCCAGTTTTTGATCAAAGGCCTTTTGCAGATCAATACCTGTTTGGTTTGCAAGACAAAGCACCACAAACATCACATCTGCAAGTTCTTCTCCCAGATCTTTATTTTTATCACTTTCTTTTTCGCTTTGTTCCCCGTATCTACGTGCAATTATTCGGGCAACTTCGCCAACTTCTTCGGTTAACTGAGCCATATTGGTAAGTTCATTAAAATAGCGAACTCCATGTTTCTTTATCCATTGATCAACTTCCAGCTGAGCATTTTTAATATCCATTTCTTATATTTTAAAGAACAAAGATAATTAGTCTTAACAAGAAAACCCCAATAATTTCGTTACTCTTGTTTTAAAATCAGTCATTTACAATAGTAAACTCTTGATTACCAAAACTACAAAAGCCTCATTCTTGAGGTTTTCTTATCAAAGACGGAGTTTTCGGGCAGGCACTAATTAGATTACCACTTAAGAATTTACCTGATCAAGCTCTAAAAGCTCTTCCAAAAAATTTCTTTTATTACTCATTCTGGGCACTTTATGTTGCCCACCTAATTTATTCTTATCCTTTAACCATTGGTAAAAAAGGCCTTCTTTTGCCTCGTGAATTTTTGGCAAAGCCAAAGTCATATCTTTATACCTTTTCGCTTCATAATCTGAATTTATTCTTTTTAAGGCATCATCCAGATTATTTGTGAAATCTGTAATATCCGTTGGCCTGTTTTTAAATTCTATCATCCATTCATGACCTCCACTTACATTTCCATTCATAAAAATTGGAGCCACCGTATACTCAGATATGATTGCATTTGTTTTTTTACAGGCAACTTTTAAAGCATCTTCAGCATTTTCAACTACCAGTTCTTCACCAAACACATTGATAAAATGTTTTGTTCTGCCTGTTATCTTGATCCTGTAAGGTTTTAAACAGGTGAATTTTACTGTATCACCAATTAAATATCGCCATAAACCTGAATTTGTAGTAATTACCAATGCATAATTCTTATGTAATTCAACTTCATATAATGGAATAGCTTTTGAATTTTCTTCTTCATATTGATCCATAGGAATAAACTCATAAAAGATCCCATAATCCAACATCAATAACATTTCATTAGAGAAATTATCATCCTGAATTGCAAAAAAACCTTCTGAAGCATTATAGGTTTCAAAATATCTAAAATTACTTTTTGGAATTAATTTTTCATACTGTTCACGATAAGGATTAAAATTAACCCCACCATGAAAATATACCTCCAGATTTGGCCAAACTTCTAATATATTCTTTTTACCGGTAACCTCTAAAATCCGGTTTAACAAAACAAGCATCCATGAAGGAACACCTGCCAGACTTCTGATATCTTCATCTTTAGTCTCTTCTATAATAGCATCCATTTTTGCTTCCCATTCATCCATTAAAGAAGTCTTTAAACTTGGTGCCGTACTAAAATCGGCCCAAAAAGGCAAGTTCTCAATTATTATAGCTGACAGATCACCAAAGTAGGTTTCATTATCCTCATGAACTGCTCTGCTACCACCTAAACGTAATCCTTTCCCTTTGAACATTTCTGTTTCTTCATTGTTATTGATATACATACACAGCATATCTTTACCAGCTTTCATATGGCAATCTTCAATTGACTCATCGCTCACCGGTATAAATTTACTTTTGGCATTTGTTGTACCACTTGACTTAGCAAACCATTTTATTTTTGTTGGCCAAAAAATATTCTCCTCTCCTTTTCTTGCTCTTTCGATCAGTGGTTCTACCGATTCGTATTTTTGAATTGGAACACGTTTGGTAAAAGATGTATAATCCTTAATACTCGGAAAATCATATTTTTTTCCTATCTCAGTAAACTGAGCCGCAGATAAAAGTTTAAACAAAACCTCATTTTGAACCTCATTTGGATAATCAACAAACATATCAATCTGATCTTTTCGTTTTTTCAAGATCCAAGAGAGAACAGTATGGAATAATGGGAATTGCATGTTGATTTATACAGATTTTTTATATTACCTTTAGGCTCTAAAAATACATTAAAATTAAATTGTAAACAATAACTATTTTTTTAAAATTTTAAATTATGTCTAAAGTAGGTATTATTATGGGAAGTGATTCCGATCTACCAATTATGAAAGAAGCAATTGAAATATTGCAAAGTTTTGATATTGAAACAGAAGTAGATATTGTTTCCGCCCACCGAACTCCTGAAAAGCTTTTTGACTATGCAAAAAATGCTCACTTACGTGGAATTAATGTGATCATAGCAGGAGCTGGAGGTGCTGCCCATTTGCCCGGAATGGTTGCATCTATGAGTCCGCTACCCGTTATTGGCGTACCGGTTAAATCAAGAAATTCTATTGATGGCTGGGATTCTGTTCTTTCTATCTTGCAAATGCCTGGTGGTGTTCCGGTAGCAACCGTTGCTTTAGATGGTGCAAAAAACGCTGGTATTTTAGCTGCTCAAATTATTGGTCAATCTAATAAGGATATACTCGAAAAAATTATATCATTCAAAGAAGATCTTAAATCAAAAGTACTCAAAGCTTCTAAAAAAATGAAATGAAAATTCAATTTTTCCTAAACATTTTAATCTATTAAAATATTTCTATTTAATCCTAATCCCTTTGCGACTATTGCTAACGCTTTACGTACTTAGCGGTTAAAATAATATTCAATGCATACAAATCCTTTATTACAAGATTTCAACACCAAATACGCAACAGCCCCTTTTTCAAAGATCAAAACTGAACATTTTAAACCTGCATTTGAAAAGGGAATTCAACTGGCTAAAGCCGAAGTAGATCAAATTGCAAACAATAAAAATCTTCCAACTTTTGAAAACACTTTGGTTGCTTTAGAGTTTACAGGTGATAAACTGGATAGAATTTCCAGTATTTTTTTTAATTTGAATTCTGCAGAAACCAATGATGAAATTCAAAAAATAGCGCAGCAAGTATCGCCTCTTTTATCTGATTTTGCCAATGATATTCGTCTAAATGAAAATTTATTCAAGCGAGTAAAAACCATTTTTAACCAAAAAAATGATTTAGATTTGAATAAAGAGCAGGAAATGCTTTTAGATAAGAATTACAAATCCTTTGTTAGAAATGGAGCTAATTTAAACAAGGAAGGCAAAGAAAAATTAAGAAAAATCGATAAAGAACTCTCTAAATCAAGTCTGCAATTTGGAGAAAATGTTTTAGCAGAAACCAATGCTTTTGAATTACATATTACAAATAAGAATCAACTAAAAGGATTACCGGAAGGAACGGTAGAAGCAGCTAAAATGCTTGCCAAAGAAAAACAAAAAGACGGATGGATCTTTACACTAGATTACCCAAGTTACGTACCATTTATGACCTATGCAGACAATAGGGTTTTACGTAAAAAAATGGCGATAGCTTTTGGTTCAAAAGCTTTTCAAAATAATAAGTTCAATAATCAAAAAACCGTCTTAAACATTGTAAAACTTCGACATCAACGAGCAAATTTGTTAGGATATCAAACCCATGCTCATTTTGTTTTGGAAGAACGAATGGCAGAAACTCCTGATAAGGTCAATAAATTTTTAAACGACTTAATGATAAAGGCAAAACCTGCTGCAGAAAAGGATTTTTCAAAAGTACTAACCATTGCCAAAAAAGATGGAATTAAGAAAATTCAAAAATGGGATGGAACTTATTATTCAGAAAAATTAAAAAAAGAATTATTTGACCTTGATGACGAACAATTAAAACCCTATTTTAAACTTGAAAATGTGATTGATGGTGTTTTTACCATTGCTGGTAAATTATACGATCTAAAATTTGAAGAAATTTTTGATATTGATAAATATCATAACGATGTGAAAACCTATAAAGTCACCAATATAAATGATGAATTTATAGCAGTGTTTTACGCAGATTTCTTTCCCCGAAAGGGTAAAAGAAACGGAGCATGGATGACTTCCTACAAGGATCAGTGGAAAAAAGATGGAGAAAATTCACGACCACATATTTCCATAGTTTGTAATTTCACTAAACCAACAGAAACAAAACCTTCTTTATTAACTTTTAATGAGGTAACTACTTTGTTTCATGAATTTGGACATGCCTTACATGGTATGCTGGCAAACACAAGCTACCCTAGTCTTTCAGGAACACATGTTTACTGGGATTTTGTTGAATTACCAAGTCAGGTGTTTGAGAACTGGTGTTATGAAAAAGAAGCATTAGATCTTTTTGCTAAACACTACCAAACCAATGAAATAATTCCAATGGAACTGGTTAAAAAGATCAAAGATTCTTCTAATTTTTTAGAAGGAATGGCAACCATGCGTCAATTGAGTTTTGGACTGTTAGATATGGGTTGGCATGCGGGTGAGTCACCGGAGACAATAAAATCTGTAAAAGCTTTTGAATTGAAGGCTTTCACCGACACCCAATTATACCCTGATGTAAAAGAAAACTGTATGAGTACATCATTCTCTCATATTTTTCAGGGTGGCTATTCCTCTGGGTATTACAGTTATAAATGGGCAGAAGTTTTAGATGCTGATGCATTTGAGGCTTTTCAGGAAAAAGGCATTTTCGACAAAGAAATCGCTACAAAATTTAAAGAAAATATTTTAAGTCAGGGAGGTACGCAAAAACCGATGGAACTTTATAAAAAATTTAGAGGAAAAGAACCAAGTGTAGATGCTTTGTTAAAAAGAGCCGGACTAATATAAATGCTTTATGCTATTGACCATAAGCTTTATGCTATTTTGAAAACTAAAAAGAATCGTATTACATTTTAATTTCAAATCTAAAATTATAAATTTTATCATACTTTTGCCATTCAACTAAAAAAATCAATAAAAAATCTCTTTATGAAAACATACGATGTTGTCGTTATTGGTTCGGGTCCTGGAGGGTATGTTGCAGCTATTCGCTGTGCACAGCTGGGACTTAAAACTGCCATAATTGAAAAATATAACACACTTGGTGGCACCTGTTTAAATGTTGGTTGTATCCCGTCTAAAGCACTTTTAGATTCCTCACATCACTATCATGATGCTGTAACTCATTTTGAAAAACATGGCATTGATGTGAAAGAAGTAAAAGTGAATTTCAAACAAATGATTACCCGTAAAAATGAAGTTGTTGCACAAACATCCGGAGGTATCAATTATTTAATGGATAAGAATAAAATAGAAATGTTTCAAGGAATTGGCTCTTTTAAAGATACTACTCATATTGATATTACTAATACTGATGGTGAAAATGAAACTATTGAAGCAAAGCACACTGTCATTGCAACAGGTTCAAAACCAGCTTCTTTATCTTTTATTGAAATTGATAAAAAAAGAATTATTACTTCAACAGAAGCTTTGAATTTAAAAGAAATTCCAAAACATTTGATCGTAATTGGTGGTGGTGTAATTGGTCTGGAACTAGGGTCTGTTTATAAACGATTGGGGGCTGCTGTTTCTGTTGTTGAGTTCATGCCAAAAATTATTCCAACCATGGATGATATGCTGGCAAAAGAATTACAAAAGGCATTGAAAAAACAAGGAGTTAAATTCTATACAGGTCATAAAGTAACATCTGTATTAAATTCCGGCAAGGAAGTAATCATCACAGCCGATGACAAAAAAGGAAACCCAGTAGAATTCAAAGGAGATTATTGTCTGGTTGCTGTGGGAAGAAAGCCTTTTACGGATGGCTTAGCTATTGAAAATGCAAATGTTGAGATCAATGAAAAAGGACAAATAATAACCAATGAATTTTTACAAACTAGCACTTTGAATATTTATGCTATTGGAGATGTGATTACAGGTGCAATGCTTGCTCATAAAGCGGAAGAAGAAGGAACTATGGTAGCAGAATTGATTGCCGGACAAAAACCTCATATCAATTATAATTTGATTCCTAGTGTTGTTTATACCTGGCCAGAAGTTGCTGCTGTTGGGAAAACAGAAAATCAGTTAAAAGAAGAAGAAACAGCATATAAAGTGGGTTCTTTTCCGATGAGAGCATTGGGTAGAGCAAGAGCAAGCATGGATATTGAAGGACAGGTAAAAGTATTGGCCGATACTAAAACCGATGAAATATTAGGTGTACATATGATCGGTGCTCGTGCTGCAGATATGATAGCCGAAGCGGTTGTTGCCATGGAATTTAGGGCATCAAGTGAAGATATTGCCCGAATTTCACATGCACATCCTACTTTTACAGAAGCAATTAAAGAAGCCTGTCTGGCAGTTGACGGAAGGGCAATTCACAGTTAAAAAATAGATTATGAAAAATCTTATTACTTTTTTTATTATTTCTTTCTTTGTTATTGGCTCTGTTATGGGTCAATCAAACAAAAAGCAATACAACAATTATAATGCTTCCAAAAAAGAAATTACAACTATGATGCTACAGCAGGCAAAAGACTGGAGCAATGGAAACATTGAAGAATTTATGAAGGGATATATCAAATCTGATGACCTAAAATTTGTTGGAAGCAAAGGGATTACATATGGATGGGAACAAACCCTTGAAAATTACAAAAAAGGCTACCCAACCAAAGATCATATGGGAATTCTAACTTTTAATTTACTGGAATTTGATCAATTGGCAAAAGATGTTTTTTTAGTAATTGGTGAATTTCATTTAAAAAGAACCGTTGGTGATGCCAACGGAATGTTTTCCATTATTTTAAGACAAATAGATGGAAATTGGAAAATAATTGCCGATCACTCTTCATAAAAAAATGTGAAAAGAAAATCTAAAAAAATAGTTTTAAAACAACCTGAAAAATTCAAATCCCAATTATTAAACTGGGCACAACAATTTGATGTTTTTATTTGGTTGGACAGCAATAACTATCATCAAAAATATAGCTCCTACGATGTGGTTTTGGCTGTTGAGGTACATCAAAATATTAAATGTGACTGCTCAAAGTCATTTGGAAAATTAAAAGCTTTTCAAAAAAATACTAACGATTATATCTTTGGTTATTTAGGCTACGACCTGAAAAATGATCTGGAAGATATTTCTTCAAATAATTTTGATGGAATTGGTTTTTCAGATCTTTATTTTTTTCAACCTAAAAAATTATTTTTTATAAAGGATGATATTGTTGAAACGCTTTATTTAACAGCGCATGAAGATGAAACAGAGTGTGATATAAAAGAAATCCTATCCATAAAAAATTACGATCCAAACAGGGCAAAACAGAATTCATTTCAAATTGAACAACGAATCTCCAAAGAAAAATATACTCAAAAATTACATGCTATAATGGAGCATATTCATAGAGGTGATATTTATGAGGTCAATTTTTGTCAGGAATTTTATGCTGAAAATTCAAAAATTAACCCTTTGGGGGTTTACCAAAAACTTAATAAAATTTCGAGCCCTCCATTTGCTACTTTTCTTAAAATAAATGATAAATTTCTATTGTCGGCTTCACCGGAAAGATTTGTAAAAAAAGAAGATAATAAAATCATTTCACAACCCATAAAAGGAACTGCAAGAAGATTGCCAGACAAAAATGAGGATGCTTATACTGCCAAAAAGTTATATCACGACCCTAAAGAACGTGCAGAAAATATTATGATCGTTGATCTGGTAAGAAATGATCTTTCCAAAACTGCCACTAAAGGCAGTGTAAAAGTTGAAGAATTATGCAAGGTCTATTCTTTTAAACAGGTTCATCAATTGATCTCAACAGTGGTTTCTGAAACCAAAACAGATCAAAATCCGGTAGACATTGTAAAAAGTTTATTCCCTATGGGAAGTATGACCGGAGCGCCTAAGATCTCAGCAATGGAAATTATTGAACAGCAGGAAGAAACAAAAAGGGGGTTATACTCTGGCGCTGTTGGATATTTTACACCAGATAATGATTTTGATTTTAATGTTGTGATTCGCAGCATTTTACATAATAGCACAAAGTTATATACTTCTTTTATTGTTGGTGGTGCAATTACATCTCAATCAGAAATTGAAAATGAATATGAAGAATGTATGCTAAAAGCTAAAGCCATGAAAAAAGCTTTAAAGAATTAATTCTCTGATAATTATTGTTTTACTTTTTTTTCACTGTGCCTTTTCTAAGCAATAACAATGGCAATGATATACCAAGAGTTATAGATATCAAAATAAAAAACATCGTAAAACCATTCGAAAATATAGCATCTATCAGTTCAAGTCTTTTTGTCTGATCTGCCTCCATAAAAGTAAAATTCATCGTAGCCAAAACAGTTTTATAAGCAAAATAACCGGGAATCATCGGTATCACAGCAGGAATTGAAAAAACCACTGGAGGCTGGTGTATCTTATGTGCCAATGGTGTACTGAAAATACCCACAAATAGTGCCGCAATAAAACTTGCAATAATAATGTTTACCCCTAATTGTAGCAAGACTGATTTTATCAAACCTACTCCAAACCCTAAGATAAAGACTGTTAAAATCGATTTTCGGGGAATATTGAACAAAATTCCAAAACCTATCCCTGCAATACCGGTCCAAAGTGACAATTCAACTATTTTCAAAAAATCAATCATTTAGTGTAATTGAAATATTAATATGGCTCCAAATAATCCCATTGCTATAGCTAAAACGGTCATCAATCCGATAGCAAATCTAACTGTTCCGTTTAGAACATAATTATCTAAAAAATCGGTAAAAGAATTGATCATTGGCACTCCTGGAACTAAAAATAAAATAGATGTAGCCAATGCAATATCCGGACTTTTACCAAACTCAAATAAAACACCAAAAGCTGCAAATACCGATGCTATAAATGATGCCAGAACCACTCTAAAATAAATATTAAAGTTCTTTTTATGTGCTTCCTGAAGTACAAAAAGGCCAATAAATGTACTTGCCATCGCAACAGCCATATTGATATAGTCACCTCCAAAAATATTACAAAACCCCGCACCTGCTATACTTACAGCGAATAACACCAATAATCTTGGATACTTTTTCTTTGCCTTTATTTTATCAATTTCTCTTTCAATTTGAACAAAAGACCAATTTCTGTCAATGGCATACCAGCTTGCTCTGCTGACTGCAGAAATTATCGAAAAATTTATAGCATAGGGTGGAATACTTTGTACTTTGGTAAAACTAATATCTGATTTATTATCAGTCAAGGTCATCACAATGTTTTTATGACTTATCATGCGGTGAGCCCTGCAATCTAAAACTGAAGCAAAACGATCAATACTAACATTGGCACGATTTGTATTTGCACCTGATACCATGAGCAAGGATGATATATCTAAAAGTAAATTGGCTGTTCTTTCTAATTTTTCCTGAGGATCCATCCTTTTCTAAATCAATTTTGAATTACAAAGCTAAAGTAGAAAACTTTATTCAAAGGATATTTTTCAAAACATAAAACCTGTTTGAAACAAATAATGTTTTGATAACATTTACAAAATAATTTATTTTTTTCTTGCTAAAATTCGTAGCCGCATATAATCAGCAAACCATTTTCCATCAATAAAACATCTGTCTTTTACTTCTTCCTGTACTTTATCTAAAATTCGTTCTTTTTCCTCAAAACCAAGACCTTCAAAAATATTGGAACCAAACATTAAAAGCCATTCTTTTATACCATTTTTCTCATCAGATAATTCTGTTGGTCTTTCGTATAATTGAGCTAATTCCACTTCAAAACCATTTCTTTCCAGCAAAGTTGTATATTCACTAATACTTGGAAAAAACCAGTTTTTGATTTTTGCCTTTTCAGTATATCCATTTTCTGTCAATATTTTATCAACAGCATCAGTAATTATTTTTACATTGCCTTTACCTCCAAATTCCAAAATCAATCGTCCTCGCCTTTTCAGATTATTGTTCATGCAAATAACTGCCTTTTCTCCCTCCAAAACCCAATGTAATACAGCATTTGAAAAGATTGCATCAAAAGGTTTTTCAAATTGAAAATTATTGGCCTGCATTACATAAAAATCAATTTCTTTATAGTTTTCTTTAGCAGCATTTATCATCTTTTCAGATGCATCTATACCAATCACTGAGGCTCCCGACTTATTTATCTCATTGGTTAATTGACCTGTGCCACACCCAAGATCTAAAATTAATTCATCTCCTTTTGGTTGTAATAGTTTTATCAGGGCTTCACCATACTTATAAACATAACCATGTTTTTCATTATACAACTCTATATCCCATCCATTCTTATCAACTACCATTTCAAAATCTATATTAAAATTGCTTTCTCCATTTTAGATTGAATCTCTTTCAATGCCAAATTTCCAACACTTCCCAAATGAGTATGATCTACATTTTTATTGGGCTTAAAATCACCTTTTTCAATAGTACCACCTACAATTTTATAGGCATCTCTAAAAGGTTTTCCATTTTGAACCAATTCATTCACTTCTTCTACACTAAACAAATAATCATATTTCTTGTCATTTAATATCCCATCATTTACCCGAATATTCTGTAATGAATAAGTAAACATTTCCAAACATGATTTTAAGGTTTGAATTGCCGGTAATAATCCTTCTTTTAACAATTGCAAATCTCTGTGGTATCCGCTTGGTAAATTATTAGAGATCATGGTAAGTTCAAAAGGCAAGGCCTGAATTTTATTACATTTTCCACGAATCAGTTCAAAAACATCCGGATTCTTTTTATGAGGCATGATACTCGAACCAGTTGTTAACTCATCCGGAAAAGAAACAAAACCAAAATTCTGACTCATATACAAACAGATATCATAGGCAAATTTCGAGAGAGTTCCTGCAACAGAACTCATAGCAAATGCAACAGATTTTTCAGTCTTACCACGACTCATTTGCGCAGCTACCGAATTATATTTTAAAGTTTCAAAACCCATAGAATTCGTTGTGTCTTCCCTGTCAATTGGAAAAGAACTTCCATAACCAGCAGCAGAGCCTAAAGGATTTTGATCTACCACTTTAAAAGCAGCATTAAGAAAATAAACATCATCAACCAAACTCTCCGCATAAGCCGAAAACCACATCCCAAAAGAGGAAGGCATCGCAATTTGTAAATGTGTATAACCTGGTAAGAGTATTTTTTTATATTTCTCTGACAAGTCAATCAAAAGATCAAACAACTCTTTAGTTTGCTTCTTAATTTCAATCAGCTCATCTTTTAAATACAAATGAACATCCACCAAAACCTGATCATTTCGTGAACGGGCTGTATGGATCTTTTTACCTGTATCCCCTAATTTTTTTGTAAGTAAATATTCCACTTTGGAATGTACATCTTCAAAAGAATCTTCTATGGTGAATTCTCCTCTTTTAATACTTTTTAAAATATTATTCAGTTCATTTTCAACAGAATTAATTTCTTCTTTGCTTAACAAACCAATCTTGTGTAACATTTTTGCATGTGCCAGTGATCCGATCACATCGTATTTTGCAAGTACAAGATCCAATTCTCTGTCATTTCCAACCGTGAAAATATCAATTTTTTTATCGGTGCTATATCCTTTATCCCAGAGTTTCATTTTTTTCTATTTGTCGAAAGTTTTCAAGTCGAAAGTCTTAATGTCAAGTTCATTTTTAGACTTTAGACATTCGACTTTGGACATTTTACTTTTGTTATATTATTAATTCATTTTCACATTAGCTCATTAAGCATGTCAATATAAATTTTAATTCCTTCTTCTACCTCATTTACATAAATAAATTCATCAGCCGTATGTGATCTTAAAGATTCTCCCGGACCTAATTTTAATGAGGGGCAAGTTAAAGCAGTTTGGTCAGACATGGTTGGTGACCCATATATTTTTCTTCCTTGTTTTTGTCCTGATTGTACAATTGGATGATTAAGAGATATAGAAGATGAATTGTGTCGTAAAGATCTTTCTTTCACTTCTTCACTTACATTTT
>Ga0164313_10002651_pt1 | contig 15998 bp, 18 predicted proteins | sample GuaBasSedimGuay4_FD_113735 | JGI IMG/M metagenome (GOLD analysis project Ga0164313, IMG submission 113735) | Subseafloor sediment microbial communities from Guaymas Basin, Gulf of California, Mexico - Guay4, Core 4569-4, 0-3 cm | ecosystem: Environmental > Aquatic > Marine > Hydrothermal vents... | reverse complement strand
CTGACGCGGGGATGGGGCGGCCCGAGAGCCGCCCCATCAACCGATCGATCGCTTCTCCTAGTTGCTGCAGTTCACCTTGTCGAGAGTGGTGTTCACTGATGTAAGGAAAGCCTCGTCCGCTGTTGTGACCGTAGCCATTGCGGTTTCGACTGTCGCGTCAGACGGTATGGCGTCCACGGTGCTCTGCCACGTGTTCCGCGCGTCCTCAAGTTCGCTCGCCACAGACGCATCGACGGCATCTGCCGAGGACACGGTTGCGTCGTATGCATCCGAGACTGCCTTCTTGGCACTATCGATATCGTCCATGGTCGACTGCGCTGTCAAGGCAGTCAAGTCCTGCAGAGAGGTCTTGAGCGTGCCCAGATCGTTGCAGTACGTCTCGACGTTGTCTTCTGTGCTGCTTGAGCATGCCGCCACAACAAATGCCATGGCAAGCACAAGTACGATGAGTTTTTTCATGGTGTTCCTTTTTGCTTGGATCGTGGGTCTTCTCCCACAGCGAAAGAGTACGAGACAATTCTTGTAATTCGACCTGATTGGCCGCATCTGAGATCAGATGCTGAGAATCGTGATACCCGATTCGGAGAGAAGCGAGAGCCCTCTTCGGCTGGCGAGTTCAAGGGCTGTGCCGCGCGTCGGTGCCTCTGCTACCACGCCATCGCCGTCGAATAGCAAGAAGCGGTTGAACACCCGCGTGAACATCGCGTCGTGGGTAATGGCCAGCAGCGTTGCGTCCAGATCGACGAGTGCCTCCTCGATCACGAGGATCGACTCCAGGTCAAGGTTGTCCGTCGGTTCATCGAGAAGCAGGACGTTCGGCCGTTCGCGCTCAAGCAGCAGCAGCTGCACACGCGCCTTCTGACCTCCTGAGAGTTCGTCAAGCCTGTGACGAACATGCTCACCGAGGCGGTACCTGCCTAGCGCACTGCGCGCGTCGTTCTCGTTGCGAAACGACGGCAGAACGACATCAAGCAGAGATGCCCCATCTGACGCGATCGTGTTGTCCTGGGAGAAATACCCAATTCTGGCCGTTGGTCCAAAGCGCAGCCTTGCGTCGTCTGCGGATCGGGCGGTCAAGAGTGCTTTGAGAAAGGTTGACTTTCCGACACCGTTCTCTCCAAGCAGGGCGACCCTGTCCTCGTTATACACCGTGACGCTGAACTCCCCCACCAAACCGTCCACCTCGAATGCTGTCAGTCGAACGGCCTCCTTGCCTGTGCGCGAGCCTTCGAATCTCGTCGTGATCTCGCGTTGCGGCGGAGGCAACGGCGGCGGGCCAGCGTCCTTGAACCGCTCCCACCGCGATTGCGCTGCATCGGCCCGTGACGCCATCGCCTCGCTCGCAGACGCACGCTGCTTGAGCAGCTTGTAGTAACGATAGAGACGCCTCTCCTCGGACTTCCACGCCTCAAGATCCTTGGCGAGCCTGGCCGTGCGCTCGACTCGAGCGGTTGGGAATGTTCGATAGTTCGCTCCGTGCGTCCACACGCCGTTGTGTTCGAGCGAGACGATGCGATCGATAGCATCGCTCAGGAGGGTCCTGTCGTGCGAGACGAGAAGCACGGTCTTGGACGTCGACTTCAACTCCGCCGCGAGCCATGCCTTCGAGTAGAGGTCGAGGAAGTTGTCCGGCTCATCGAGTATGAGCGTTTGCACACTCGAGGCAAGATAGGACCGCAGGATGATCGCCTTGCGCTCACCGCCTGAGAGTTCAGACAGTTTCCTGGGTGACGCCTCGGCGAGCCCCTGGCCAAGCACAGCCTGCGTGGCCTGATCCCACTGTGCCTCAGCGTCATATCCACCAAGAGACTGCCACAGGTCGAGATGGTGGGCAAGCTCCATACCGCTCCCCTCCCCCGCGTCGGTGTACAGCGCTTGAAGCTCCGCGTGCACCTGCTGGAGCGACCCGGGCAACGACAACGCAAGAGCATCGAGCACAGTCGATCCAGCAAGGTTGTCGAACCCAGGGTTCTGACGCATATACGAGATCTCGGTGTCAGATCGCACTGTGCCTTCATCAGCTGCGAGGTCTCCCGCAACGATCTCGAGCATCGTTGTCTTACCAACACCGTTGGGTCCGACCAGGGCGGTGACGGAGCCGGTCGGGACCTTGAACGTCACGTCCTCGATCGGAGCGGTCCCATCGGGGTAGGTGAACGAGACAGATTGGATATCTATCGCCATGTGATCCCACCCATCGTGTGCGCAAAGGTGCATCGTACCCCCGGCAGCGTTCCCGACATGACGAAAGCTACGTAAGGGATGCACAGGGAGATGGAATGTTGCAGACAGTTCACGGCGGACAGCGGAAAACGGAAAACAGAAAACGCCTAGCCAACTCGCTCATCCTCCGAGTACATGATGACGTCACACACCACATGTGACACCTGCCTCGCCCCCAAGATTCAACGGTCGCCCGGGTTGCCCTCTGCGTCGTCTCGATTCGCACCTGCACCGAAGATGACGACAGCGATGTAGATGAACGAACCGATAGGGAACGTGAAGATGATGAGGAGAGCCCACGCCCATTTCGGCATGTAGGGAACGTCGTGAGTTGCCAGATGCCAGAGAGCGACGACGGCAACGACCACGAACACCAGCGTTAAGGGCAGCCAGGCTCCAGCATTCATGGGTACTCGGTCCTTCTTGAACAAGACATCACCGGGGAGGATACGCATGTCCACGCATCATTCCTCGCTGGGCCTGCGATGCCTCTTCTGACCCGGCCACGCTTCCAGAGAGGCAAGCCAGACCGTGTACCCAACTGTCCAATAGATGACAGATAGGATCGGCACCTGCCAAGTGGAGCGTTTCGAACACATGACAACAATCACTACCACCACTAATCCGCTGCGCTCCGTCATGGGCTGGACCGCTGCCATCGCAGCAGTATGGATCGTCGCAGCGGCACTCCGGCCGGAAACCACCCTCCATCTCGGGCCCATCCTTCTCCCGCTGATTCCCGCATTTCTTCTCAGGGGTCAGGACAAGGCCTACGCCGGTGTTCTGGGTGGCGCGGCTCTCGCTGCTGGTGTCCTCGTGATCCTTCTACTCAGCGGGAACCTCAATGGCCCTGCGCTCGAACCGTTCACCAGTGTGATTGCCGAGAGCGCTCTTTTGCTGGTGGGCTCCACCGCCGCTGGCCTGGGCATCGTCTGGCTCGCAGACAGATAGGGTCACATCGACGAAGCAGCGCCAAGAGCTCGACTGTCGAGCACCGAGATCCGCCGATACCCCGTATCGATCGACCCGGCATCCTTGAGGCGGCCAAGTGCCTCGTTCACCGACTGGCGGCTCGCTCCCAAGAGCTCAGCGATCGTGGCTTGAGACAACTTCACCTCTCCGAAGCGGTCCTGCTCATCGAGGAGAAGGTCGGCAACCTGTTCGAGAACCGTTCGGTTCATGAGCCTTATGAGGCTTCTCTGGGTCGCCTCGAGTTGCCCGAGGCCCGTTACGAGCCACCGCATCGCAATCACAGGCCGAGCCAGCAGGAGTGGAAGCAAGGCGCCACGTTCGAGGCGCAGAGCGCGCACCGCCGTGACCGCTCTAGCCGAGGAGAGATACGGTTGATCCCGGAACATCGCGATATCTCCGACGACTGCCCCGGGTCCGACGCGCCCCACAACGGACCTGCCCGACAGCGACATCCGATACAACTCAACCTCACCCTCTTGTATCACGAAGGCCGCATCGGAATCGCCGCCCTCCCTGAACAGATGTGTGCCTTTGTACTTATCGACAACCGTTCCAGCTTGAGAGAGGGCGATCGCGTCATCATGTGTAAGTGGGAGATAGTCCGTGCGCCCGAACGTTCTGGCTAGCCATGCCGCGTGTTGATCATCAAGTCGTTCCATACACGTGCCAACGCACTCGCCTGTGGATCCGTTCCCGACTTCTGTCATGTACCTGACATTCGGCCGATCTGTCGTGCTACTTTCGGGGATCCGGGCGCTGTACTCCCTCTCTCGCACCATAGAGGGTGCGGGCTTTGGTGGTGACATCCCCGCTCGTGATGACCTCGACTTCTCGTTGTCCTCCCATGAGGCCCACGAGGTCTTCACACGGGCACGCAATTCCGCCGTCCGTCAGTGCAGATCCAACAGGTCGCCCGAGGTGCCAGCTGCTGGCGACAGGTCGTAGAGTGTCGTCATGACCTATCCAACTGTTCCATACCGACCTTTGGCCGTTTCAGTGGCAGACCGCGAACGCGTCGCCCACGATGTCCTGGCCGAGATGCAGAAGCGAAGATCCGTGCGTAACTTCTCTGACCGCGACGTGCCCCGTTCGATGATCGAGACAGCCATCATGTGCGCGTCCACGGCTCCCAGTGGAGCGCACAAACAGCCGTGGACGTTCGTCCTCGTTGGCGACCCTGTCGTGAAACGCCAGATACGTATGGCGGCCGAAGAAGAGGAGAAGGTCAACTACGAGGGTGGGCGACTTCCGCCGCACTGGAGGGAGGACCTGGAGCCTTTGGGTACGGATTGGGAGAAACCGTTTCTCGAGACGGTGCCCTGGATCGTCGTTGTATTCGAACAGCGCTACGGCACGCGACCCGATGGATCTCGACAGCACCACTACTACGTCAAGGAGTCCGTAGGGATCGCATGTGGCATGTTCATCGACGCACTCCACCGGATGGGCCTGTCAACGTTGACGCACACACCGAGTCCCATGGCTTTTCTACGCGACGTCCTGGATCGTCCCGACAACGAACGTCCATTCATCCTTTTCCCTATCGGCTATGCAGCCGAAAACTGCCAAGTGCCTGATCTACACCGAAAGAGCCTCAACGAAGTGATGGTGGAAGCGGATTGAGGTACTTGGTACTTGGTACCAAGAGGATGCGCGGATAGGGGCCAGAGTGCCGTCCGCTGTCCGCTCTCTGCCGTCCGCAAGAAACCCGCCACTACATCGGCCAAAGCCTTCAAACACCCGAACTCACGAGCGGATCTTCTGACTGTGTACTGTGAACCGTGAACTGTGGACTGGCCGCCCGGCGCTCTCTATCCGCTGATCCTCCAAGTACCAAGTACGTGAGAAGCGAGCCCGCGAGCGAATCACTCCTCCAGTCTCACCCTGATCCTGCGAAAGCCCCTCCCCTTGTTCTCGGCCTTGGGAATGACGATCGCCCCGACCTCGCCAGTCTGACCGACGTGCGTGCCTCCGTCGGCCTGCCGATCAAGGCCAACGATGTCGATCACTCTGACCTGTTCGATGAATTTCGGGAGAAGATTGACCTTGGTACGGATCAGGCTCGGGTCCTCATCGGCTGCATCCCTGGGAAGGAACGAAACCTCGATCTGACGATGCTTCGCAAGCTCTTCGTTGAGCTCTCTCTCAACGATGGGGAGGTCCTCTGCGGTCCAGTCGGGGATGTCGAAGTCGAGTCTCCCCTCCCCCGGTTGCATGTTGCCTCCAGTCACCGGTGCGCGGAACCGGTTCCACACGACGCCACACAGCGCATGTAGCGCGGTGTGTGTTCGCATCAGCTTGTATCTTCGCTCCCAATCGATCGAGCCGGACAGCACAGTCCCCTGCTGCGGGATCGACCCATCAATCCAGTGCCAGACACCATCGCGGTCGCTGGTGACTCTCGACACGATGAGAAGGTCGTCGCCGATGGAGAGGATGCCAGTGTCGTGTGGCTGACCTCCCCCGCCCGGGTAGAACACTGTTCTGTCGAGCAAGATCCTGTTGTCGTCGGTGTCGGTCCTGACCACGGTGGCGGCCATCTTCTGCGCATACGCGTCGGTGGAGTAGATCGTTTCTGTCATATCTTCATCGTAGCGTCTCGCGTTCGACGCCACATGCCCGTAGAGCGGGTACCGTACGCGTCATGAAGGTCGATATCGCCATCATCGGTGGAGGAATAGCCGGACTCTCCGCGGGAGCGTGGCTCGCCCCGCGATGTGACGTCGTCGTCCTCGAGGCAGAGTCGACCCTCGGATACCACGCGACCGGCCGGTCGGCTGCCGCCTACACCGAATGCTACGGTGCAGAGACCATCAGGCGCCTGGCGAAGGCATCCCACTCGTACCTCACATCTACGGACGACCTCACGACGCCTCTCCCCGTCATGTTCGTGGCCGGTGACAAAGACCCGGGCAGCATCGACGATCTTCTTGACACGTTTCTGCCACTGGTACCGTCTCTGGAGCGGCTATCACCGAGCGAAGTAGTCGACCGATGCTCGGCGTTCGACCCGTCGACTATCGCTGGCGGTGTGCTTGAACCGGGAGCGCTCAATATCGACGTGCACGCACTTCAAACGGGGTACGAGCACACGATACGGGCATCAGGCAATACGATTCTCACGTCTGCTCCTGTCGTGAGGATCACACGAATGACAAACGGTCGATGGTCGATCGAGGCAGGGGACCTACATATCGACGCCCAGGTCATCGTCAACGCGGCAGGCGCTTGGGTAGATCAGATCGCTGCCCTGGCTGGAGTTGATCCGATCGGCTTCACCCCGCTGCTGCGGTCCGTGTTCACCTTCAACTCTGGACTCGAGTCGGCTACCTGGCCGCTGGTGGTCGACGCTCGTGAGCAGTGGTACTTCAAGCCAGAGGGCCCGAATGTGCTCGGGTCCGGGGCTAGCGAACTCTTGTCGGATCCCGTCGACGCCAGACCACCCGAGATCGACGTCGCCCTCGGCATAGAGAAGATCAACTCGGCGACAACTCTCTCGATACGATCGGTGCAAAACACGTGGGCTGGCCTTCGCACATTCTCTCCCGATCGCGTTCCGGTAGTGGGGTTCGACAGTGCAACCCCCGGCTTCTTCTGGCTCGCCGGGCAGGGCGGGTACGGTATCAAGACAAGCCCCGCGCTTGGTGAACTGGCCGCATCGTTGATCCTGACGGACACGGTTCCCGATGCCATCTCAGCGTTCGGGATCAGTCGCGAGGCGCTGGCTCCTGAGAGGTTCCATCGCTAGACGGGTCGGTACCGGCACGCCACACGAGCGCGCCCACACCTAGAACCACGATCATGGCGAACGCGAACCACTGCACCGCGTAGCCGAGGTGGCTTCCCTCCGTCAGCTCTGACGGTGGTACAGGGATCGGGGGCTCTCCGGGACCAGCGGGGGTCTGGTCCTCCAGGATGAGGTTGTACGGCACCACCTCGCCGTCATACCAGGCGTTGATGTAGGCGAGATCGACACGGCTGATCTGCCGCAGAACCCCGTCTTCTGGAGGTGGTTCACCGATGCGTAGCGGCTCCTCGCCATCATCCAGACGGCCAGTGAGCGTCACGTCTCCAGAAGGAGTCTCGTATCCAACAGCGGGAGGCCCTGGAGTGCCGACAGGTACGAGCCCTCGCACAACGATCATGGTCGATCCATCGCCGAGTAGGAGCGGCGTCATCACGAGGGTGCCCGTCAACCCGTCATAATTGCGGCCGACCGAGTAGAACTCGCCGGCGCTGACGTACCGTCCCTCGACGATGGCGTTGAGGTCCACAAGAGCGTCCGGGTCCTCACCGAACTGATCGATGAGGCTCCCGAGCATTCGTGGTTCGCTGTCCATGCGCGCCACAACAGTTGCGTTGTAGATTCGTCGTTCTTCATGGCGCGAGAGTTGCCACAGTCCGAGCCACACGAAAGCAACTGCGAGGAACAGGCCGACGGCGATCGCGAGGATCCATCTGGGCTGTCGGAGGGTCGCTGTGTCGAAGGTGGCCACGGCTCTAGGGTACGGAACGGGTTCGTTCTACCTGTCGGTCCACTGTCCACGGGTGATACCGAAGTTCAATCCGTCCATCCGATCACCACGCTTGACATAGTGCGATGGCGCGATGCCTTCGAGAAGCATCCCTGCTTTCTCAGCGACTCTCGCAGACGCCACGTTCGGTTCCATCACCGGCGCCCAGAGTCGCTCGAGGCCACGATTCTGGAACATCTCATCGACGAACGCCTTCACCGCAGTCGTTGTGATCCCCCGCCCCCAGTACTGCGGATTGATCCACCAACCGATTTCGGCCACACCGGTGTTCTCCGCCTTGAACAGAAACGCGCCGACGCCTCCGGTGAACACCCCATCGACATAGATGGCATAGTGCAGCGGTGGACACGAGTCTGTGGCGATCTCAAGCCACGACTCAGCAGCCGCTCTCGTATAGGGACTTCCAAATTCCTCGCCCATGTAGGCGGGGATACGGGGATCATCAGCGGCTTCGATCAGTTCGTCGATCATGCCCCACTCGTACGGACGGAGGACCACATCGCTTCGTTCTGTAGCGATGGGTTGACTATCACGTTCGTCGGGCGCATCGTTTGGATCAGGTGCCGCGTATCGACCTCCAGTCCTCCAGTAGGCACCATCAGCCCGATCCATGAAGCCCTCGTCGATCATGTATCGGCGTATCGCCGCATAGTCGTCATGGATCAACTGGATCGTGAGGTTGACCTCGCGCTCGCTGTACCTGCGGCCAGGCTCGAACTCCAGAGCGATCTTCTCCATGGCGATCCGCCGCTTCTTTGCGGCCGTCGGGATCTCGACGAGGCGACCATAAGCGAAGAACCGCCCGAGTATCCGTGCCTCTTGTTCACTCCACGGACCCTCGATGGGTCCGCCCCTGCCCTCGGAACTGTCCGGAAGAGACCGAGCAACGGTGCGCAACGCCTCAGAATCGAGGCTCCCATCCGACCGCAACAGACCCGAGGAACGGAGGTCTCCGACAGCTCGCGCAACATCGCTTCGAGGCACGTTCAGCATGGCACTCATCTCCGTGATGTCGATGGCACCAGCAACCGACGCTCCGAGCACAGCGAGCCGCACAGGATCAAGGACAGCCCTGAGCAGACCCAGCGTCGTTGCCTCAGCCATCCGCTCCGCCCACACCGACCGCCCCGGTTCTACGGGGGTCGGATGCTCCAGTGAAGGTTCCGTCGCCTTGCTTGAGGGCAACCTGAACGCCACCGAAGTACATAGACAACGCTGGGAGTTCGCGAATCACGAGGTCGGTCACTTCCGAAACGTCCACACCAGGCTCGACGGCAAGCGTAGGCACCGCATCGAAGACCTCGGCATGGATCCGCGGATGGTCAACGGCTTCGCCTATGTCCATGCCGCAGACGACATAGTTCATGAGCACCGTTGCAATGGCTGACGTGATCCTGTCTGCACCAGGAGAGCCGATTGCGAGCACAGAGCCATCGGGCGAACGCCCAACCGTGGGTGCCATGTTGGATAGGAGCCGCTGGCCTGGAGGCAGTACATGGAGTCCTTCTGAGATCAACTCGATCTCCCCGAGTGAGTTGTTCAGGCCGAACCCTGTCCCAGGTATCACCGCGCCTGATCCGTAACCTGCAGAAACAGTTATCGCGCAGGCGAGGCCAGATGAGTCAACGGCAGAGGCATGCACTGTGCTGGGCGACCGATGGATCGCTTGAAGGTCACCGCGCTGGGCCATCTCAAGAATCGCATCACCTCCGATGAACCTGTCTCCGACCCCATCGAGTTCGTGTCGCCTGAAGCTGAACACGGCATCCTGGGCGGCGGCGTATCGAGCAACCTCGTGGGCTGTCCAACCGGCAATATGGTGGGTTTCGAGCAAGGTCAGGAGAGCGGACAGCGTGATTCCGCCCACCGCCGGAGGAGCATTCGTTGCGATGTCCCAGTGGTGCAGACCGATCCTCGCTGGTGGACGCACCACCGCGGCATATTCCTCAAGATCGTGAATCGTGATAAGACCACCGCGTTCGGTACACGCGCGAACGAGCGCGGTCCCGAGGTCGCCACGGTAGAGCAGGTCTGCTCCTTCATGGGCAAGATCCTCGAAGCAGTCGGCAAGCAGCCGGTTCGTCACCGTATCGCCAGAACGCAGCGGCGTCCCATCGTCCCTGTGGTAATCGGCGGACGTCTCGTCATCCCAGCCGTAGATCACATCATGAGCGTAGGTGAGGTAGTAGCCGCTCGCCTGGGACAACTCATATCCCGTCCGCAGCAAGTCAACAGTCGGGAGGAACAGTTCGGACCACGGAGCCTCCCCATAGCGATTCGATGCCATCTCGAAACCCTTGAGAGCACCCGGGGTAGCCACGCTCCCCCAGCCGACGATGGATTCCATGCCTCCCCCGTAATCCATCGATATGGTCCGTGTGTCGAGCTCAGATGTGCCCGTCCTGCCCCGACCGGGCATCTCTGCGTACGCATCGATCACCACGGGTTCGGCATCCGGGGGCCAGATGGTGATGTACCCGCCGGCACCGGGCGATACGATCCCGAGTTCCGTGGTCATCGACGTCAAGATCGCAGCAATCGCAGCATCAACAGCATTCCCGCCGAGATCTGCAACGGCAACGCCTGAGGCTGTGGCAGCGTCGGAGGCTGCGGCGATGATCGTGCGCGACATGGCGTCAACTCTAGGCTGCGTTTGAGTCCGACTCTTCGCTCAAGGCCAGGTCCGGGCGTAGCTGGACATCGTGGGCGACGATCTCCACCCTGCTTGTTCTTCCTGCTTCGGCTGACCAGAAGCGACGCTGAACGCTACCAGCGACCCACACTCCCTTGCCTCTGACCAGCTCATCGATCTGAACGCTGTCGGCAGGATCCCACATCACGACGGGTAGGACGTCGATTCGACGCCTGGGCTCCTGGCTTCTGACCGTCACCAGGAGTCGCAGGAGTCGTGCCCCTGAGGCGAACGTTGTCATTTCGGGGTCCGCTGCGAGGCGACCTGCGATGACGATGAGGTTGAGATCCATGACACTTCCTTTCGGTGGAAGTGCGAGATATTTCCAACGTATCGGATCGGTATGACAGGAAATCGGGCTCTGGTTATCAGACTTCAGAATCCAGACATCGGATACCGACAGCGTGTCGAACCAGGACAGTGCTGTAATTTGGTTCCAACCACCAGACTCAGAGGTCACAGCCATGAAACGTGCGTTCATACTCATCTCGGTCATTGCGATGATCGCAGCAGCGTGCTCGTCAGCCTCTGAGGATACGCAGGGCGAGGTGCCCGATTCCACGACGATATCAGCGGTACTGGACGTGACCACGACGACGACGGCTCCGTCTGCGTCGACCGATCAACAGGACACCCAAGAGATCACCGATCTCTACGAGACCGTTTTCTCTAGTGACACGACGTACGAGGAGAAGGCATCCCTGATCGATGATCCCGCCGGGCTGGAAGAAACCGTCGCGAAGTACACCAAGACAGGCGAATCCATGGGAGGCGTAGGCCTCGTGGCAACGAGTATCTCGGTCGATGGAGATACAGCTGAGGTGACCTACGATCTGCTGTTCGGTGGGAATCCCACCTACCCGGACCTCCTGGGCGATGCTATCCGTGTGGATGGCACATGGCTCGTAACTCGCGAATTGTTCTGCTCGATCATGGCATCGGCCAGGGTCGGCTGTCCTTCGTCCTGAGAAAGCACACCATGCGTCACGCACGCCCGTTGATCTTCGTCGCCCTCGCTCTTGTAGCAGCAGCCTGTGCTGGGGACGGCTCGTCATCGACCGCGGACGTGGAGGGGAGCTTCACGGGATCGGACGGCGTAGCTGCATCGGTGGCCGACACATCACGCATCGTCACACTTTCAGGAGACCTCACCGAGTTCGTGTACGAACTCGGAAAGGGCTCGTCCATCGTCGCAACCGACCTCACGACGGTGTACCCGGAGGAAGCGGTGCTCCTCCCCAAGGTGGGAATCGGCCGGTTCCTGTCCACCGAAGCTGTCCTCTCCCAGAACCCCACACTCGTGATCGGTGACACCCAGACTGGACCGCAGTCTGCGATCGACCAGATACGGTCAGCCGGTGTACCCGTGGTCATCCTCGACACGTCCACGACATTCGCATCGATGTACACCAAGATCGGGCACCTCGGCGAGATCCTCGATACGCGAACTGAGTCTCAGGCCCTCACCGATCGGATACGCACCGAGATCGAGAGGGCAGGTGCCGCGAATCCGCCGTCTGACCAATCTCCAACCATCGCATATGTATACACACGAGGGCCCGACGTGATGTTGTTGTTCGGCTCCAATATGGTGACCAATCCGGTGATCGCTGCCGCTGGTGCGCGAGACGCAGGTGCACTTTCAGGCGTGGAGGGGTCCATACCTGTGACGCCTGAGGCGTTGATCGCAGCGTCCCCTGATGTCATCGTGGTGCCCGCTGAAGGCCTCGAGTCGCTCGGAGGGATCGACGGCCTCCTGGCGATTCCAGGGATAGCTCAGACCCCGGCCGGCAGCGACGGCTACATCCTCGCGTACCCCGAGGGTGACTTCCTCACACTCGGACCACGTATTGCACAGACTGTGGCTGCCCTCACAAGCGACCTTGACGACCTCGGCGTGGCACCTTGACCTCGACACAGCGCAGCCGAGCCACGCGATGGTTCGCGGCTGGTTCGGTGTCCCTCGTCGCAACCTTCGGCCTGTCACTAGCTGTGGGTGCAGTCAACATCCCTATCGCCGAAGTTCTCACGTGGGCAACAGGAGGACTGCCTGACGAGTCGTTGTCCGGCAGGGTGCTATCAGGCGTACGTCTACCTCGCTCACTTGCCGCGGTAGCTGTTGGAGCGATGCTCGCTGTCGCTGGGACTTCGCTTCAGGGAATACAACGCACACCTGTCGTCGATGCGCATCTCATGGGGATCTCGGGAGCCTCTGGTCTTGGAGTTGCCATCGGGTACGCGATCGCCCCCACCGGGGCATCGTCCCAGTTCGCCGTCATCCTAGGCGCACTGGCAGGGGCCGGCTATGGACTCGTGACAAGACGGTTCGCTGCAGCGACCAGCGGCTCGATCGTTGGTGTGCTCGTAGGCATCGGTGCTGGGCTTGCCTTGATGGCGTGGACCGGCTTATTCGTGCTGCTGGTCGATAGCGCCAATGTCCCGACGCTCTCCTTCTTTATCTTCGGGTCCCTCTCAGGCGTAAGTTGGCCCCTCGTCGCGGCAGCGGCTCCTCTCGTCGCGCTCAGCATCGCGCTGCTGTGGTGGTTGGGACCTGGACTCGACCTCCTGGCCCTCGGCGAGCGAGCGTCGATACACCTTGGATTCGATACTCACCGGCGTGTTCCTCTCGCACTTGCTGCGATCGGCGTCGGCGTTGGGGCGTCTGTTGCTCTGGGTGGTGTCATAGGCTTCGTCGGTCTCATCGTCCCCCTTGTGATAAGACCGATGCTAGGGAGCATCAGCCGCATCACCATCCCAGCATCTGCCATCGCTGGTGCGATCGTGGTCCTCGTCTTCGACACCGTTGCGCGAACACTTGCGGCTCCGATCGAGATCCCGATCGGTCTATTGACAGCCGCCATCGGTGGACCGGTACTCGTGTGGCTTGTCCGGAGGGAGACCGTTCGATGAGGGTCCAGATCAAAGATGTCTCGTACGTCGTCGCTCGTCACTCTCTCGTCAACGGCATCTCGTTTGACGTACCGTCGGGGACGATGACAGCGGTGATCGGCCCCAACGGTGCAGGGAAGTCGACACTGCTCCATCTGCTCTCGGGAGACATAGTCCCATCAGAAGGCTCCATCTGGTACGAATCTGAGGCGCTCTCTACCATCTCGCTTGAGCGGAGAGCGAAGCTCCGCGGCTTCCTCGATGCAACACGCGAACCAGACATAGCGTTCACCGTTGAGCAGGTGGTTGCGATGGGACGTTTCCCACATCGTTTCGACCCCCGCACACAGGGGGACACCGACAAAGAGGCAATAGAAGACGCTATAGAAGCACTCGATCTTTCAGAGCTTCGCACTCGGCAGGTACGTTCGCTTTCGGGGGGAGAACAACAGCGCGTGGCGATCGCCAGAGTGTTCGCACAGCGCTCCCAACTCGTCCTTCTCGACGAACCGACAACCGCGCTCGACATAGGACATCAGGCAACAGTCATGGCGCACATTGAACATCTCCCTGCCCAGGGCCGCTCGGTGATAGCGGTTCTGCACGACCTGAACATGGCGGCCTACTTCGACAACGTCCTTCTGCTGCGCAAAGGATCGATCGTGGCCTCCGGCGCGCCCTCTGATGTTCTTACGAGCGCCGACCTCACGCGTGCGTATGGGCATCCCATCGATGTCGCGGAGCATCCGTCAAGTGGTGGCCTGCTCATCCTTCCCCGCCGAACCGTACCTCCGACCTAATCCTGATCTCAGCCTGTAGGCTGGCGGACTCGACCTGACATGATGCGTGATCAGGCGAATGATCTCGGCCTCCGAGTGATTACACAGGACGGCACGAAGACCCCAACCGATCTTTGCAACGAAATTCTCGGGGTGACCGGACAGGTTGCCGACTCTCTGAGGTGACCAACTTAACGATTGCCACTTCAAGGGAATCGGAATCTAACTCCGGTCTGGCATCTGGCATCTGGCATCTGGTATCTGGCGAAGCTCTCAGCTGATCCGCGCTATCTCTCTCTCGAGTTGTTCCCAACCGGGGAACGACGGATCATTCATCACGATCACGTTGGAAAGGTCCTTGGCTGCTTGGAGATCTCCGAGGGCTGCCGCAGTCCTGCCAGCGACGAAGTAGAGACGCAGATGACCCTCATTGGGCTCCTGTTCGATGCGGCCCGGCTTCACGATCTTCCACGCTTCGGGCGCTCGATCTTCGTCGAGGAGGAAAGACGCGTAGACCACCTTGCCCTCATTCATCACAAGGCCGTGGCCACCACGCTTCTGAAGCTCCTGCCATGCTTGCTCAACGTCCCGCTTGCGGCCCTGGGCCCTCAGCACATCCATCTCGATAGGAAGGTGGGTCGTCTCGCCTGCCATCCGCCTGTACGCGCGCAGTTCGGTCAGTGCAGTCTTCCAGTCACCGAGTCGGTAGGCAGCGATACCGATCGTTTCGCGGATTGTCGAATCTGAGGGCGAGAGTGCCTTGGCTCTGTTGCCGTGCCGAACCGCAGCCTGGTAGTTCCCATCCGCAAGAGCCTCAGAAGCGCCGCCAAGTTCCTCGAGTGCAGGTGCGATCCGATCCTTGGGAGTAACCCTCTCAAGGTTCTCAATGACCCAGTTCGGGAGGTTGACCGCAGCACCCTGGAGGTCCCGACGACGCGTCTTCTGCTCCTCGTACCTGGCGCGTTCAACGTCCCTGGTCGTGGCTGAGTACTGCTTCTTGCGACCACTCCCGCGGCCGGAGTCCTTCCCCGACCCTGAAGATGGCCCTCTCCCCTGCTGACGGGTCGGCTTGCGCCCTTTGGAGCCCGAGTTCCGGTCCTTGTTGTATCCCATTATCCAGATCCTTGAGAGGGGGCACCGATACCACTGGTTGCCGACGAGCACCAATGGTACAAACTCTTCGTTCTTGGTAGGAACCGCACCGAAGCGGTGGCCCTCACCCTCACCGCTTTAGGCGTCCAGAGCGTCCATATGTGGACGGTCTGGACGCCTAAAGCGGTGTAACGCGACGAAAGCCGCCCCACCATATGGCGGGACGGCTTTCGTCTTGAAATGTTTGGCAACGACCTACTCTCCCGGGGCCCCTCGGCCCAAGTACCATCGGCGCTGGCGGTCTTAACTTCCGTGTTCGGAATGGGAACGGGTGGATCACCGCCGCTGTTGTCACCAAAACTCTATGAGTGCTCTCTGAGCACTCCATAGCGAGCACAAAATCGCGATATTCATATTCAAGCCCTCGACCTATTAGTACCGGTCAGCTACACGCATTACTGCGCTTCTACTTCCGGCCTATCAACCTGGTGTTATGCCAGGGGTCTTACCTGATTATTTCAGTGGGAGATCTCATCTCGGAGCCGGCTTCGCGCTTAGATGCTTTCAGCGCTTATCCGTTCCGTACGTAGCAAACCAGCCGTGCCCTTGGCAGGACAACTGGCACACCAGAGGTACGTTCATCCCGGTCCTCTCGTACTAGGGACAACTCTCCTCAAATCTCCTGCGCCCACAACGGATAGGGACCGAACTGTCTCACGACGTTCTAAACCCAGCTCGCGTGCCTCTTTAACGGGCGAACAGCCCGACCCTTGGGACCTGCTTCAGCCCCAGGATGAGACGAGCCGACATCGAGGT
>Ga0164313_10002650_pt1 | contig 16005 bp, 11 predicted proteins | sample GuaBasSedimGuay4_FD_113735 | JGI IMG/M metagenome (GOLD analysis project Ga0164313, IMG submission 113735) | Subseafloor sediment microbial communities from Guaymas Basin, Gulf of California, Mexico - Guay4, Core 4569-4, 0-3 cm | ecosystem: Environmental > Aquatic > Marine > Hydrothermal vents... | reverse complement strand
GAAAGGAACAAATATTGCTACGGTCTCAGAGACAGACGGAGCCTATTCTTTCAACAGATTAAAAAAGGGATCTTACACTGTTAAGGTCAATTTTATGGGTTTTAAAACATTTGAAAAAGTATTGAATGTGGAGCATAATATAAACTTAGACTTAATGCTTGAGCCTCACGTATTTCTCACCGAAGAAGTCATCATTACAGCAACAAAAGCACACGGAAAATCACCCTTAAGTTTTAAGGATATTGATGAGGAGCAAATTAATAGGGAGAACATGGGTAAAGACTTACCTTATTTGTTAACTTCTTCTCCTTCAACCGTTGTAACTTCTGATGCTGGTACAGGCATAGGATACACAGGAATCAGAATAAGGGGGGCGGATTTGACACAGATTAATGTTACTTTAAACGGTGTTCCGGTAAACGATGCCGAGTCTCAAAATGTATTTTTTGTTGATTTGCCCGACCTGGCTTCTTCGATTGATAAAGTGCAAATTCAGCGGGGTGTAGGAACTTCAAGTAACGGAGCAGCCTCGTTTGGCGCAATTATTAATATTAAAACTGACAAATTCAGGTCGGATGTTTATACTGAGATTCATAGTGCAGCCGGTTCGTTCAATACGTTTAAAAATACATTGAAATTTGGTTCAGGATTGATTAAAGGGAAGTTTGCCATCGATGGTCGTCTTTCGCTGTTGAATTCCAATGGCTTTGTCGACAGGGCTTCTGCAAATTTAAGGTCGATGCAATTTGCTGCTTCTTACTATGGAAAAAAGAATATTTTGAAGCTTTTTTATCTACACGGAACCGAAAAAACTTACCAGGCCTGGTACGGTATTCCAAAGGACAGTCTTACGACTAACCGAACTTACAACCCGGCCGGTGAAATTTATGATTCAGAGGGTAACTTCTTGGGGTATTACGACAACCAAACCGACAACTACGACCAAACATACTACCAGCTACATTATGCGCACGAATTTACCAGTAAACTGAATCTGGTAACTACCTTGTTTTACACAAAGGGCAAAGGATATTATGAGAATTACAAGAACAACAAAAAGTTTTCAGATTATGGAATGAATGACACCATCATCGGTAGCGACACGATTTCGAGGACAAGCCTCATTGAACAAAAATGGCTGGACAACGATTTTTACGGGATCAATTTGTTTTTAAACTATAATGCAAAAAGCTTAAATCTGAACTTTGGAGCAGGCTGGAATCAATACCTCGGCGATCATTTTGGAAAGGTAATTTGGGCGCAAATTGCTCGATTTGGAGACTATAACAGAGACTGGTACTTCGGAACAGGAAACAAATCAGAGTTAAATGTATTTGCCAAAGCTAACTTTTTAGTAAATGAACATATTAACTTGTATGCTGATCTGCAATTCAGGACAATCAACTACAAAATTGGAGGAACCGATGATGACCTGCGCGATATTGACCAACATCACCAATACTATTTCTTCAATCCGAAAGCAGGGATATTTTATGAGCTAAACAAACGCAACAACTTATACTTTTCCGTTGCTGTAGCACATCGTGAGCCTAATCGTTCTGTTTTTCTGGACGCAGACCCCGGACAAGAGGTAAAGCCCGAACGCTTGATTGACTATGAATTAGGTTACGGATATCGTACTACTCATTTGTCGCTCGAAGCCAATCTGTTTTATATGGATTATAAAGACCAGTTGGTCATGACCGGAAAAATTAACAATGTGGGAGCAGCCATTCTAACCAATGTACCTGCTAGTTACCGGGCAGGAATTGAATTAGTTGCAGGATTCAATATTTTTAAAATTATTGACTGGAGCCTCAATGCCATGTTTAGCGAGAATAAGATCAAGGATTTTACCGAGTACGTTGATAATTGGAATTACTGGGATGACCCTGAAAATCAGCCTTATCAATATGAAAAAAATCTGGGAGAGACTAATATTTCTTTTTCTCCTGACTGGGTTGCCGGTAGCAATCTACGTGTTACCCCTTTCAAAGGGTTTTCGGTTAGCCTGATTTCAAATTACGTTGGAAGGCAGTATATCGATAATACGTCTAATATGGAAAGAAGCCTCAATCCTTATTTTGTGAATAATCTTCAGTTTTTTTATGGAATTGAACCAAAGTGGATCAGGCAGATAGAATTCCTTTTAAGTCTGAATAATATTTTTAACGAGCAATATGAAACCAATGCATGGGTATATCGTTATGCGTATGATGAAGTGGAACATAATATGAATGGTTATTTTCCGCAAGCTGGATTTAGTTTTATGGCCGGAATAAATCTGAATTTCTAAGCGCTATTTGTACATTTGTGGCTTATTATGAGTCAAGTCCATATATTAATAATTATCATACTTTCTTGTGTTTTTGGATTCAACGAATCTATTGCTCAAATCATCTCAATTGATACAAGTAATAGTATAAGCAGAAGTTCAGGAGATGATATGGCAGCTGAGTGGTCGCCTGATGGTCAGCAGTTAATTTATCAATCAAATAGAAATGGTAATTGGGATATCTTTTTATATGATTTTACGCTTGACACTACAATTCAATTAACTTATGACTCCTCCAACGAACAAAATCCAAAATGGCATTCTGTGGGTAACCAGATAGTTTACGATTCTGACAAAGAAGCCACTCAGTTTTTATATTTGCTAGACCTTGAATCAGAAACTACAACTCTTTTTTTCGATCGGAAAATAATTTGCAAGCAGGCTTCTTTAGCTCCTGACGGAAGAATGGTTTATTTTTTAGGCTTCGATGAGCAAAATGAAAATTGGGAATTGTTTAGCTATCATTTTATTTATGATAACATCAATCAATTAACTAATCATAAAAATGATGGACTGGTTCTTGATCTTTCACCTGAGGGTAAAAAAATATTGTATGCGTACTCAACCTATCCATATCCATTTTACAGGTTGCAAATTTTGAACTGGTATGGCGATGTACTGGAGGAATTTGACAACTTTAACATAATTGATGCAAGCTGGCATCCGGATGGTTTAAAAATATATTTTATTTCTGATAAGGATCAATTAGAAGGAGAGTTATATAGTATTTGGAAAGATGAAACTCACATACAGCGATTAACTTATGATGAATTCCAGATACGCGATATTTGTTTCTCACCGGATGGAAAAACAATAGCTTGTTCTGTTTCCATTAATGGCAATTTTGAAATAATTATTATTCCACTCGAAACATTCTGATCATTACCTTCCTTATTCATATCTTTGCATAAATATTAAACTTAAAAAAATTATTAAATGGCACAGCAGGAACTTAGCGTAAAACGTATTGGACCGATTGCGATCATTGCAATTGTAGTAATTCTATTAGTCGTATTCTGGAGCAGAATGACAGTAACCATAAACTCAGGTGAAGGAGGAGTTTTGTTCAGAACATTAACCAATGGAGTTGATACTGAACGAACCTATGGTGAGGGGTTCCATTTTCTTGCTCCCTGGAATAAAATGATTGTTTATAACGTGAGGCAACAGGAAATAGCCGAAGAAATGAATGTTTTATCATCAAACGGTTTGGAGATTAAAGCTGATGTTTCAGCATGGTACAGGCCAAGTTATCCTGAACTGGGTTTATTACATCAACAGATTGGAAAATCATATTTACGGGTGGTAGTGATACCCGCGCTTCGTGCGTCAGCAAGAAGTGTTATCGGAAGATACACGCCAGAACAGATTTATTCGACAAAAAGAGATGCGATTCAGGATGAAATATTTGAGGAGACAAAACTGATTTTAGCTGAAAAATTTGTTGATCTTGATAATATTCTAATTCGTTCTATCATTTTACCTCCTACTATTAAATCGGCAATTGAGAGTAAACTGAAGCAGGAACAAGAATCGCTGGAATATGAATTTAAACTTCAGAAAGCAGAAAAGGAGGCTGAAAGGCAACGTATTGATGCTTCAGGAAAAGCAGCTGCCAATAAAATATTAAATGCGAGTCTGACTGATAAGATTTTACGGGAAAAAGGCATATTTGCCACATTAGAACTGGCAAAGTCACCAAATACCAAAGTTGTAGTAATAGGAAATTCCAAAGACGGAATGCCGTTAATTCTCGGAGATAGTAAATAGGAATTTATGCATGGGCAGTAATATTAAAATAAAGAATAAGCGAATTTCGTGGGAATTCTATTTAATTGAAAAAATTATTGCCGGAATTGTTTTAAGCGGAACGGAAATAAAATCGATAAGAAACGGGAAAGCAAGCCTTGCTGATTCATATTGTTATTTCGAAGGGCATGAATTATTTGTTCGGGGAATGCATATTGCAGAGTACACATTTGCTTCTTATAATAACCATTTGGCTAAACGTGACAGGAAGCTACTTTTAAATGCGAGAGAGCTAAGAAAACTCCATATAAAAGTCAAAGAGAAAAGTATGACAATAGTTCCTGTTATGCTTTTTATTAATGAAAATGGTTTTGCAAAGTTGGAGATAGCATTAGCACGGGGTAAACATTTTTATGATAAGAGAAACAGCCTGAAGGAGAAAGACACTAAAAGAGAGATCGACAGGCATTTGAAGCGGTAATTAGAGAGAAGTGCTTAATTAGGTGTCAATTTTTCGTAATTCGTCATTTGCTTTCGTACTTCGTAAATTATAACTTTCCTTCCCATTCTTTCATAAATTGAGCTATGTAAGTTTCCATATATTTATGTCGTTTTTCGGCTAGTAACTTTCCTGTGCTTGTATTCATCATATCCTTCAATAGGAATAACTTTTCATAGAAATGATTGATTGTTGGAGCATTACTTTTTTTGTATTCCTCTTTAGTCATGTTTAATTTTGGCTCGATACCGGGTATGTGAATCGCAAAATTCTTATGTCCTGCATAGTTAAATGCGCGTGCTATACCAATAGCACCAATCGCGTCTAATCTGTCAGCATCCTGTATAACCTCAAGTTCAATTGAATTGAATTTTTTGTTTTCAAATGTTTTGTGAAATGAAATGTTTCTGATAATTGCATCAACATGTTCTATTATGTCGGAATTAACATTCATTTCTATTAGAAAACTTTTTGCTAATCGGGGTCCTATTTCTTCATCACCGTTATTAAACTTTGAATCTGCAATATCATGCAAGAGGGAGCCGAGCTGAACGACAAAAAGATCAGCATTCTCTTCCTTACCAATGCTTAACGCTAATTTCCATACTCTGTATATGTGCCACCAATCATGGCCGCCCTCAGCGTTTTTGAGCTGTTCTTTTACAAAACCTATTGTCTTTTCAATAATCTCTTCGTTTGTATTGGTCATAATTTAAAATAAATTTATTGTGGCATTTCTGAGAATAGTATTTTTGCAATTCAAATCTATTAAATTTAGGATTATGAATTACGATATATTAATACTTGGAAGTGGGCCGGGAGGATATGTTGCAGCAATACGAGCATCACAATTAGGAATGAAGGTCGCAATTATTGAAAAAGCTGAATTGGGTGGCATTTGTCTGAATTGGGGATGTATACCAACCAAAGCATTGTTAAAAAGTGCACAGGTATTTAATTATGCAAAACATGCTGTTGATTATGGAGTAAAAATTGAAGGCAATGTTACTGCTGATCTGCAAGCTATGGTAGAGAGGAGCAGGGGAGTAGCAGAAAACATGAGCAAGGGTGTTCAATATCTCTTAAAGAAGAATAAAGTTGACGTAATTAAAGGATTTGGAAAGGTAAAACCCGGCAAGTCGGTTGAGGTAACTAATAGTGAAGGGAAGGTTTCAGAATTTACAGCAAATCATATAATAATTGCAACCGGGGCAAGATCAAAGCAACTACCTAATTTAAAACAGGATGGTAAAAAGATAATTGGTTACCGAGAAGCCATGACTTTGAATAAACTTCCGGAAAAAATGGTTGTTGTTGGCTCAGGTGCCATTGGTTCAGAGTTCGCATATTTTTATAACAGTTTGGGGGTTCAGGTAACACTGATTGAGTTCCTTCCTAATATAGTTCCGCTTGAAGATGTGGATGTGTCAAAGCAGTTGGCACGTTCGTTCAAGAAAACTAAAATGAAAGTGATGACAGACTCATCGGTAGAGAGTGTGAATACAAATGGTGATAAGTGCAAAGTTTTAATAAAAACGCCTAAAGGAGATGTAACTATTGAAGTTGATATCGTCTTATCGGCTGTTGGGATTGAAACAAATATTACCGGTATTGGCCTTGAAGATGTTGGAATTGAAGTCAAAAACGGAAAAGTTAAGGTTGACAATTTTTACAAAACAACTGTTGATGGATATTATGCCATCGGTGATATAGTTCATGGTCCTGCCTTGGCTCATGTCGCATCGCATGAAGGAATTACTTGCGTAGAAAAAATTGCAGGACTTTATGTAGAACCTATTGATTATAATAATATTCCTGCCTGTACCTATACAAGCCCTGAAGTAGCTTCAGTTGGAATGACTGAACAACAGGCTATTGATACCGGATATGATGTTAAAGTAGGTAAATTTCCATTTACGGCATCAGGTAAGGCAAGTGCAGGAGGCAACAGGGATGGGTTTGTTAAAGTAATTTTTGATGCAGGTATCGGACAATGGTTAGGTTGCCATATGATTGGTGAAAATGTAACCGAACTGATTGCAGAGGTTGTTGTAGCGAGAAATAAAGGAGCTACAGGGCATGAAATAATTAAGTCTGTCCACCCTCACCCAACCATGTCAGAAGCAGTTATGGAAGCTGTAGCAGCAGCATTTGGCGAGGTGATACATATTTAGCTAGCAGCTAACTTAAATGTTAAAAGTCTAGGTAAGCAATAATTTATACTTGTCAGCGAGAATAAATTAACCCTGAATTGTTCTTTATCCAGTTTATTGATCAAGGATCTGTCTATTTCATTTCCTGTAATTCTGGCATATTGAGTGTTTTTGTAAGTAATACCAGCGTACATTCCATTCAAATAAAACAAAAGTTTATATACTCCATATACAGGATAAGTCTTTTTTTGAAACAATTCTTCTGTTTTTCTAAACTCCCTTTCTAGCGTTTTATTTACTTCATCGAATGTATCACAATATCTAACAAATGTCGTGATTCCGGATTGAATATCTTTATAAATATCCTGGCTGTCGTTCATGTATTGAATGAATGTTCCTAATTGATAAATTGCAGCTTCGTTTTTTTTATTGATGTCAAGTATTAAAGAAGCAGTGAGTAAAAGGGCTGTCCCTCCCTTTTTTCTTGTGTGGTTAATTACTTCATCTTCTGTCAAATCAGTTATTAGCTGGGATTGGCTTTCAATATGTGGCTTTCTTAATGAAAAGTTCTGAATTGTTTGAACCTTTTTTTTACTAATAATTGAGACCAGTTTATTGTGGTACAATATGAAAACATTTTCGACCGGAGGTAAATCTTCGTGATCAAATGCTTCGCCCGATAAAAGCGCTATCAATTTTTCTGATCCTAATTGATGGTCATCTACCATTAGATCAGTGATGGCCATTAAAGCTCCTGAATATATCAACGACATCTTTTCCTGTTCTGTAAGTTTATTTGGCCTTAACTCAGCAATTAACTCGCCCAAATACAAGGTAGTTACCATATACCATTGAATTTTCAGAAAATCAAGTCTGGAGATACTTCCATCATTTAAGTCATGTGATTTTCTAATCTCATAACTGGCAACTTTTTTTATATAAGAATGATAAGCACCATTTTCCCTGTTTACAGCGAAAACTTTGGTAACAAACTTTAATGTGAGTATGCTATTTGTAAATATGTTCATATAAAAGAAATCTCATTCTATAGTGCAATTATCCAAAACTAAGAATTTGTAAGCAAATAGTGAGTTCCTGCAACAAAATTAAAAGCTAAAGCGGTAAGAAAATTTAAGTAGAAAAATATTCCTTGGGGTTTGGTCAAATAAGTAGTTGATATTATCGCTCAGGCTAAACCGACCATCAGGATGGTCTCCCGTCCGCCCCTGCGACCAAACAAAATAAGCAGTTGAGCCTGGGATGTATTCCCAACGAATGACAAAATTAGACCGGAATTCATAAAAACTAAAATCAGGATTATCGAAACTGTAATCAATATTTCCGTCACCATTTTCATCAATTAAATATTCATTATCATCTTCATTAAAAGTAATTTCGTCTTCATCAAAAAAATGGAACTGACTGTAATAGTTTGTGTTTCCGGCATCGGTTACCTTTTTGAAAACGGAATAATCGCCTGAAAAAAAGAAAGGTTGCCCCCAGAACTGAATCGTCAAATCAGGAGTGATCGAATAATTGATTCGCAGATTGATAATCAACTCTTTGCTGTCTAGGTTAGAAACAATATACCGTTGTTCATCCATATAGTCGATTGTTTCGATATAAATAGCCGTTTCTAAGTCATTAATATAAACGGGTGAAACTGACAATTGCAGGCTGGGTAATGGTTGCCAGGTCAAACCAAAACCAATATCAAAAGAATTACGGTAAGTATCATCTCCCCACGCCCTTAGGATAAAAAAATCAGCAACCAGTTTTTTTCGCTCATCCGATTCCACCCCCGTACCTACTCTCCATTGTCCTGGTTTATAAATTGATGGACCGCCTCTGAGTTGGTGACGGTCGATATCGAAAAATGGCCTTGAACCCCATACATTTACAGACCAGTAATTTTTAAATTGTGTGTTCCATGAAGCCCGGATTCCTGCAAAGAGATGGGTTCCGTTAAAATCCCAGCCCGACCATTGAGAGACATTGATATTCATACTTCGGAAAATTGAAAAAGGCTTCCAAATAACATAATTACCCCAGGCAGACTGATCAATCGCATCAGCACGTTGCTGAAAACCAATGTCATTAATAGAAAGTCCGGGAGTACGCCAGCCACCGCTTATTCCATATCGCCAATGACCACGTCCAAATTTTGCTGCGCTGAAAGAACCACCATTGCCTTGTAAAACAGTAAGATTTGAATCGACACTCAGGTGGGTGGCATCTGGTCGTTGATAATAACGCTGCGGTGCTTCCTGCAAATCAAGTATCGCTTCTTTGCTTCCCGAAACACTGCTTAAAAAAACCTTGACCCTTAGGTTCCATGTCCGCTTGTCCCAAAATTGTTCAAAATCGAGTCCCCCTGTGTAGGCTGCTGTTGGCATAAATTCCAATGTTGAATCGTTGATGAAGCGGTTTGTAGAAGTAAAAATACCCCCGATAATTGTTTTTCCTTTGTTGATGTCTTTTTGCAGGCGTGCATTCACAAAATTAGTGAATGGTTCTACAACTTCTTTTCTCTCTTCTCCATTGTTATCAATAGTTGCATATTCTTTGTTTGTAACGCTCTCCAAAAGACCAATTGACCAACCGTTACGGGTTTTCCCCGACAATTTAAAAGCACCAAGAATCCTAGTAAATTCTGGCGACTTTGCATATTCATTGTCACCTAGTTCAGGATAGTAGCGCGGTCGTCTTCCAATCCGTCTTGAATAAAAAAGATTATCCCTTCCATGACCGCTGGAAACAGGATAGTTGAAAATATTGCTGCCTTCGATAAAAAACGGACGCTGTTCCCTGAAATAGCTTTCGAAAGCGGAGAGGTTTACTTCTGAAGGGTCAGCCTCAACCTGACCAAAATCAGGATTGATGGTAAAGTTCAAAGTCAGGTCGTTGGTAACGGCAATCTTGCCGTCAAGTCCTGCGTTGTAATTCCATTCGGTTCCGGTCTGGAAAGGATTTCCTTCCTCCTTTTCACTTGTTTCAAAACTGCCCATTACATAGGGCGTTAGTGCGATTTCTTTTTTAGGCTTAATGTTATTAATGCCATGTAGTTCGCCCCAACGGCTTACCCAGGCATCTGCATCCTGAGGAATCATTTGCCAGACAGAAAACTCCTCTTTCCTGAAAAGGGTGCGCATCACCTCGAGCCCCCAAATATGATTTTCCATTTTGGCAAACCGAAGTTGATTCAAAGGGATTTTCATTTCAGCAACCCATCCCAATTGGTCAATGCTGGTTTTTACATACCAAACCGGTTGTGGTGTGTCATCCCATTCTGTGTCGTTGTTCACCATGCCATCTCCTTTCACACCGACTGCATTCACAATAAAGCCAAAAGCACTTAATTTATCGTTGTAACTACTGATGCCGATGGCCACCCAGTCGCCTTCAGTATTGTCGCGTCTTCCCAACCTTCTTTCTATTTTATCCGGTTCAGTATCGAAAGCACGAATGGCTACGTAGAGGTGATTGTCATCGAAAAGTATTTTAAAAGCCGTTTTTTGGGAAGGTTCGGCGTATTCATAGGGTTCTTTTTGGATAAAATCGCCAGACCATTCTGAGCCTTCCCAAACTGTTTCATCAATCAGGCCGTCAATCACGGGTGGCTCACCAATTAAACGGGTAGTATGATATATCCTAATACTATCCTGAGAGTGAGCTGCAATTGCATTTAAAAGAAAAGCAAAAAGAATTATTATTATTTGGAATGAATATCCTCTCAACTTTGTGGTTTTTTGGCTGACTTATCTTTTCATATTTTATGCCAAGATCAGTCAATATCTGAGTGTCAAAGATATAGTAATCGTAATAAATATAAGTTATTTTTTTATTGTTCGTTTAATAACACAAGTGTACGAAAATGATCATTATAATAACTTGCATTTTATCAATATATTTATGGAAAAGGAATTGATCAATAATTTGTTAAAAGATTCTAAATTGATCATGTGCTTATAAAAATGTTATCTGCTAAATAAGTACTTTTACCAGTTAAATTAGTTGAAATGGAAATTATTAAAACTAAAATACCGGATTTATATATTTTAAAGCCTCATGTTTTCTTAGATGCAAGAGGCTATTTTTTTGAATCATACAACAAGGAAGTATTTTTAAAATTGGAGATTGACCATAATTTTGTTCAGGATAATGAATCATTTTCAAATAAAGGTGTTTTAAGGGGTTTGCATTTTCAAAAACCACCATTTTCGCAGGGTAAACTTGTGCGTGTTGTAAGTGGTTCCGTACTTGATGTTGCCGTTGACCTAAGAGTCTCATCACCAACATATGGGCAGTGGGTTTCGGTTGAACTGACGCAGGAAAATAAATGGATGTACTGGATACCACCCGGTTTTGCACATGGATTTGTAGCCTTGGAAGATCATACTGTTTTCATTTATAAATGCACAAATATTTATAACAAAGAATCGGAAAGAAGTATCCGCTGGAATGATCCGGATTTGAATATTGATTGGCAGATTAAGAACCCAATTCTTTCAGAAAAAGATAAAAATGTGCCTTTTTTTAAAAATTTGCAAAGCCCATTTTAACAAGTATTTTAAAATTATTGAATGAATAAAGCTTTAACATATTTTTTGTTAATTGTCATAATTGTTTTGTTAACAATTGGATTAGATAATTGGTGGCAATGGAAGCAAAACAAATTACCGGGAACAAATGAGCAGTACTATAAAATTGTTTCGTTAGAGATTCCTTCTGACCTGACATTTGCAGGAGATCAGGTTCCTCTGGATATCTTTTATGTGAAAGAAGGGCTTGACAGGGAATTGTCGGTCAACACTTACTGGCATTCATCAACTTTACAGATTATTAAAAAATCTCACCGTTGGTTTCCACTTATTGATACTATTCTTGAACGCAATGGTGTGCCTTCAGATTTTAAATATTTGGCTGTTATTGAAAGTGGCTTGTCGAATGCTGTTTCTCCGGCCGGAGCTGTTGGTTTCTGGCAATTTTTAAAAGGAACAGCCAAAGAATTCGGACTTCAGGTTGATAAGGAAATAGATGAAAGATATCATGTAGAAAAATCTACAGAAGCTGCTTGTAAATATTTAATGAAAAGTTATGAGAAATATGGCGACTGGGCTTTGGTAGCAGCTTCTTATAATGCCGGAACCACCGGTATTGATAAATTAATGGAAAAACAAAAAGCCCGATCTTTTTATGATTTGTTGGTATCAAAAGAAACCAGCCGTTACCTGTACCGAATACTGGCAATGAAACTGATATTTGAACAACCGGAAAAATATGGATTCTATATTGAAGAAGATGAATTTTATTTACCGATCCCATATCATATGGTTGAAGTTGATGGAAAAATTGAAAGCTGGGCTGATTTTGCAAAAGAAAACGGCATAAGCTATAAAATCCTAAAATACTTTAACCCGTGGTTACGTCAAACTTATTTAAAGAACCGGCATAATAATACCTACTCCATCAAAATTCCCAACCCGCCATATAACTTAACTCATGAACAGTTAATTTTAATGCAAAATGGCATTCATAATTGATCGTTTTCAATATGAAGAACGAAGCAAATATTGAAAATACAGATCATCAGGAAGTACTTGAAGTGCTTGGTGCCCGTGTGCATAACCTGAAAAATATTGATGTGCGGATTCCGCGGAATAAACTGGTGGTTATCACAGGCCTGAGCGGAAGCGGAAAATCTTCACTTGCATTTGATACAATTTATGCAGAAGGTCAAAGAAGGTATATGGAAACGCTTTCGGCATATGCACGTCAGTTTATAGGCAATATGGAGCGCCCGGATGTGGATAAAATTAACGGATTGAGCCCTGTTATTTCTATTGAACAGAAATCTGTAAATCGTAATCCGAGGTCAACAGTTGGAACCATAACTGAAGTATATGATTTCCTGAGGTTATTATATGCAAGAGCATCTGAAGCATATTCATACAATACAGGAGAGAAAATGGTGCAATACACCCAGAAGCAAATCACTGCATTGCTCATTGATCATTTTCAAGGGAAAGGTATTTCAATTCTTGCCCCGTTGGTAAAAGGAAGAAAAGGACACTATAGGGAACTTTTTGAACAAATAAGACAACAGGGATTCCTGAAAGTAAGAGTAGACGGGCAGATTCAGGAGATTGCTTTCGGATTACAATTAGACAGATACAAGGTTCACGATATAGAAATTGTAATAGACCGAATAGCTGTTGATACAAAGCATAAGGATAGAATAACTAAGACGGTGGATACCGCGATGAAGCATGGTAAAGGGGTACTCATGGTTATTGAAGATGGTACTGATAACATTCGTCACTATAGCCGGAAATTGATGTGCCCGACTACCGGTTTGTCGTATGATGAACCCGAGCCCAATACATTCTCTTTTAACTCACCCTATGGTGCCTGCCCTGTTTGTAATGGATTAGGAACTGTAAGCGAGATAGATTTAAAAAAAGTGATGCCTGATCCTGATTTATCTATTAAAAGAGGGGGTATAAAACCTCTTGGAGAATACAAAAATAATTGGGTATTTAACCAGATGGAAGCTATTGGTGCTAAATATGGATTTAAATTAAATACACCGATCCGGGACCTGCCTGAAGAGGCTATCCAAACCATATTAAATGGCTCTAATGAAACTTTTCAGGTTAAAAAGGAATACTTAGGCATTACTTCCACGTATTCTTTGTCATTCGAAGGGGTTATTAACTACATAAAACAGTACAGTACAGGAAATTCCTCTCAGAGTTCAAAAAAATGGTCAGAGAGTTTTATGAATACCCATGTATGTGAAGAATGCAAAGGAGCCCGGTTAAAAAAAGAATCTCTCTACTTCAGCATAGCAGGTAAAAATATTACCGAACTATCCCTTATGGATTTAAATAATCTGAGAAAATGGCTGGATGGAGTGGAGGACAAGTTAAATGCGAAACAAAAGGTAATTGCGCATGAAATATTAAGAGAGATTTCCAAAAGAGTTGATTTTTTATTAGAGGTTGGCATAGGATATCTTAATCTATACCGGCCGGCCAGAAGCCTTTCCGGTGGTGAATCGCAGCGCATCAGGCTAGCTACTCAAATTGGTTCACAATTAACAGGAGTGCTCTATATTCTTGATGAGCCCAGCATTGGTTTGCATCAGCGCGATAATCATAAATTGATCAATGCCTTAAAAGACCTTAGGGATATCGGCAACTCAATTATTGTGGTTGAACATGATAAAGACACAATTCTTGCTGCTGACCATATTATCGATATTGGTCCGGGTGCCGGACGGCATGGGGGTGAAATTGTTGCATCCTGCTCTCCAAAGGAGCTAAATGGCTGCAATTCAATTACAGCACATTATATCAGGGGAGAAAAACATATTGCCATACCTGAAAAAAGAAGAAAAGGATCAGGAAAATCAATTGTGATATATGGTGCAGCAGGCAATAACCTGAAGAATTTGAAGGTTGAATTTCCATTGGAAAAATTTATTTGTGTGACAGGAGTGTCTGGCAGCGGAAAGTCAACATTGATAAATGAAACTTTCTATCCCATCCTGAGCAATCATTTTTACCGGTCATTAAAAGAACCTTTAAAGTATGACAGGATTGAAGGATTGGAGCATGTTGATAAAGTTATTGAGATTGACCAGTCGCCGATAGGCCGTACGCCTCGCTCAAACCCGGCAACATACACCAAAGTATTTGATGAGATCAGGAAACTTTATGGCAATCTGCCGGAAGCTAAAATCAGGGGCTATAAACCGGGGCGATTTTCATTTAATGTTAAAGGAGGCAGGTGTGAGACCTGTAAAGGAGCAGGAGTTCAAACTATCGAAATGAATTTCTTACCGGATGTTTATGTATTGTGCGAAGACTGTCAGGGGAAAAGGTACAACCGGGAAACACTTGAAGTGAGGTTTAAAGGAAAATCAATAAATGACGTTCTGGATATGACGATCAACCAGGCGGTTAAATTCTTTGAAAATATCCCTATGATCGTTCATAAATTAAAAACAATACAGGATGTAGGCCTGGGCTATCTCACCTTGGGGCAATCATCAACAACCATCTCAGGTGGGGAGGCACAGCGAGTGAAATTATCTTCTGAATTATCGAAAAAAGATACTGGTAAAACTTTATATATTTTTGACGAACCTACTACCGGACTTCATTTTGAAGATGTGAACGTTTTGCTCGGTGTCCTTAATAAATTGGTTGACAGGGGTAATACTGTAATCGTAATAGAACACAATATGGAAGTGATTAAAGTAGCTGATCATATTATTGATTTGGGCCCAGAAGGAGGTGATGATGGGGGTGAGTTAATAGTAACCGGAACCCCTGAAGAAATTATTAAAAATAAAAAAAGTTATACAGCTCAGTTCCTTAAAAAAGAGTTGTAGCTGATTAGATACAAATTATACAATGATGGACGAAAAAGATATATCAAGATTACGGAAAGAGTTTAAACCTAAAACATGGATGCAAACCAAAGCCCACGATTCGTGGTCAGTTTTTAAAATAATGGCTGAAGTAGTTGAAGGCTATGAAGAATTGGCGAAAATTGGCCCTTGTGTAGCGGTCTTTGGATCTGCCAGAACCAATCCGGGTGATGTTTGTTATGAGACGGCCGAGCAACTCGCTTATTTTTTAACAAAGAAAGGTTTTGGAATTATAACGGGTGGCGGACCCGGTGCCATGGAAGCCGCAAACAAAGGAGCGCATTATGCCGGTGGTAAATCAGTGGGCCTGAATATCAGACTGCCTCACGAACAAGCGGCAAACCCTTTTATCGATCCTGACAAACTGATCAATTTCGATTACTTTTTTACCCGTAAGCTCATGTTTATGCGCTATTCGCAGGGTTACGTTGTGCTGCCCGGTGGCTTCGGGACGCTCGACGAATTATTTGAGGCGATTACACTTATCCAAACGGATAAATTAGTTGACTTTCCCGTTGTGCTGATAAGTCGTGATTACTGGGGTGGATTGATTGATTGGATTAAGGACAAAATGCTAAAAGAGGGAAAAATAAGTGCCGAGGATCTGAACATTTTCCATCTTGTTGATACTGCTGAAGAGGCCGTAGAAGTGATTGACGATTTTTACGCGAAGTACGAATTAAAACCAAACTTTTAATTAATGTTAGGGAAATGCAGAGCCGCTAAGTCGGTTTGGACTTAGCCTAGAAAAGATATCTTTCATCCTACTGTGAGCGATACCACTTAACAGGATTTGTTATTTTATCTCCGAAAAATAACGCATAAACTG
>Ga0164313_10002649_pt1 | contig 16011 bp, 12 predicted proteins | sample GuaBasSedimGuay4_FD_113735 | JGI IMG/M metagenome (GOLD analysis project Ga0164313, IMG submission 113735) | Subseafloor sediment microbial communities from Guaymas Basin, Gulf of California, Mexico - Guay4, Core 4569-4, 0-3 cm | ecosystem: Environmental > Aquatic > Marine > Hydrothermal vents... | reverse complement strand
TAAGTTAGTAGCCAATTAACCCACTAACTTACTAACCCATTAACCCATTAACCCATTAACCCATTAACCCATTAACCCATTAACCCATTAACCCATTAACCCAATAACATATTAACCCATTTACTTATTAACCCAATAACTTTACAACCATGTTACCCAAGAAGGTAGAAGAAATACTCAATGTTCAGATTAAGAAAGAAGATTATTCATCCCAGTTGTACCTATCAATGGCCTCATGGGCAGATAATAAAGGCTTTGAAGGTGTTTCAAACTGGCTCTATGCACAGACAGAAGAGGAGAGGCTCCATCTGCTAAAACTTATAAGATATGTGAACGACAGGGATGGGATCGCTGTTATTCCGGGAATTGAAACTCCTCCCACCGATTTTGGTGATGTATTCACCATGTTTGATAACGTACTGGCCCATGAACAATTTATTTCAGGTTCCATCAATGAAATAATTGCTGTGTGTATATCAGAAAATGACTATACCACTCAGAACTGGATTCAATGGTTTGTAACAGAGCAAATCGAAGAAGAAGCTTCGGTGAAGGCCATTATTGATAAACTTAACTTACTGGGTAAGAGTAATCTGTATATGTTTGATCGCGATATTATGTCCATGCGCGGCAACGGAGCAGCGAGTGCGGGAGCATAACCCACCCACCTCCATTCTTTTGGTAGAATTATTCCAGCTATACATATTTCTGCCAATTTCGCAGTTTTTTTACATTGGTACACTATTTGAAAGATCAAGACCGATAAAAAGGGTAAATTTGTCCTTTCTTAATCGTTAGTAATTATTATATAATCACATCGGATCATGGATGTTGGAAAGATCATAGGAAAGTTTCTTGGCAATAAGGCAGACAGGGATATGCGTGAGGTGTTACCTTATGTGGATAAGATCAAGGAGACTTACGAAACCATAAAGGGAATAAGTAATGACCAGCTTCGCGAGCGTTCTGAAGCACTCAAAAACAGGGTGACCGAATATGTGGAGAAGGAGAAAAGCACCCTTGATGAACTTAAAGCTAAAGCCGAAGATCCGGAATTTCCTGTTACGGAAAAAGAATCTGTATACAAAGAAATCGATAGGTTGGATGAGGAGATTGATGAGAAGTATGAGGTGGTTCTGAATGAGATCCTTCCTGAGGCGTTTTCTCTAATTAAAGAGACTGCCAAACGGTTCAAAGAAAACGAACAGGTGGAAGTTATGGCGAAGGATTACGACAGGACCCTGGCAGCTTCAAGAGAATCGGTGGAGATCAAGGGTGAGAAGGCCATATGGTATAACAAATGGATGGCAGGAGGAAATGAGATCACCTGGGATATGGTTCACTATGATGTGCAGCTTATTGGAGGAGTAGCCCTGCATAGCGGAAGGATAGCCGAAATGGCAACTGGTGAGGGGAAAACCCTGGTGGCTACCCTGCCTGTATTTCTTAATGCACTGACCGGCAAAGGAGTTCATTTGGTTACGGTTAACGACTACCTGGCCAAACGTGATTCAGAATGGATGGGTCCCATCTATGAATTCCACGGACTTACAGTAGACTGTATTGATAAGCACCAGCCAAATTCTGAAGCAAGAAGGAAAGCGTATAACAGTGATATTACCTTTGGAACCAATAATGAGTTTGGATTTGACTACCTGCGTGACAATATGGCGCATACTCCAGGTGAACTAGTTCAGCGAAAGCACAACTATGCCATTGTGGATGAGGTGGATTCTGTTCTGGTTGATGATGCCAGAACCCCTTTGATTATCTCTGGTCCCGTTCCCAAGGGAGACAACCAGGAATTCGAAGCCTATAAACCCAAAGTAGAGCGTTTGGTTAGTGCACAGCGAAACCTGATAAATGGTATATTTACTGAAGCTCGCAAATTACTGGCTGGAGACAAGACGGAAAAGGCTGGTTTTAAACTGCTTCAGGCTCATAAAGGATTCCCCAAATATAAACCCTTGATTAAGCTTTTGAGTGAGGAGGGCAATAAATCCCTTATGCTTAAAACCGAAAATCATTATATGCAGGAGCAATCCAAGAACATGCACCTTGTAACCGATGAGCTTTTCTTTATCATTGAAGAGAAACTGAATTCTGTGGAATTGACGGAGAAGGGCATCGACCTGATCACCGGTGATTCTGATGATCCTGCATTTTTTATTATGCCGGATATTGGGTCCGAAGTAGCGGAAATTGAAAAGTCTGAATTGGCAGATAAGAAGAAGCTTGAGATAAAGGATAAGATGCTCCAGGATTATGCCGTAAAATCGGAGCGGATCCATACAGTTAACCAGCTTCTGAAAGCCTATTCCATGTTTGAGATAGAGAATGAGTATGTGGTCATGGACAACAAGGTGAAAATTGTTGATGAACAGACGGGCCGTATTATGGAGGGAAGAAGGTACAGCGACGGGTTGCACCAGGCTATTGAAGCGAAGGAGAATGTGAAGGTGGAAGCCGCCACCCAGACCTGGGCCACCATAACCCTTCAAAACTATTTCAGAATGTACCATAAGCTGGCGGGTATGACCGGTACAGCTGAAACAGAGGCCGGCGAATTATGGGATATATATAAGCTGGATGTAATGGTTATTCCCACCAACCGTCCCATAGTACGTGACGACCGGGAAGACCTGGTTTATAAAACCAAGCGTGAGAAATACAATGCAGTTATCGATGAGCTGGTTCGGCTCAACAAAGCAGGCAGGCCTTCACTGGTGGGTACAACCACAGTAGAGGTATCTGAGCTTCTTTCAAAGATGCTTAATATACGTAAGATCAATCACAATGTACTGAATGCTAAACTGCATCAGCGTGAAGCTGAAGTGGTTGCCCAGGCTGGTAAGGCTGGAACTGTAACCATCGCAACCAATATGGCTGGTAGGGGGACCGATATTAAACTTTCCGATCAGGTGAAGAGAGACGGGGGACTTGCCATCATTGGAACAGAACGACACGAATCAAGACGGGTGGACCGCCAGTTGCGTGGACGCTCCGGAAGACAGGGTGATCCGGGATCATCACAATTCTTTGTCTCACTGGAAGATGATTTGATGCGACTCTTTGGGTCGGAGCGCATTGCCGGGATGATGGATAAGCTGGGATTGAAAGATGGTGAAGAGATTCAGCACTCCATGATCACCAAATCCATCGAAAGGGCCCAGAAGAAGGTGGAAGAGAACAACTTCGGAATTCGGAAGAATCTACTGGAGTATGACGATGTAATGAATTCCCAGAGGGAGGTGATCTACAAGCGAAGAAAACATGCCCTGTTTGGAGAGCGAATTGGCCTTGACATAGCCAATATGATGTATGATGTAACCGAAAGCATAGTAGACTCATATCATACCAGTGGGAATTATGGCGGATTCAAACTGGAACTGATTCGATATTTTTCCATAGAGGCGCCTGTTTCTGAAGAGGAATTTAAGGGAATGAACAGCAATGAGCTTGTAGATAAAATTTATGAGATATTGCTTGAGGCCTATAAACGCAAACAGGAGAGTATATCAGAACAGGCCATGCCCGTTATAAACCAGGTGTATGAACATCAGCGCCAGGTTTATGAAAATATTGTTGTCCCTGTTTCGGATGGAACACGGGTTTTTCAGGTTCTTGCTAACCTGGAGAAATGCCATGTTTCAGAGGGGAAAGAACTGGTCAGGTCCTATGAGAAAAGCATTATTCTGGCCACCATTGATCAGTTATGGCAGGAGCACCTGCGCGAACTGGATGATCTACGCCAATCAGTGAGAAATGCACAGTATGAGCAGAAGGATCCACTGTTGATCTATAAATTTGAGGCCTTTGAGCTTTTTACAGTTATGATTGACAAGGTAAACAAGGATGTGGTTTCTACCCTCATGAAGGCACATATTCCATTGCGTGATCCCAATAGCGTCAAACGTGCAGAAGCTCCCAAGAGAATGGATCTAAGCAAGTTTGAAGCCAATAAAGACGATATGACCAGCTACAATGATCCCTCGGGCGGTGGAAAAACGAAGGATGGCCGTACGCAAGTTAAGCAACCAGTCAGGGTAGAAAAGAAAGTAGGTCGAAATGAGCCCTGTCCATGTGGAAGTGGTAAAAAATATAAGAACTGCCACGGTAAGCCCGGCGGAGCCAGTTGATCATTGCCGGTTGATCATTAACTAAGCTGACGATCCAGTTCAGCAATCTCCTTATACAGGTGAGTAGTCGCTCCAATCAGGGGCAGTCGCAATACATTCTCAATCCAGCCCTGGATTTCCATGGAGGCTTTTACACCAGCTGGATTCCCCTCTTTAAAGATGGCTTTCATCATGGGGAATAACCTGTAGTGCACTTCACGGGCAATTTCATAATTCCCTGAAAGGGCAGCATCTACCAGCGTTGACATTAAAGAGGGGTAAGCATTCCCAATAACGCTGACCACTCCATCCCCGCCGGCTGATATCATGGGAAGAGTTATGGAATCGTCTCCTGAGACCACCAGGAAATTATCTGGTCTGTCTCTGATTACCTCCATCACCTGCTCAAAATTTCCGGAGGCTTCTTTTACAGCCATAATTGTTCCGGTAAAATCGTGAGCCAGACGAAGTAAGGTGTCTGAGGTCATATTTGAACTGGTTCGTCCCGGAACATTGTATAACATCACCGGCAGCTCTGTTACTGCAGCGATGGCTGCAAAATGCTGATATATACCTTCCTGGGTGGGTTTGTTGTAGTAGGGAGAAACGCTTAATAAACTGTCCACGCCGGGTATTTTCATGGCTTTCACCAGTTCTACAACCGATCTTGTATCATTTCCTCCGGCTCCCACCATAACAGGCACTCTTTTACCGCAGGCATCCACTACACAACTTACCACATCAGATTTCTCTGACTTAGACAGGGTAGGGGTTTCTGCTGTTGTACCAAGAACCACCAGGTAGTTGATCCCATTGCTAATGAGCTTATCGGTAAGGATTGAAAGTCTGTTAAAGTCTGTCTCCCCATTCTGCTTGAAAGGTGTTATCATGGCAACACCAGTTCCACTGTATTGATTTGAATAGGCCATTAAATGGTTTAATTTGAAGGGTTTAACATGGAGACATAGTGTTTGAACTGTTCGCTAAGGTATGCTGCATCATCCTGATTGGTCAGGTTGATCATCAGGTCATAGTCGTTCACTTCCTCGGTATAACAGCCGATCTTGAATTGTGCCATTGATAGCTGTACCAGAAACTGCAATTCAAGCGGGACCTCCTTGGTGAAGTCAAAGAGTATATCCGGATTCAAAGAAAAGAATGCATCAACGACCTCTCCCGAGGGCTTTTGGTACCAATTCAAATCACGTTTGGTGATAAAGGAATAGTTCTTTTGGAAGAGTAACTGCTGTGGGATCTCTTTTTGCTGAACATAGCCGAATGTGTTACATTGAAGACCTTTTGCTTCAATAAACTTTCGAAAATCCTTAATGGCGGCAAAAGAGTCCAGATCACCGGTGTCAAACAGAATAACGACCGATTTTGCGGTTTCAAAATTATGAACGTGTCTGTAGCGCTCAATACCTTTCAACTTCTTTTTCAGAACCCTTCTTCCTATATTCTCTTTTAATCCGGCCATTGCTCAAACAAAAATACAATTAAAAATGGATTACACGGCTAGGATAACATAGATAGGAACTCCTCTTCGGATAGGATGGGTATATTTAATTTCTGGGCTTTCTGATACTTACTGGGCCCCATATTGGACCCTGCAACAATGTAATCAGTTTTTTTGCTGATTGACCCACTGTTTTTTCCGCCATTCTGATCAATAAGGGCTTTGAGTTCATCTCTGGAGTAGTTTTCAAATATGCCTGAGATTACAAAAGATTTTCCAATCAGTTTCTCACTTAACTTCTCCGGCCCGGGTTCCATTTCAAACTGCAACCTGTGTTCCTGCAGCTGCCGAATCATGATTTGATTCCGGACATCCTGAAAGTAACTAATCACCGATTCAGCAATTCTTTCTCCGATTTCATCCACCTCCTCCAGGTCCTGAATATCTGCCTCCATCAGCCGCTCTAGGCTTAAAAAGGCTTCAGCCAGTTTTTTAGCCACAGTTTCCCCCACAAATCTGATTCCCAGTGCGAAAAGCACACGGGGAAAGGGAATCTGTTTTGAGGCTTCAATGCTTTCTATGAGGTTTTGGGCGGACTTTTTTGCAAATCGGTCCAGCTTCACAATGGCATCGTAATCCAGGCTGTACAGATCGGCCACATTTTTTACCAATTCCTCCCTGAAAAGCTGGTCGATGGTGGCTTCTGCTGCATTTATATCCATGCACTTTCTTCCGATAAAGTGCTCTATCCTGCCCTTTATCTGGGGAGGACAGCCAATAACATTGGGACAATAGTGAGCTGCTTCATCCTCTTGCCTCACAAGGGGAGTATTGCACTCGGGACAATGGGTAATAAATTGGAAAGGGGTGCTTGAAGGGTCCCGTTTTTCTTTGGCCACACCAACTATTTTTGGGATAATCTCTCCCCCTTTCTCCACGTAGACAAAATCACCCCTTCGGATATCAAGCAGGGCTATCTGGTCTGCATTATGGAGAGAGGCCCGTTTTACCGTGGTGCCGGCCAGCTGTACCTGATCCAGATTGGCCACAGGTGTTACTGCTCCTGTTCTTCCCACCTGGAAATCGATGCTATTTAACCTGGAGAGTGCCTGTTCGGCCCGAAATTTATAAGAGATGGCCCAACGAGGGTTTTTTGCCGTAAAACCCAGTTGCTTTTGCAGGTGAATGGAATCCACTTTGATAACCACGCCATCTATATCAAAAGGCAATTGATCTCTTTCGGCTTCCCACCGGTCGATAAATTCAAAAACCTCTTCCATGGAACCCACCAGTCTATTGTATGAGGGAACCTTGAATCCCCAATCTTGTGCGCATTTAAGACTTTCATGCTGTGTCTGAAAAAGAAGCTGCTCGCCAGGAATGTAATAGAAGAGGCAGTCCAGCGGCCGCATGGCTACCTGGGATGAATTCTGCATTTTCAAAGTACCCGAAGCAGCATTTCGGGGATTTGCAAAGGCAGGTTCGCCATTGGTTTCTCTCTCACTGTTCATCCTGGCAAATTCCTCTGTGGGAAAGATTACCTCACCCCTGATCTCAAATTCCGCTGGATATCCCGATCCCTGCAGTTGAAGAGGAATGCTCCTGATGGTCCTGATATTCCGGGTGACGTCGTCGCCCCGTGTTCCATCCCCCCTGGTGAGGGCCCTGTCCAGGGCACCATCTTTGTAGGTCAGCGCCACAGCCACTCCATCATATTTAAGTTCACAAAAGTAGTTTACTTGTGCTCCAATCCCCTTTATAACCCTCTGGTCAAAATCTGAGAGTTCCTCTCTGCTGTATGTATTTCCCAGCGAAAGCATGGGATACCTGTGGAGGAATGATTCAAACTCTCTGTTCAGATCACTCCCGATCCTTCTTGTGGGCGAATTTTCATTATCAAACTGGGGGTGCTTCTTTTCCAGAGCTTGCAGCTCATTGATCATCAGGTCATATTCAAAATCGGATATGGTTGGTTCCGATTTTATATAATAGTTATAATTGTGTTGTTGGAGTCCTTTTCTAAGTTGGTCGATCTTGTCCCTGGCCTGCTCTGGAGTCATCTGTATAGCTTTTAAGCAAAAGTAAAAAATATTTCTCCTTTAGCTTTTAATCTCTACTTTTAAGCAAACTAAGGAGACGCAGGGATAGAAGAAATGGGAATCATATACAAATCCAGGTTATTGATAGCGGTGATCCTGTTTGGGTTGGGGATGGCCTCTGTGAAGGGACAACTCCAGTTTCCGGGAAGTCCCATGGGAGATCGAAGCAGGCTGAAGGCTGCAGATGTTATGTATGTGTTGCCTCCGCTGGATCCGTTGCAGATCGAATCTGCCATGCAAAGCAGTGAAAAAGGTCTTTTGAAATCCCATCAATTTGCCCTGGAGAGGCTGGTTAACCTTTCACCGGAATCCCATGGCAGCTGGGAATCTTTCGGATCCTATAAAATATGGAGGGTCCATATCGTTTCTCCCGGAGCCCTTTCACTGGGATTGGTTTTTAATTCCTACAGTCTGGAGGCCGGCGTCAATCTTTTTGTATATAGCCCGGATATGGATCATGTAAAGGGCGCTTTCACCTCGGGTAACAACAAGTCTTCCGGAGTGCTTCCTGTGGGGCATCTGCCCGGAGAGGAGGTAATCATTGAAATGCAGGTCCCCATAGAGATGAGTGACTATGGAGTGATTGGGGTTGAATCTGTATCACACGCCTTTAGGTCGGCTGGGCAGAACTCGGGACTGGCCAGTTGTCCGGCTGGAGAATTTGGATGTTCCCAGGCATGTATGATCGATGTGAATTGTGAAGAAGGAGCCGATTGGCAACTCACGAAACGATCGGTGGTCAGAATTTTCACGACCTCACTGTATTGTACGGGAGTTCTGGTTAACAACAGCGATTATGATGGCACACCCTATATTCTGACTGCCGAACATTGCCTTAACAAACAGTATTATGCTGACCGTAGTGTTTTCCAGTTTAATTATGAGAGTCCAACCTGTTTTGGGACCAATGGCCCTTTGAATATGTCTATTTCAGGTGCTGAACTGATTTCAGTTGGAGACAGCATCGATTTCAGTCTGGTAAAACTCTCGCTCACTCCTCCCGAGGAGTTTGATGTTTACTATTCAGGATGGGACCGATCCGATTTTCAGACAACTGCAACCTCTACTATTCATCATCCCTGGGGTGATGTAAAAAAAATATCTAGCGATTACGAAGCTCCCACCATAACTACCAAGCCCAGTGATGTACCTTACAATGACCTGGATGATTACCATTACTTCTCATTCTGGTGGATTCTCAGGTGGGATGAAGGCTCTACACAGGGAGGATCTTCAGGTGGCCCTCTTTTCAATGCTGATCAGAAGTTGATTGGCACTCTTAGCGGCGGAGTTGCTACTTGCGGAGATTCCATTGGGTATGATCATGAGAAGGAGCGGGTCATCTACAACCAGGCTTTTAATTATGATGATTATTATACACGCTTTAGTATGTCGTGGGACTATAATGGAGAGGGAGGCCCTTCTCTGAAACCCTGGCTGGATCCTGGCAATACTGGTGTGGTGGCGCTTGGAGGTTATCAGCCCATTGGTATAGAACAAACACCAACCCTCTCCAGAGGCAATTTTACACTTTTCCCCAATCCGGTGGGTGACCAATTCTATGTTTCTGCACCCGATGGGTTAAATGATCCCATCTCCTATAAAATTTACAACCTATCCGGAGCATTAGTTCTGGAAGGGATCCTTTATCAGCAAGCCTCAAACCAGATAGAAACACCCAATCTTGCCGATGGGGTCTATGTAATCCGTTTGATAAGCAGCCCCTTTCATGAGGTCCATAAAATAGTTATTGCCCGATGAAGAGGATCCGTTGGTATATCCTGGCTCTGTTACTCTTCACCTGCTGCAATAGGATTTCTGAGGTGGAATCGGCCAGGGGAGAAGGGAAGGGGCAATCCTATGCAAAATATGCCTCGGGCTTCGAAGTGAATGATTTTGGCACTTACAGAGTATTGCATGTCTTTGATCCCTGGCAGAGCAGCAAGGGGGTAACCTTCTCCTATGTGCTTGCAAATAAAAGAGAGTTTGTACCTGATTCCCTTGAGCACCTCACTTTTATTAAAACACCGGTCAACCGTGTGGTCACACTCTCTACCACACATGTGGCCATGATCGATCAACTGGGTAAAGGAGGTTCCATCAAAGGAGTTTCAGGGACTGGATTTATCTATAACTCAAGGCTGAGAAGCAGGATCGAAGTTGGAGATGTAAAAGAGGTTGGGTACGACCAGGGGCTTAACTATGAGATCATTGTGGGTCTCCAACCCGACGTATTATTTATGTACGGTGTGGATGGCAGTGTGATGGCCACCTCCCAGAAGCTGGCTGAGCTGAAGGTTCCTGTGATTTTTTGCGGTGACTATCTGGAACCTCATCCACTTGGTAAAGCGGAATGGATCAGGTTTCTTTCGTTGTTTTATAACCTGGAAGAGCGTGCAGATCGTTTTTTCCAGGAGATCGATTCAGTATACAATTCCTATAAATCACTAACGGAACAGACCAAAAACAGACCTTTGGTATTAACCGGATTGCCATGGAAGGACACCTGGTATATGGCCGGAGGTGAAAGTTTTGCAGCCACGCTCATAAAGGATGCAGGTGGGGAATATCTCTGGGCAGATAGCCATTCAGCCGAAGCGATACCTCTGGATCTGGAATCGGTGTATGCCAGGGCTGTTAAGGCCGAAATATGGATCAACCCGGGAGCAGCCACTTCCCTGAACGAACTACAGAACTTCGATCAGCGTTTTACAGAGCTCGGGGTCATTCAGTCGGGTATGATTTTTAACAACAATGAACGGTTGAATACAACTGGTGGAAACGATTACTGGGAATCTGGCACGGTTCGCCCCGATCTGGTTCTAGCAGATTTGATTAAGGTGTTTCATCCTGATTTATTGACAGATCATCGTCTGTTTTATTACAGGCAATTGAAATAATCCTTACTTTTGATTACAATCAACATCACAATCCATGGCTAGCATCAGGCTCCTGAAGAAGGATATTAACAAACTTGCTTTTGATTTGCTTCAGGAGTGTTTCTCCTACAGACACTATACAGATGGGTTATCTGAAGACCGATTCGACGAGGTAATCAGAAAGCTCGTACTGCTTCGTAATGACCTGATTGTCAGGGCAAATCATCCGGAAACCGATGCCGTGTCCTCCACCCTGAAAACTCATTATAAACAGGTACAGCTGGACCTTCTAAAACTGGCAGAAGTTGTTGAGGATCTAAAGAAATAGGGTGTGAAGTTGCGTTCCGGAAGTTTATCTATCATGGCCTTGCTATTGCTGATGTTAGTGGTACTGGCATTGATTGATATACGACTGGGAAGTATCACGATCACTTATAAGGAGATGATCAACCACCTGGCTGGTTCCTCACTGCTTTCCGATCATCAGCTAATTATTCTAAATAAATTCAGACTTCCCCGCCTGGTAACTGCTTTGATGGTAGGAGCCGCACTTCCTGTATGTGGATTACAAATGCAAACCCTTTTTAGAAATCCGCTAGCCGGTCCCTATGTGCTGGGAATAAGTTCAGGGGCCAGTTTTGGTGCGGCACTGGTTGTACTTGGTGTAGGCGCTACCGGCATTGTGGCCACCTGGAGCCTGGCCATTGCAGCATGGATAGGAGCAGGGAGTGTGATGTTGTTGCTGCTTCTTGTTTCATTCAGGATTAAAGATGTGATGACTATTCTTATCCTGGGGATCATGTTTTCAAGTGGTTTGGGAGCCATCATCAGCATCATGCAGTATTTTAGCCAGGCAGCAGCCTTAAAATCTTTTGTGATCTGGAGTATGGGAAGCCTGGGGAATGTTACAGGTAATCAGATGCAAATCATGGTCTGGGCCATTGTACCTCTCCTGATACTTACTTTTGCTTATTCAAAAATACTCAATGGATTGATGTTGGGTGAGGAGTACGCATTTACCCTGGGGATCAGGATTCGACGTACCCGGATTATTATATTTGCAGTAACAAGCATTTTGGCAGGGACCGTTACAGCGTTTTGCGGACCCATTGGGTTTATCGGAATTGCAGTTCCACACATGGCCCGTTACCTCTTTAACCGGTCCGATCACCGTATTCTTCTTCCTGCCACCATGCTTACCGGAATGGTGGTCATGGTTTTCAGTGATATTGTCTCACAATTACCGGGAACCGAGAGGATCCTTCCCATCAATGCGGTCACTTCACTCATCGGAATTCCTGTGGTGATCTGGCTGGTGATCATAAATCGAAAAGCTCACTCACTCTGATGTTTGGAAAAGCAGGGGACCATATTATAGAATTAAAAAACCTGGCCATAGGCCATCAAAAGGAGCAGACTCTGCTGAAGGATATTAATCTATCGGTCCGCCCCGGTGAAATGGTGGCTTTAATAGGCAGAAACGGGACAGGGAAAAGCACTCTGCTTAAGTCCATGATCGGATTGATTCCACTGATTGATGGAGCCTGTTACCTGGAAGGAGCTCTGTTTGACTCCTATGACCTTCGAAACCGGGCCCGAAAGGTGAGTTTCGTCTCTTCACATTTCTCTCAATTGCCATCCATATCGGTGAGAGAATTGGTATCTCTGGGTCGCATGCCATTCACAGGATTTATGGGTCGCCTCTCTGCAGAGGACCAGAAGTTCATTGGCAGGGCTCTTAAGGAGTTAAGATTGGGCTCTTTCGCGGAACGAAAACTGGAGCATCTTAGTGATGGAGAGAGACAACGAACTATGATTGCCCGTGCACTGGCTCAGGACACCCCTTTGATGGTGCTGGATGAACCCACCGCATTTCTCGACATCCCCAATAAGAATGAACTTATACAGCTTCTGGGTGGATTCAGGGACAGTGGGAAATCTGTGGTCTATTCAACCCATGACCTGGATACCGCCATGCATTATGCAGATAAAATCTGGGTGATTCACCAGGGTAGGATCCTGGAGGGAGCTCCTGAGGACCTTGGCATTACAGGTCTGTTCGATATCCTCTTTGAAAACTCAGGCATCAGGTACGATCTGGCTTCAAAGCGTTTTAAATACAGCACCGTCTCAAAGGGATCCGTCCGACTACAAGGTGCAGAGGGGGTTCAATATTGGTGGACCCGGAACGCCCTGGAACGATTGGGATATGAAGTGGATATATCCGGGACCATGGAGATTAAACTGGATAGCTGTGAAGGAGTCAATAGATGGACTCTGTATCAATCAAATCAAAGCAGAGAATTTAGCAATCTGTATAATCTGGCCCGATTCTTGAATAACGATGAATAATTCAGTAATTTGAATCGTTAACTAAAACTATTGAGATGAGAGTAAAAAAGATCATAGCTTATACCCTTTCTGTGCTGGTACTGCTCTTTAGTATCGTGGCAATTCTTGGAATATGGGAGGTAGTGGACATAGAGGATCTCATTTCCCGCCTGTTCAAGTCATTAATGGTCATTCTGGCAGCTGCAGCTGTTGTTGTTCTGCTTTTCTCCATACTGGACAGACCGGATCGACATGAAGGAGGAGAAGCTTAACCAATAACGTTGAGGATTTTTTCAGCATTGGCCCTATTGGAGAATTCCTTCAGGGCCTTTTTCCTTTCTGCGATCTGAGCATTAAGGAATGGCATATTCATGAGGGTGTCCAGAGATTGCTCCACCTCTCTGCCTTCACCGGAGATGGTGCAAAGGTCACCTAATCCGGTACCTTCAACCATGGGTGGATTAACCAGGCAGTGGCGGCCTGCAAACAGCGCATGTAACAGTTTCAGTTTAATTCCTGTGGACTGTGCTGTATAAAGCAGATTTATATGGGCCTCCTGAATCAGTTTGTCCAGTTCCGATTCTGTGGGATTTGGCACAACCCTGATATGGGAATGAGGAGCCAATTTCTTCAGAAAACGATTGGATGGGTTTTTCCCGGCCACAATGATGGGGATACGGACTTTTGAAAGGGACCCCCTGACCAGCTTCAGAAACATTTCAGAATTCTCCGGCACATTAAGGTTCCCATGATACAAAATATACTTACCTGATCCTTCCAATGAGGAGACATCCTGGAATTTATGAAAAGCCGAAACAAACAGGGCATTTCCATATTTTCTTTCAAAATAGCTTGCTTCATGCCGCGCAATGGCCAGGATTCGATCGGCATAACCTAATTTACCTTCGTATCGTTTGAGTTTCCTTGCTTCCGTTTTCAGAAACAATTTCCTGAACAGATTCCTCTCTGCCCTTGAGAGGAACTGGTAGTAGATATGCTCTATATTATGTGCCCTGACCATGCTCTTTTTGTTCGCCCTTTTACAGCTTTCAAGCATGGCGGTAGAATGCAGGCCTTCAAATAATACCGGATAAGAATCGTTTAGTATATTATTTGGCATAGTATTTGCATTTCTAGTAGCAACAATATATGGATCTGAGGTCAGAAAGTATTTTATCCCAGAAGTACGGTGATAATAATGGACTCTGAAACAAAGATCCTCAAGTTCTTTGGAAGGTTGGCGGCCGTAAGCATAACAGTGAAGTATAATCTGTATTCCTGCATTTTTAAGAGCCTTTATTTTATAGAAAATATCAATAACACCGCCATAATCCGCGGGATATGGGATATTGAAAGAAACTATATGAAGGTATTTTGCAGACATATTAAACTTTGGCCTCCAAAGGGGGTCTAACTGTTAAAGTAAGGCAAAAATATTAACATTTTTTTAGATATTTTAGCAAGTTTTAGTACAACTTTTTTGGAAATTGAACGTTATAATAGTGTAGAAAGCTTATTGATTATCAATTAGATAATTTCGTTCTTTTATTCTACATTTCTTTTCATAGATTTAGTTTTAGGGTTAGTTTAGTTTTAAGATCCTCTGGCACTCGTCAGGGGATCTTTTTATTTATCTTTGTGCTTCATTTGAGAGTAACATGCAGCGAATTGAAAATTTGATCAGAATCCTGGCACTGGAAGCGGTTCAGTCCTTTTGGAAAACCTCCATGGAAGAAGGAGCCATCCAGGTACAGAAAACCCGACGCGATTTTAAAGGCGATTTTACAGTGGTTGTCTTTCCATTGCTACGGCATTCAAGGTTGTCTCCCGAGTTGACAGGCGAAACCATGGGGCAGTTTATAAATGAAAAATCCGAACTTATATCTGACTACAATGTGGTGAAGGGCTTTCTTAACCTGGTGGTAGATCAGAAGTATTGGAAGCAGCTCCTCGAGTTAGAGTTGAGTTCTGAAAGTTACGGGAAAACTGATGTGGTCGCATCGGCGCCCAAGGTGATGATTGAGTATTCATCGCCCAATACTAATAAACCACTCCATCTGGGTCACATTCGAAATAATCTGTTGGGGCATTCTGTTTCTCAGATCCTCGAGGCCAGTGGTAAGCAGGTGCAAAAGGTAAATCTTGTAAACGACCGGGGTATACATATATGCAAATCTATGCTTTCCTGGCTGAAGGAGGGAGAGGGTGAGACCCCTGGATCATCAGGACTTAAAGGAGATCACCTGGTGGGGAAATACTATGTGCGATACGATAAGATCTACAAGGCCCAGGTAGAAACTGCCATAAAAGAGGGCAAAGCTAAAACTGAAGCAGAAGCAGAAGCTCCTATACTGGCTGAGGCCCGGGAAATGCTGCTAAAATGGGAAGCTGAGGACCCTGAAGTCAGAACCCTGTGGGAGATGATGAATGGCTGGGTTTACGAGGGATTCAAGAAGACCTATGAACGACTAGGCATCAGTTTTCATAAAACTTATTATGAATCGGAGACATATAAGCTGGGGAAAGAGATCATATTAAAGGGGCTCAATGAGGGGGTGCTTTATCAGAAAGAGGATGGATCGGTCTGGGCAAATCTGGAGGATGAAGGGCTCGACCAGAAACTGCTCTTGCGGTCGGATGGTACTTCAGTATACATGACACAGGATGTGGGAACAGCTCATCAACGCTATGAGGAATCTGAATTTGATTCACATATTTATGTAGTTGGTAACGAGCAAAACTATCATTTTCAAGTACTTTCCATAGTGCTTAAAAAACTTGGCTACAGTTGGTCAGACCGACTGTATCACCTGTCATATGGCATGGTTGAATTGCCTGAGGGAAAAATGAAGTCAAGGGAAGGAACCGTAGTAGATGCCGACGACCTGATGGATGAAATGGAATCAACTGCCAGACAGATGTCCGATGAACTGGGTAAACTGGGCGAGTTTGAAGAGGAGGAAAAGAGCAGGATATTCAGGCAGGTGGGAATGGGTGCACTAAAATATTTTATTCTAAAGGTGGATCCTAAGAAGAACATGACCTTCGATCCAAAGGAATCTGTAGATTTCAATGGGAATACAGGGCCCTTTATACAGTACACTTACGCACGCATAAGGAGTGTTCTC
>Ga0164313_10002648_pt1 | contig 16017 bp, 12 predicted proteins | sample GuaBasSedimGuay4_FD_113735 | JGI IMG/M metagenome (GOLD analysis project Ga0164313, IMG submission 113735) | Subseafloor sediment microbial communities from Guaymas Basin, Gulf of California, Mexico - Guay4, Core 4569-4, 0-3 cm | ecosystem: Environmental > Aquatic > Marine > Hydrothermal vents... | reverse complement strand
CTCAAACAGCACCTTGTTGATAAAGGTGTGTGGGATGAAGGGCGCCATCAAGCTATGGAGCAGGAACTAAAAGACGAAGTCAAAGCGGCTGACAAAGAAGCTGAATCCCACGGCACGCTCGGCAAAGGCCCGCTACCCGGTGCGGGCGAAATGTTTGAACACGTTTATGAAGATATGCCTCCACACTTGCAAAAACAGCGCAAGCAGGCGGGTATTTAAGCATGCCCAGGATGAATATGATTCAGGCTATCCGCGATGCCCTCGATGTGAAGATGGCTGATGATGACAACGTGGTGATTTTTGGCGAAGATGTGGGCTACTTTGGCGGCGTTTTTCGTGCCACTGAGGGTCTGCAGGAAAAATACGGCAAATCACGGGTCTTTGACACACCAATCAATGAGCTCGGGATCATTGGTGCAGCGGTGGGCATGGGTGCCTATGGCTTACGCCCGGTACCGGAAATCCAGTTCGCTGACTATATATTGCCCGCCTATGACCAGCTGGCCTCAGAAGCCGCGCGACTACGTTACCGGTCATCGGGCGAGTTCAATGCACCCATAACGATTCGCGCACCCTGTGGTGGTGGTATTTTTGGCGGGCAAACCCATAGCCAAAGTCCGGAGGCCTTGTTCACGCACGTCGCCGGCCTTAAAACCGTGATGCCATCTAACCCATATGATGCCAAGGGCTTACTCATAGCCTCGATCGAAGATAATGACCCGGTCATCTTTCTGGAACCCAAGCGCTTATACAACGGGCCGTTCAGTGGCCACCACGACCGCCCGGGCATACCATGGAACAAACACCCGCACAGCGAAGTCCCGCAAGGCCACTATACGGTGCCGCTGGGCAAAGCCAGGATCGTCCGGGCCGGTGAAGCGGTGACCATACTGACTTACGGCACCATGGTGCATGTCTCGGAAGCCGCCGTGATGGAGTGCGGAATAGATGCCGAGATCATTGATCTTCGCAGCCTGCTGCCTCTGGATGAAGAGACCATTGAAGCATCGGTGAAGAAAACCGGCCATTGTGTAGTGGTTCACGAGGCCACCCGGACAAGCGGTTTTGGCGGCGAGTTGATCGCCATTGTTCAGGAGCTTTGTTTGTATTCACTTGAGGCGCCCATTGAGCGGGTTACAGGTTGGGATACACCTTATCCACATGCTCAGGAATGGGATTATTTTCCCGGGCCGGACAGGGTGAGTGATGCTTTGAGGAAGGTTTTGGGCGACTGAGTTTTGAGCGTTGCTGTCGCGACCAGCATAGCTGGTCCCTCCTACGGGTTCCAGCCTCCACCTAGTGCTTTGTACAGGTCTACCAGTGCAAAAAACTGATTCTGGCGGGCTTTGCTGACCGAAATTTGTGCATCAAACAACAGTCGTTGGGCATCAAGCACATCAAGATAGGCGAGAATGCCGTTGCGATAACGCTTTTCAGCCAGGTTGAGGTATTCCGCGCTCGCCCGCTCCAGTTCCAGCAAAGCATCCAGGCTCTCTCCTGATTTGTAGAACTGGTTGAGAGCATCGGAAACCTCCCGCAATGCTTCCAGCACAACCTGCTCGTAACTCAAACGGGCCTGGTTGAAACGGCTTTCGGCCGCCGACAGCTCGGCCCTGCGGGCGCCCGCATTAAATAAAGGCATCACCACATCCAGTTCTATGATCCAGTACCTTCCATCACTATCAAGCAAATCATCAAATGCTGCCGATTTGAAACCAAGATCACCGGTCAGCCGTATGTTAGGAAACAGTCTGGCTTTTGACGCACCAATCAGCTCACTGGCCACGATCATCTCCTGCTCGGTCTGCATGATGTCGGGCCGCCGTTGCAATAGGCTCGAAGGCAAGCCCGCAGTGACGTCTACGGGGATAAACAGGTCACGCAGGTTGTGTCGCATACTCTGGTGCCGGGGCGACATTCCCATTAATACCGAAAGCTGGTTTTCCACGGCCAGCTTGCTTTGCTCAACCTTGGGGATGATCGCACGGGTAGATGCCATTTCCACTTGAGACTGAACCACCTCCAGTTTTGAAGTTAAACCACCCTTATGTCGCTTATGGGCGATTAGCAAGGCTTGTTCACGTGCCTCCAATGTATCAAAGCTGGTTTCAAGGCGGGACTCAATACCCTGCAATTCAAAATAGGCGCGGGAAACGTCTGCTATCAGGCTAAGGCGCACAGCCTGGGCACCATACTCTGCAGCCAGATAGGTGGCGTAGGCGGCATTATTGATGCGACGGTTTCCACCCCAGAGATCAAGCTCCCAGGCAACCGTTGGCCCAAAGAATATTTCATTCTTGGTTAGCGCATTAACGTCGGTCAGATCCGATTCATGTTCACGTTCCGGCGTCAGTGCCAGGTCTAGTGATGGAAACAGCGCAGCGCGGGTAATACGATTGATTGCCCGGGCTTCTTCAATGCGCTCGATAGCGATTAAAAGTGTTTTGTTGTGAGCTAGAGCGGTTTTGATTGACGCCTGCAACTGCTCATCCTGAAAAATTTCTACCCACGCAGTATCGCTTAGTGAGGGACCCTCGTTATCAAGGTAGTTGAGATCGATATGCCAGTGCTCTGGCGTTTCCACTTCAGGACGCTCGTAATCCGGTCCTACCATGCAGCCGCTCAGCACCATGCTGAGAGCAGCTGAAAGTAAATAGCGCTGCTTCACTTCACATCCCGGCTTGGTGTTTTTGCTGCCGCAGATGCGTTGGCCTTACGCGCGAGCTTGCCGTCAAGACGCCCCAGCAATACGAAAAACAAAGGCACGACAAGAATCCCGGCAGTCGTAGCGAAGATCATCCCACCCAATACCGCAGTGGAAATAGACTGTCGCGCGACCGCACCCGGCCCGCTGGACAGCACCAGCGGCATTACACCAAAGATAAAGGAGATTGCTGTCATCATGATAGGCCGGAAACGCAGCTTGGCAGATTCCAGCGCCGCATCGCGAAAACCCATACCGTCTTCCACCAACTGCTTGGCAAACTCAATAATCAGGATGGAGTTTTTGGCTGCCATACCCACCAGCGCAATCATTGCCACCTGAAAGAACAGGTCATTTTCAAGGCCACGCAACCAGACTGCCAGCAAGGCGCCAAAAATTGCAGTGGGCGTGATCAAAAGTACCGCTACGGGTATGGTCCAGCTTTCAAACAGGGCGCTCAAGAACAGGTAAACAAATACAAGGGCCAGTGACATGGCAATCGCTGCCTGCCCCCCTGCTTTCATTTCCTCTGCGGTCAGGCCTGTCCATTCATAGGAAATACCCGGCGGTAAATTCTCATCCAGGAGGCTCTTCATCGCAGCAATGGCCTCACCGGTTGAGTAGCCACTCTGCGCATCGCCGGATAACTTTGCGGCGGTAAATAAATTGTAATGATCAATGGCTGCCGGGCCGGTCGAATAGTCCATGCTGGACAGAACCGACATCGGCACCATCGCACCGGATTGACTGCGCACGTAAAAATACTGCAGCGCATCGGGTCTGTCACGATAGCGCTCCTCCGCCTGCATACGCACACGGTATACACGCCCGTACAGGTTAAAGTCGTTGACAATCATAGAGCCCGTGAAGGTACGTATAGTCGAATAGATATCTGCCAGCGGTACACCAAGCGCCTTGGCTTCTCCACGCCTGACATCCAGAAACAGTTCGGGGGTTTCCGGTTTAACCGGACTGGCAACACCGGTTAGCACTGGATGATGGTTACCCTTGCTAATCATTGTGTCAGATGCTTCAAGCAAGCCTTCCCAGTTGGTTCCGGCAAGATCCTGCAAAACAAGGTCAACACCACTGCCCAGACCCAGCCCGTCAATGGCGGGTGGCGGTGAAACCTGAACCCTGATTTCCGGGTAGTTATGCAACTCATGACGCGCGTCATCAATCACCCGTTGCACGGTATAGCCGTCACCTTTGCGCTCCTCCCACGACTTCAGGATGACTTCCATCTGCCCATTGGCTTCGCTTGCACCTGAGCGCCGGTTCTCCCCCGCGAGCGTGAACACATGCTTGACGGCGGGATGATTCAACAGGAAAGTTTCTGCACGATACAGGACCGGCTTGGTGCGGTTCACGGTGGAACCATCGTGTAACTCCATATCAATGAAAAACTTGCCCTTGTCCTCGACCGGCATAAAGCTGGCAGGCACGCTCTGCATCAACAGCCAGGCCGCGCCACCCATTAGCACAAATAGCAGGATGGTCCGGCCGGAGTAGCGTAGTGTCAGTTCTACCCAGGATCCATAACGCTCAGCGCCAAGATCCAGATAAGAATCAATCTTCCGAAACAGGATGTTCTTTTGTTGCGTCGCCCCGCCTTTCATCAAAATGGCGCACAAGGCCGGGCTGAGCGTAAGAGCAACCAGCGTGGAAATGAGCACTGCAACGGTGATGGTAACGGCAAATTCCCGGTACAGAATGCCGGTGATTCCCGGCAGCAATGCGACCGGGATAAATACTGCGGCTAATACCAGCGAAGTTGCGATAAGGGCGCCGGTGAGCTCATCCATGGCCCGAATCGTGGCATCGCGCGCATTGAGCCCCTCTTCACGCATCAACCGCTCGACATTCTCAACCACCACGATGGCATCATCCACCACAATACCGATAACCAGTACCAGCGCCAGCAGATTAACCGTGTTGAGGGTGAAGCCCATCACCAGCATGGCGATAAATGTTCCAACCACGGACACCGGCACCGCGAGACTGGGAATCAGTGTTGTTCGCCAATTCTGCAAGAACAGGTACACCACCAGCATGACCAGTACCAGGGCTTCGATCAGCGTCAGGATTACTTCCGAAATAGACTGTTGAATAAACTCTGCGCTGTCATAAACGATTAATGATTCAAGACCTTCGGGAAACCGCTGTTCCAGTACTGCCAGCTTTTCCCTCACCAGTTTTGATACTTCCAGTGCATTCGCACCCGGCAGCAGATAAATACCCAGCACCGCCGCCGGCCCACCGTCCAGACGGAGTCACGCGTGTAAGCTTTGGCCCCCAGCTCAACACGGGCAATATCACGTAAGCGCACCATTGAGCCCGCAGCATCAGCACGCACAATAATGGCACCAAACTCCTCGGCTGTTGATAAGCGCCCTGCGGCTGACACCGGATAGGTAAGATTGACACTGCCATCATTGGGCTGGCCACCGATAATACCCGCAGCAGAAGCTACATTTTGTTCCCTGATGGCATTCATTACATCGGTGGTCGTCAAGCCGTAACCTGTCATCAGGTCCGGTTTTAGCCACACGCGCATGGAGTAGCGGCGCGAGCCATTGTTACGTGTGCGACCCACGCCCGGTATGCGCTTCATTTCATCATTGATGTTGATGCTCATGTAATTCGACAGGTAAATCTCGTCAAACTTCGGGTCATCGGACCGAATGGCAATCTTCATCAACTCGACATTGGCCAGTTTTTCGACAATGACCCCTTCAGCCATGACATCAACGGGCAAGTCCTGCTCCGCCAGCTTGACCTCGTTTTGCACATCCACTGCAGCAAGATCAATATTGGTGCCGACCTTGAACGTTACAGTAACCTTGGCGGTGCCATCATTCTTGGAGTTTGACTCCAGGAAAATCATGTTGGGCACACCATTGAGCTGTTTTTCAATGGGTGCTGAAACGGATTCGGCCACACTTTCAGCAGTGGCACCGGGAAAGGTTGCTGAAACCGACACAGCAGGCAGCGTTATGTCAGGATACTGATCAATAGGCAAAGCCAGTGCCGAAATGATGCCCACCAGCACGATGACAATGGAGATCACCGATGCAAATATCGGGTTATCAATGCAGTAGCGGGAAATCATGGAGACAGACTCACTTACTATTCTTCTTCACCGGAAGCCTGGCTTCTTCGGCTCTCTCCAGCTCTGCCTCATATATTTCAAGACTGACCGGGTCGATCAGTGCGCCGTGAAAAACCTTGTTGATACCATGAACGATGATACGTTCACCAGCAGCCAGGCCTCTCTCAACGATGATTTCACCACCGACAATCGGCCCGACAAAGATCAGCCTGCGCTCAACCCGGTCATTGGGCAGCGCTACCATCACATACACACCACCTTGTTGTATAACAGTCGATTCCTCAGGGATCAGCAACACCTGCTTGCGCATCTCCATCGGCATGGTTACCCGTGTGTATTGTCCGGGCAGTAGCTGTTTATCTGAGTTAGGTAGTATCGCCCGGACCGCAAATGTTCCGGTCTGCGGATTAACCTGTGGATCAGTGAAACCCACCACACCTTCGTGTTCATAGATACTGTCATCCGGCAGGGTGATAGAAACCTTGCCTTCAAGCGCCTTGCCTTCCATTTCGGCCTCTCGCTTTTCCCAGTAGGAACGCAAACGGCGACGCGCGTTGAGATAGTCCAGCGCTGACATGGCGTAATTGACAAAAATGGGATCAATGCGACTGACGGTGGTCATTGGCGTTGCATCGCTGGCCCGGATCAGTGCGCCAACATCCACACCGGATGCACCGATCAAGCCCGATATTGGTGCCTTGATTTCGGTGTATTCCAACTCCAGCATGGCGCGTTTCAAATCCGCTTCAGATTCACGTACCTGGGCTTCGCCCTGTTCCACTGCTGACACGGCCACATCGTAATCCAGCTGGCTGGCAGCATCCTCCTCAAACAAGGGCTTTATTCTCACAACATCGCGCTTGTATTTTGCCAGCACAGCCTGCCTGCTGGCGAGCGTGGCTTGCCTGCGGTCAACGGTTGCCTGATAGGGGCGTGCATCGATTCGATACAGCGTGTCACCGAGTGTTACCGCGCTACCTTCGACAAAAGTGATCTCTTCAAGAAAGCCGTCAACCCGGGCATTCACCTCTACCCGCTCAGATGCCCGTGTGCTACCAATATACTCACGGTAAATAGTGACATCTTTTTGCTGCACAGGGGAGTAGACCACGCGTGTGATCTGTTCCGGTGCTTGTTCTTCGGTGCAGGCTGCAAGGACTATTATCAAAATGAAAGAAAGTAAGCTGCGCATCTTGATAACCACCCCTGCCAATTGTGAACTGTTACTGGTTTTTATATATAAAATCACTACCAGCGTAACTCATCCATTCTACCAACGGTAGCCGGGCAGTATGGTGTTTTTCAAGCAGGCGCCCTGTTTGCCGAAGCAGGTCGTCATCAGCGCCTCAGCAATGCCCACCAGCGGGCGATATTCAACAGGCTGGCCAGTGAGGCCGCCAGGTAGGTCAGTGCCGCTGCCTTCAGCAAACGCCGGGCGTGTGGCAAATCCACCGGTTTTAGCCCGCCGTCCTTTTCCAGCATCGGCAAGGCGCGCTTGAAGCTGGCATCCAGTTCGGTTGGCAGAGTAATCAGATGCACCAGGCTGGTCACACCGAGACTCATAAAGCCGCCCAGGATCATTAACAGGCTGACCAGGGGTGCCCGGGTAAGAATGCCAATCAGGGGTGCGGCCATCAAAACCCCTGCCCCCAGCCTCTGTACCGGCCGGGTCAGCATAAGCAGTTGAGTACGTACTCTTAATGGCGCGTAAGCTGTGGCATCCTGCAGCGCATGACCGACTTCATGCGCTGCCACGGTCACGGCGGTTAACGAACGGCCATTAAGTTTTTCCGGGGTCAGACGCACAACCTTATCGACGGGGTCATAATGGTCACCTTGTCCGGTTTCTTCTACCGTTATGTGCTGAAGACCATTATCATCAAGCAGGTACCGTGCAAACTCACCGCCCGTGCCTTCATAACGGTCTGCCGGGCTACTGTAACGTGACATCACATTACGCACCCACAGACCGGGACCGAAAACCAGTGCAAAAATGAAAACAAACGGCAGTAATAAATGCATGCTTTCATAATAACCGCAATTGCAGCTGTGCAAGGATGAAACCGTGTTTCAGCACCTGGATTTCTGTGCTGCTGGCTTCCCTTGCCATATTTGCTACACAATCTTTGTGGGCAAAAGAAGGCGAGAAGGTTGCTCAAGCGGAAGAAGTCATCGAAGCCATTGCTGAAGCTGCTTTCATTTCACCCCCTGGGTGAAAAATTTGTACTTGGCTTGCGCCTGGATTACTCGGCCATCGAAGGCACGGCGCCTTTTTTTGCTCTTCCCTATGTCTCGTTGCGAGGCATTCCGGCACTGCGCTATCAGGGTGATCGTGTGGCGGTCGCAGAAATTGAAGGGCGTTATTACTTCTCGCCCAAGTGGGCTATGAACGGCTTCATAGGTGCGGGTACAACGTCCGCTGATATCGATATCATTGATACTGAACAGAGTATTTATTCATACGGAGTGGGTGGGCGCTACCAGATTTTTGATGCGCAGAATATCTGGGTGGGTGTTGATGTTGCACGTGGGCCGGAAGATACGAGTTGGTATGTGCAGATTGGGCAGACCTGGTGAACTGACCCCTCCTACTCGGGGAATCGGCTTATGATTGCTTCGTATCTCGGGTGGTTGCGGATGTTGTCCATGTCTGAATCGTGAAGTAACCACTCGCGGCTGATATTGCCCACCTTGATCAGGCAGTTCTCGAGGCAATCCAGAGCGTGCTCCACCTCTCCCGCCAGTGAGAAGAAACAAGCACCATTGTATTGAATAATGGAATCCATCGGCGCATTTACCATAGACTGAGACATCCATTCTTTGGCCTCTTCTGCTTCGCCGAGCCGTAACAGTGCAAATGCACCCATATTCAGAGCCCGGTTATCATCCGGATTCATCTGCAAAACTGCCCGCACCCGTTCAATACCTTTGCGGGTAACGTCAATTGCCTTATCTTTCTGGTCCAGGCTGGTATGGAGCTGGGCCTGTAGCAGAACACTCTGAAAATCTTCCGGTCTGACCATGGATGCCCGGTCAAATAACTTCAGTGCCCGGGCCAGATCACCTTCGTGCACCTTGGCGCGACCAAAAAAGTACCAGGCCTCATAGTTTTTAGGATCCAGCTCAATGGCTTTTTCGAACTCTACTTCAGCCTCTTTATAGTCCTGGCTCATACAGTGGGCAATACCGGATGATACATAGGACTCGGCCAGATTCGGTGCCAACTCCAGCGCCCTGGCGCTGGTTCGGCGCGCTTCATTCAGGTTGACATTGCTGGCGTTGAAATACATATATTCAAAACCATAGGTGTAGGCCAGACCACCCCAGGCACGACCAAACTCCGGCTCTATTTCAATCGCCTGGTTAAACATCTGCCTGGCGAATACATTGTCCTGGGTTGTATGTTTGGCAAAATAACTCAGGCCACGCAGAAAAAAGTCATACGCTTTCGGGTCGATTTGCTGTTGGCGGTGATCAAGTTTTTGCTGCAGGGAAACACTCAGGGCGGTTGCTATCGACTTGGCTATTTCTTCCTGGATTTCAAAAATATCTTCCAGACGCCGGTCATACTGGCGCGACCACAGGTGAAAGCCATCAGAGGTATTAACCAGCTGCGCCGTGATGCGCAAGTTATCACCGGACTTGCGCACGCTGCCCTCAAGCACCGTTTTTACCTTTAGTTTTCTACCGATTTCATGAATGTCCGCACCCTTGCTGCCAAACTGGAATGCAGCGACACGGGAGGCCACGCGCAAATTGGCGATCTTGCATAAAGCGTTCAGGATTTCTTCCGCCATACCTTCACAAAAATAAGCATGATTACCTTTTGGGCTCAAATCATCAAAAGGCAGGACGGCAATGGAGGGTGCGCCATCCTGATACCCATCGACATCGGTGGTCGCTTCGATATTACCTGCCGGATCTTTTCGAATACCGTGGGATGTTAATTCATAGGCCCATGCCAGTACGAGTGCCAGCGGGAAACCTAGTAATACCAGTACAATCAGAAGGGTAAGCGCCCATGAAGGTAAGGCAAGCGCCTCGAACGTCACTTCACCAATCTGCATCATGATCCAACCAACAATCACATAGGCAATCGCTACGCGGGTAACCTTGCGCTCCCTCAGTTGGCCCCACAGGCCTTTGCTCTGTAACTCACCCATAGTCAATACCTTATAACAATATTATAGCGGATTACTTGAGTGTGTATGTGCCAGTAGGGGGGGGGCTTATTCGTACCTGAGTGCGTCTATCGGGTTCAGCTGAGCCGCCTTGGCAGCAGGAACGATACCAAAAACAATACCTACGCCGGCACAAAAACCAAAACTGAGTGCCACCGCCCATAACGGTACATGGGCCGCCGGAAAGCCCGGCAACAAAGATGCAACCAAAGCACCCACTCCATAGCCAATGGCAACACCTACCAGGCCGCCAATCATCGTCAGTGTCAGTGCCTCAATCAAAAACTGCAGCAGGATATCCTGGCGCGTTGCACCGAGGGCTTTGAGTATTCCGATCTCACGTGTTCTCTCGGTAACGGACACCAGCATGATATTCATGATGCCAATACCTCCGACCAGAAGTGATATGCCGACGATGCCAATAGAGACGGCTGTAATAGTACTGATAACCTTGTTGAATGATTCGGTTAACTGCTCTGCAGTCTGCACCTTGAAGTCGTCCGGTTCACCGGATTTAAGCCCATGCTCCTGTCGCAGCAAACGGCGGATACGCTCCTTCACCTCATCCTGGCGGTTCATGTCGTCCACGATCAACTGTATCTGGATATCCAGATCCCTTGAAGCACCCATAATGCGTTTAGCTGTTCCGTACGGCAGCAGGACATAGTCATCCTGCGAAAAGCCCAGTAATTCACCACGCTTTTCAATAACACCAACGATTTTGCACCACTCGTTACCCACCCGGAAAAACTCACCGATAGGATCGCCCGGTATTTCGAGGTTCTCGACCACATCCACACCGACCGCGCATACCAGTCGGCGACGCTCGTCGTCATCGGCCGTAAAGAACCTGCCTTTCTCCGGATAGACGCTGTTGACATCGAGATAACTGGGGCCAATGCCAATCACCTGTGAAAATGAGGTCGTTGAACGATAGCTGATACTGCCACGCCTGCCACTTTGAGTGTAGAGAATGGGCGTAATGTCAGAAATACCATCAACCCGCCGTGTAATAAGCTGCATATCGCTGTCCCGCAACTTGGCAAAACGGCCCTGCAATTGTTTTTTGAATGGCGTGTAGGACCGCACCGTGAGGGAGTTACCACCAAGACCTGCGAACTGCGCGTTGATGGTATATGACAGCCCCTGTACGATCGAAACGACGGCGATAACCGACGCCACGCCGATAATGATGCCCAGCGAAGTGAGCAATGAGCGGAACCCGTGTGCACGGATGGACTCCAGTGCCGAACGAAAGCTTTCAAGCAACATGAACATCAGCGAACAATGCCCTGCTGTTGAATATCTGATTCTATCCGGCCGTCTTCAAGACGAATGACCCGGTCACAGTGCGCGGCAATATCAGGCTCATGTGTGACCATAATGATGGTCTGGCCCTGCTTGTGTAGTGCGTCAATCAATATCATGATCTCCCGGCTGGTTTTGCTGTCCAGATTACCGGTTGGCTCATCCGCCAACAAAATAGCCGGCCGTCCAACCAGAGCGCGTGCAATCGCAACCCGCTGGCGCTGTCCACCCGAGAGTTGATTGGGCCGTGAATCGAGACGGTCACCAAGACCGACATTTTCCAGCGCTTCGGTAGCGATACGTTTACGCTCTGCGCGCGGTACACCACGGTAGACCAGCGGTTGCATGACATTCTTAAGCGCGGATGCCCGCGATAGCAGATTAAAACTCTGGAATACAAAACCAATATCACGGTTACGTGCCCTGGCAAGCTCCGCTTCACTCATATCACCGACATTGGTGCCATTGAGCACGTAGTCCCCTTTTGTTGCGCGGTCCAGACAGCCAACGATATTCATCATCGTAGACTTTCCTGAACCCGAAGCGCCCACGATGGCAATGTACTCATTCCGTGAAATTTCAAGGTCCACACCATCCAGTGCGTTGAGTACCTGGTCACCCATTTCGTAGGTCCGGTAAATGTTTTGGAGCTGGATTACCGGTGGCTCTGTATCACTCACACCCATCAGTCTATTCTGACACTAACTTCGTCGCCTTCATCTTCCTGTTCTTTTTCTTCAACCTCTTCACCGTCCTGTAAGTGACGCAAAACCCGGAATGGCCCGCTAATCACCATCTCACCTTCTTCCAGGCCCTCAAGGATTTCCTGATCACTGTCACTGGAAATACCTGTCTTAACGTTCTTACGGACGGCTTTGCCATCCTCTATGACAAAAACGAAGGCCTGTTCATCTTTGCCTTTGGCATCATCGTCCAGTTCCTCGTCATAACGAACTGCCTGCACCGGAACGGCGAGTGCTTCCTCACTGCTCTCGGTGTAGATATCCGCCCGCACACTCATGCCGGGGCGAATAGCCATGGTGTCCTGATCATCCAGAAGGATCTTTACAAGGAAAGACAGGCTCTGCTGACCCGGCGTAGCGCGTGCAACCGTCGCTATTGATTGTATTGTTCCGGATAACGGCGTATCCGGGTAAGCCGCCGTGAAGATGTCGGCTTTTTGATTTTCCCGCACCTGGCCTATATCCGCCTCATCCACCTGCACCTCGGTCAGGGTTTCGGAAGGGTCGGCAATCACCATCATGGTTGAACCGGGAATATTCGTTGTGCCGGCAATCACGGTTTCGCCTTGCTTGATGTCGACCTGTATCACTACACCATCGATCGGGGATGTGATGCGTGTCTTGCTCAATAACTCATCAGACTGATCAAGGGCCGCCCTGGCCTGCAGCAGGGATTCCTGCAAAGAGCGCAGATCAACCTTCGCCAGTTCCAGCTCACTTTCAAGCGCTTCGAAAGTATCCTGATCGACCAGATCTTTGGCAAACATGATTTTCTGGCGCTTGAACCTTTCACTCAGGGTCTTGATCAACAGGCGCTGCCGCTCTATGGCAATCTGCGCCATCCGGACCCGTGCCTGCGCCTGATCAACCTGTGCCTGGTACGATTTGGGGTCCAGCGTGATCACCAGGTCTCCCTTTTTAACCTGGTCGGCCTCTTCAACATGGACCTGAATGGCCTGGCCGATCACCTCTGATCGCAGTTGTACCTGTTCGCGAAAAGCCAGCGTACCGGATGCCAGGATGGAGCTCTTGATCACCCTGAGCTCAACCTGTTGCACCTCGACCTGTTTGGCCTCGGTGCCACCGGTGAACTTTGAGAGCAGGGGCAGACCCACCAGCAATATTGCCAGGCCGGCAAATATCAGAATTTTTTTCATGTGGTTTTACTCTTACTGCAGTGTGGCCCAAATGCCAAATATCAGTACCCAGGGCAACAAAGCAACGACCCATGACTTGACGGTGGAGGCACCCGTCCAAAGACCGAAACCAAGCGCCGACAGAAAAATGGTCCACAAGCTAACCAGGCTCAGCGAACTGGCCCAGGTCGCCCAGGGTTCGCCCGGCGCAGCGTGAACAAGCAATGCATTCAGCGACAAGGGTTGCAAACTGGTAGACGCAAGCTGGGTTGAATCGGCCATCAATATCACTGCCAGCGCAGCCAGCGAGCTAAAAATACTTACAAAGTTTACCCATACACTAAATGCAAACCACTGACCAAAGCGGATTTCCGCCCCTGACGTCATTTTGTTGGCCAGGTGCAAATAAACAGCCTGGATGGTGTAAATGATCAGTGTCATCACAACAATGCTGGCCACGGTAATCCACATGGTTTGCCCGGGCTTCATAAACTGGCGCACCGCATCAGCAGATTCTGCGCGGCTTTCAGCGGGTAAACCACGGATGGTTTCTTCAACCAGCCATGAGAAATCCACCCAGCTGTAATAATATGCAAACGTAGCCGCAGCCAGACCGATGCCGATGATCAATGGCCACCACAGCCAGGAAGTGTGTTGTTTTACTTGCTCCAGAGCTTTGCCCGGTGCAGCGATGATGTCTGTCATCGCATTGAAAACCGTATAGGAATTCTCACTCATTTGGTTTCTCCCGTTGGTAATTTTGGTTGAACAGCATTGCGCGATTCTATTCTTGTTTCGTTGACCGGGGTCAATTATGTAGGTTTTCCCTATTTTACAACAGGGTCGATAGTTGGGGTGCAGGAAGGTGTGGGTTCACTACTCGCAATGAATTTGTGAATTTCCCAAAAACAATCTCAGCTTATGAGAATGCAAACAGTATGATAGGTTCATGACTTTTTCCAATTCAGCATTTTCCACTCAGGAAATTGACCACAAAGAGCTGTTTAAGCGCCTGCAGGCCGGTCATACACTAGTGACCGGCAACAGCCGGTTGACACGTGTGCTTGCAGCCCAATACGATCAATGGCACATCAGTCTTGGTGACAGGCTGTGGCCACGCCCTGAAATATATTCCTGGAACGTGTGGCTGGATAAGCTGTGGGAAACAGCCAGCTTGCAGGGAATAGATGGAACCGGACACGCGGTGCCGGGCAAACGGCAACTGATCAGCCTGTGGGAAAGCACGCTCAATAATCATCCGCTGGCGCGTGGACTGTTACGTCCCGATTCACTGGCAACCCAATTACGCGATACCCGCAGGGTTATTAAAGAGTGGCAACTCGATTTGAACGATGCTGCGTGGTTCGGGGATGAAAATGAAAACCACCAGGCCTTTCAACAATGGAACAAGGCTTTTGAACTTCGTTGCGAAAAAGACAACTGGATCCCTCCGGAAGACCGCACAAGCCTGCTTTGCAATGCCGTAAGTGAATCCGGACTGGAACCTGGCGGGCCGATTGATTTGCTGGGCTTTGATGAGTTTAATCCTGCTCAATACGAGCTGCTCACGGCACTTGCTGAACATGACTGTGCGATATGCAAACTAAACCTGACCCCACGCGAAGCCAACGCCTCGCTATGGAAAAGCAATGATTCCAAAGACGAGTTGCAGCAAATGGCTCGCTGGGTGCGTTACTGGTATGAAAAACAACCAGGCTCCAGTATTGCGGTAGTCGTGCCGGGTTTACAAATGCGCAGGGCTGCCATCGAAAGACAGCTGCAAGCTATTCTGACGCCCGCCTGCCAGCAGCAAGACCTCCCGGCCAGGCCATGGAATATCTCCATGGGCACGCCCCTGGCCCGCCTGCCGATGATTGAAACGGCTTTTGATCTGCTGAAGTTATTGAATGATCGTATTGATATCCAGGATATTGGACGGGTTTTAAGATCACCATGGATTGACGGCGCCGGCACCGAACGCAATAGCCGCGCCTTGCTGGAAAAGTGCCTGCGGGAAAAATATCCACGGCAATTAAAGCTTTCTGACCTGATCTACCGCTCCGGCGAAATCAAGAAACATGATCGCTATGGTGATGAATTACCCGAAGATGAGCACGCTCCCCAGCCCTGGAACAGCGTGGAACTTAGCTCGGTACTCAACAAACTGCTTCGATTCAAACAGGAAAGCAAAGGGAAGCGTGCGCCATCGGCGTGGGCGGAGTCCTTTAATCAGCTTTTGATCAGCCTGGGCTGGCCGCAATTGGCATCGACAGACACTGACCCTTCAACGGGCCGACACAATATCAACTGGCAGGCCTTACAGTCCTGGCGGGACGGTCTGCGTGAACTAGCCTCCCTTGATTCAACAACAACCGGATTGAGGCGCACAACGGCCATTAGCCAATTACAAAAAATATGCCGTGACACTGTTTTTCAGGCGCATACTCCCGCCGCCAACATACAGGTGCTGGGTTTGTATGAGGTCAGCGGTTTACGCTTTGACCACCTTTGGGTCGTTGGGTTACACAATGGCAGTTGGCCACTGAGCGCCAAACCCAACCCGTTTATTCCTGCCAGACTACAACGGCAGGCGAACCTGCCCGGCTCCAGCCCGATGCGTGAGCTGGAAGTTGCCCGTATCATTACCCGGCGTTTGCTGGAAACAGCATCAGACTGCGTTTTTAGTTACCCCGGCCAGATTGATGGTGAGGACGTACTACCGAGCCCGCTACTCAGCGATGTCCCGCTTATCGAAGAGGTTGATCTGCTGGCCTGGCAGGGGACTAACTGGCTAAAAACTGTGGCCAAAGCCGAGCCGGCACAGACTGATGTG
>Ga0164313_10002647_pt1 | contig 16022 bp, 8 predicted proteins | sample GuaBasSedimGuay4_FD_113735 | JGI IMG/M metagenome (GOLD analysis project Ga0164313, IMG submission 113735) | Subseafloor sediment microbial communities from Guaymas Basin, Gulf of California, Mexico - Guay4, Core 4569-4, 0-3 cm | ecosystem: Environmental > Aquatic > Marine > Hydrothermal vents >... | reverse complement strand
TTTTCAGCGGTATTGTCATCGATCTTCCTGATCTTTATCTTCCCTTTATCATTAGCAGAAACAATTGTATCGATCAGAGAAGTAGTAGTTGTACTAAAAGGTATTTCTGAAATAACCAGTGTTTTTTTGTCCTCCTGCCTGATCCTTGCACGCACCCTGACTTTACCTCCCCTTATGCCTTCATTGTACCTTGTAAAGTCGGCCATTCCTGCTGTGTTAAAATCCGGCAATAGCTCAAATTCCTTGCCTCGCAGGAATTTAATGGATGCATCGATCAGTTCATTAAAATTATGTGGAAGTAACTTCGATGCCAGTCCTACTGCAATTCCTTCCACTCCCTGTGCCAATAGCAGTGGGAATTTCACAGGTAACGTTACAGGTTCTTTATTTCTGCCGTCATACGAAGATTTCCATTCGGTTGTTTTCGGGTTGAACACAACATCTTTAGCGAATTTGGAAAGCCGTGCCTCAATATACCTTGGGGCTGCTGCACGATCACCCGTTAAAGTATTGCCCCAGTTTCCCTGGGTTTCAATGAGTATATCCTTTTGCCCTAACTGAACAAGTGCATCCCCTATGGAAGCATCGCCGTGTGGGTGGAACTGCATGGTATGGCCAATAATATTAGCCACCTTGTTAAACCTCCCGTCATCCAGGCGGTTCATGGCATGCAATATCCTTCTGTGTACGGGTTTTAAGCCATCATACAGCTCAGGAACAGCACGTTCCAGGATCACATAAGAAGCATAATCCAGGAACCAGTTTTCATACATCCCCCGTAAGGGTAGTGTTTGATAACTGCTTTCCTCAGCATTTTCCTCCTCACTATGTTGATCTTGCAATTCCTCCTGATCACTCATCAATAAAAACTATTTGAAACGGCTTATTTCCAAAACCGCAGAACCAATATTTCTGATAATAACATTAAAAGTGCGAAGATAATAAATAGCTTCCATAACTGGCTTTCCTTATGAACAGTATTTAGCAGTTCTAAATAACCTGCATTAGCTATTGACAGCACCTTAACATACGTTAAAGCTTCTGATTCAATTTGTTCATTTAATTCATCAGCACTATAAAAATCGAGGTACGATTCGTCGCGGTTAAAGTTAAATGCAAAAACATGTTCCACGTCATTATCCAGGTTTAATTCATAAAACCCATCGCTTTCAATACCATCATGCATATCTATTATTAATCCACCATTAACAATTTGTTGTTCAGGTATAAAAGTATAATCTTCTTCGTATTTTTTTACAAGGTATGCCTGATCATTTGAAGGCAGGCTGTTAATGCTATTCAATGTTATTTTTTCATTTTTACCGATGATATTAAAAAGCTCTGTATAAGCATCTCCCTCTATAGCAACTCCGTACATAACAGGAACAAATAGCGGATGCGAAGTGAAATTGCTGAATTCCTTGTCAAGCGGAACTGACAGCATATAAAACCGTCCATTCTCTATTTTTGCAGCTAAAAGGAAATCATCTCCATTCAAAAGGCTTACGAGGCTTTCCACTCCCGAACTAACACCATAACGGTAACGATAGTGTTTGAATACAACCGGAAGATCAGCATTTTCCGGAATATCGGTGACCGCATCCCTGAACAGGCTATGATCATTCTTGATACGCACCACCCTGTTTTCATTGCTATCCAGCTTTTCAATAGTTCCTGACCCAAACAAACGCAACAATTGATTTTCTTCTTCTTTGTCCTCATTTGTATTTGGAATGAACATCAGGTTCCCTCCTGCTTCAACATATTCTTTCATTTGCTCCATCAGGCCATTGGAGATAGAAGGTAAACTGTTTAAGATAATCAGATTAAATTGATTTAGCTCGTTATACTTTACTCGTTGATAGTCCATTTTTTCGAAATAGAATAAACTGTCGGAAGCATAAAACAATTCTAAGTCATTATCCTGCCCTTCCGTTCCTATTTCCAGCACATTCACCTGTTGCTTGACATTGAATGAGAAGTAGAATTTATCATCGAAAGTAATGGGGTAATCATCAATTTCAAATAAGCCATAATGCCATCCTGTCTGCCTAGCAGAATAATTCATGGTAACCACCTCATAACCACCTGCCCTGATATCGATGCCGGCAACCGCTTTTTGCTGGCCATTAATCCATAATTTCAAAGGAATTTTCTCATAATCAACATCTGAGCTGTTTCTGATGCGGACATTTATGGTGATCTTCCTGTTTGTGATCAGCACTGGATCAGACAACCAACAGCTATCGATGTAGATGTTTCTCTTTTGCAAATGCTTGAAAGGCAACAGGTAGATGAAAGCAGCAGTATCCCTTCCGAAGCTTTGCAGCTCAATGCTGTTCTTCTGAAAGTCGGAGAATAAATACATTTCGTAATTTTTATACTCCTTTTCAGCGGCAATAGAAGATGCGGTATTTACCACAGCATTTATTCTCCTGCTTACCGGCGATATATTCAATTGTTCGATCTCATTTAACATGGCTTCTTTTGACAACACACGTCGCTGAACAGGACTTATGTTGTTGGTAAGTAAAACAAAACGTTTGTCGCGTGACGAATGTGTTACTAACTCCCGTGCATTGGCAATGGCTTCTTCAAACAGCCTTCCATTTTCGCCTTCGGCCATCATGCTGAATGAATTATCGATATAAACGGTTGTTAAACCATCTGTCATTTGTGTGCTTTTATTATCCCTGCTTTTTAAAGCGGGATCGGCAAAAGCAATAACGATCATAATGATAGCCAATATGCGAAGCAACAGCACCACCAGGTGTTTCAGCTTATTTTGCTTTCGGGTTTGCGCCGTAATATTTTTCAGGAACTCAATATTGCTGAAATAAAGCTTTTTGTACCTCCTGAAATTAAACAGGTGGATGATAACGGGTATGAGCACCGCCAGCAAACCATACAAAAATTCAGGATGATTAAAATACATAAGCACTTAAAAGTATTGGCAGACAAAATTAATAAAAAGGCCACTCCGAAACCGGATAGGATAAACAAGATAAATACTTAGGTTTATCCTGTGCATTTTGGTTGTTATTCGGTATTACTTCAGCTGACATACGAGCACCATCTTATCGCCTCAAAAAACTCTGCATATTGGCCAAAAGCTTTTTCTTTAAGCCATTGGGATGGTTGAGCCCAAGAAAGTATTTTGAACTTTTTCCTGTTGAGGGTACCCTCAACAGGAAAAACCAAAACTCAGAAAAGTCTATATTAGTGCTGTCCTAAAAAGGGTAAGGCTACATTTTGACGTATGACTTTGATGCTTGATAAGCATACTCATTATATTTTATCCAGCCACTCTATCACTTCTTCCCATTTGTTGATGCTCTTGTGTGATGGGTGCTTACTCTACTGAATCATCCGTATTTTTTTGCGAAGATCTGATTCTTTGAATAATCGTTATCTTTTGCTTAACTGATGGATAATCATTCCCATATATTTTTTCTTCAATTTTTAATGATTTCCCCAACATTATTAAAGCATTATCATATTCTCCTATTCTCGTATAACAGAATCCAATATTAGAATAAGTTGTGGCTGTTTGGGGGTGTTCTTTACCCAGGACTTTTTCCCTTATAGCTAATGATTTCAAATAATATTCCAGCGCTTTTTCATAATCACCTTCATTAAAATATAAAATTCCAATAGTATTATAAGAGTGGGCGGTATCGTGATGTTCTTTGCCCAAGACTTTTTCCCTTATTGCCAATGATTTAAAATGATACTCCAGCGCTTTCTCATAATTTCTCCAATTAGAATATACAGTGCTAATTTTAGCATAGGAGTTGTCTGTAGCGGGATGTTCTTTACCCAGGACTTTTTCCCTTATTGTCAAGGCATTAAGATGATATTCCAGTGCTTTTTCATAATCTCCTTTATCAGTATATACAGTTCCAATGTTATTATAAGACTTGGCTGTATCTGGATGTTCTTTACCCAGGACTTTTTCCCTTATCTCCAATGCTTTAAAGTGATTTTCCAGCGCATTCCCATAATCACCTTTCTTAGAATATACAAGTCCAATATTATTATAAGAGGCGGCTGTATCTGGATGTTCTTTACCGAGGACTTTCTCCTTTATCTCCAAAGATTTATGATAATATTCCAGCGCTTTCCCGTAATCTCCTTTACTTCTATATATATATCCAATATTAATAAAAGAGTGGGCTGTAAGGGGATGTTCTTTACCCAGGACTTTTTCCCTTATCTCCAATGCTTTAAAGTGATTTTCCAGCGCTTTCCCATAATCACCTTTCTTAGAATATACAAGTCCAATATTATTATAAGAGGTGGCTGTATCAAGATGTTCTTTACCCAGTACTTTTTCTTCTATTGCCAATGCTTTAAGATGATATTCAAGTGCTTTCTCATAATTTCCCAAATCATTATATACGCTTCCAATATTATAATAAGAGACGGCTGTATCAGGATGTTCTTTACCGAGGACTTTTTCCCTTATTGCCAATGATTTAAAGTAATACTCCAATGCTTTCCCGTAATCACCTTTCTTAGAATATAAATGTCCAATATTATTATAAGAAGTGGTTGTAAGGGGATGTTCCTTACCCAGGACTTTTTTCCATGTCCCCAATGATTTAAGATAATATTCCATCGCTTTCCCGTAATCACCTTTCTTAGAATATGTATGTCCAATATTATTAATAGAGGTGGCTGTTTCAGGATGTTCCTTACCCAGGACTTTTTTCCTTATCTCCAATGATTTATGAAGATATTCCAGTGCTTTCCCGTAATCACCTTTCTTGTCATAAACGCCTCCAAGATTAAGATAAGAGTAGGCAATTCCAGGATGTTCCTTACCCAGGACTTTTTCCTTTATCGCCAATGATTTATAATGATATTCCAGTGCTTTCTCATAATTTCCCAAAAAATTATATACACTTCCAATATTATTATAAGAGCGGGCTGTATGGGGATGTTCTTTACCCAGGATTTGTTCGATTATTTCCAATGCTTTAAAATGATATTCAAGTGCTTTCTCATAATCACCTTTCTCACAATATGCATGTCCAATATTATTATAAGAGGTGGATGTTTCGAAATGTTCTTTACCCAGCACTTTTTCCTGTATCGCCATTGCTTTAAGATGATATTCTAGCGATTTTTCAAAATCTTTTTTAAGAATAAATATTACGCCAATATCATTAAAAAGTATAGATTTATCGTATTGACCCAGGTTTTCTGCTGTTGCTATATATGCAATTATTTTATTGAGGAGTTCAAGCTGGATTTCCAACTCAAGATATTCCAGAGAGTCTAATATTATTCTGCATTCAATTATGCTATTTACATTGATGTACTTCTGAATCTTAATGAGAAGTTCCTTTTTAACAAATTGTTCCTGTGCGCTTTCCAGTTCTTTTATGGTAGATCGAATGGCCCGCCATTCATTGTCACTGTATTCCCCTAAAATATTTTTCAACACCTCATCAATATCGTATAATATAAATGCCTGTGCCAGCGGGAGAGAGGTGCTTTCAAGATATTCTTCTCCTTTACCCATAAAATAATTTATACGGGCATACTCATTTTGCAAAATGTCATTCCAGAGTATATATTTAAGGGCTTCTTTTATTCCCGGGAGCCGGTTTGTTTGGGTCAGTTTCAATAATTCCTCTACGTCATTGTACTTTTCTATATTCCTTATGCTCAATCCCAAGCAATAATGGAACAATGCCTCCATGGTAAATGAAACAACAATTTCATTATCAATAAAATACTGGCTTAATATTCCTTTTTTTAGTAGATGTTGAAAAGGATTGTTAATTTGAATATCGCGCACAAAAGCACTTAAAACAGGATGGTCGTATAAAGTATCCAATAGCAATACTGATTTTTCCTTTTCCAGCATCAATGCGGTTAGCGAAAGAAGTATTTCATCAGCACCTTCTGTTTTGCATATATCTTTATACCACAACTCCCACAGGTTTAAGGCGCCAGTAGGTAAATTAGTTAAAGCTTTTCCCTGGAATAATTCTAAAAACATACGAAGTAATAGGGGATTGCTTAGCTGATCGGCAAGCAGGCGGTCTTTATAGGTTAATTCCTGTAAGGTGAATTTCGTTTTGAATTGTTTTTGCGATGTATAGTTTTCCCAGGCACCTTCCAGTTCCAATTTATTCATCCTTTTCAGCCAGTAAGCTTTTTTAGCCAGTATGTTTTCTATCTCCTGTTCATCATCACCCGCATTATACAGAAATGATTCCCAGTTATCTTCCAGTTCGGGCAAATCCTTGATGGTATTTGCCCGCCAGCTGATCACTATTTTTATGCCACCACCTTTTAATTTCGCTTGAAACTCTTTAATGGATGATAAAAACTCAAGTGGGTTATTACATTCATTGAGTCCGTCAATTAAAATCAAAAAGGGATTGTCCTGCTCCCGCTGGAAACAGGTATGTTTCTCAAAGGCAAAATCTTCTGCCAGGTTCAGTTCATGTTTTAACTGCTTGTCGAAATCGTCAAAGCTAAAGCGGTTTGCCCTTAACAATAGGGTATCGAATCCGCTTTCCAAATACTGCCTTGTCATTTCATTCAACAGGTTTGTTTTTCCGCCACCGGCTTCTGAAGCAAGAAAGTAAACCGATGCCTGTCCTTTTACCCAGGATTTTAAACTTATCTCAGCATCCGGCCTTTCCTGATAAATACCTGGTAGTACTTTTCGTTCATTAATCAAACCCTCCGAAATATTTTTATTTACATAACTTAGCTGATCCTTCAACTTTTCTTCCGTCAGGCTTTGCAGGGTGAAAGGTGTTTGTTTACTTTTATTGCTGATTAAAAGCTGCAACTTTTGAACGATTTTTCCTTCGGATAGTCCTTCACCTCTTTCAGGGCTGAAAAACAAAATTCTCTTTGTTGTAAACTGGTCATAAATAAACAGTTCTGTATCTTCACTTATTTCGGTAATATACTCCTTGGGTACAATAAAGAAAGGGATCAATGGCATTTTATCGCCGGCCGGGTTCTGTATCCACACCCTTTCATCTTCAGCTACATTTTTAGTATTGCTTTCAATTTTCTGAATTGTATCACCCATAAGACTGAAAAAATGGCCATCTTCATATTTGATCATTTGATAATCTGTACAGAAAACCATTTCTGCCAATAGTATTTTCAGGAAAGGATAATATTCATTGAAGATCTTTTGAGCTTCTTCATCCCTGAGAGCTGTACGATGCCCCAGGTGTTTATTTCTGAAATTTATAAGAAGGCCGATAAGCGGCATTCCCTCCGTTTTTTTATCAACTGAATTATCAAATTTATCTGTATATTTTATACTTGTTTTATAAAGTTTTCTTTTTTTGCCGGTTTCAACTTTTTGGTAAAAATCAATTAGTTCAGGTATGAAAAACGAATGATCTTTTTTTTGTAAATATTCAACGGCTACCCTTAGAAAATGGTTCCAGCTTCCAAAGCTTGGCAGGTATATTTTATCGCGAAAAAGATCGTTTATTTCACGGCTTTGACTGCTGGACCGGAAATATTCAGTTGCAACTATTAATCCCATATATTTGAGGACATTCAGCACAACATCCTTCAGTAAGTTAAGCTTAATAAAAGGATGCTTTTCATCAAGCATTTCATGAAATGGATAAGCGATCAGATAGGGGTATTCTTTGATAATCCTGGTTTCTTCTTCATCCAGTTGAATTTCTTGTAACGGAACAAGGTCAACACCACACACAGGGCAGGGCATTTTTGCCGGGAACTGAGCGCCACCTTTGGCTATGCTGCAATCTTCTGTTTTACAAATATATATTTCCATATCTTATTTTTTTTGTGTCTTCAATTTATTCCTAATTATAAGCTAACTAAGTTATAAAAGCGTGTGCATCCCAAAATCGTTTACTTTCCATAAATTCAGTTTTTGTCTGTCGCTGAGGATTAGGCAGCGGCGGCGCATAAATGCCCGGGAAAATTGTTCTGACCAAAGGATCAGGATCATTCCATAAAACTATATTTACCTGCCACGTAGGATTGCTCCTATTTACCGGAACATGCTTAACAATTATCCCATCCCTGTCCTGCTCTTGCAAAAAGTTCTTTTCAGCCGGAGGCAGGTCATCCAGGCTAACCAGCGAATCTTCACCCACTCCATCGGGGTAATCCTCCTGTTTGAAAAATAATATTAGCGTGAATTTATTTTTATTCCACTCCCTGGTTTCGGGATAGAGAAACTTTTCATGCCCCTGGATCATTTCCCAGAGCTGTATGGGATTTTTTGAAAAACCGGGATGAAAATTTGAGCCGACAATTGCCAATTGCTTATTGATATCTTCGTCAGTAAAGCTTGTATTGGTTTTGAGTTCTTTTCTATAATCTTCATTAATCTGACTGAGATGGCGGAGACTATGGAATTGGCTGATGTATGGGTATTCAAGAGAACTCAACATCATAATCTTTTTTTATAATTTCTGATAAGAAAAACGCCAATAGTGAGCAGAACTATTGCTGTAAGTGAACCACTTAAAAGATTATACGAAAATGTGCTTCCCGAAAACAGTTTGTTAACCCATTCCGATACATCCCAGATGACTGAGAAGACAGCTAAAAGTGCAATCACCTTTAACATATCATTGATCATTTTATCACGCTTCTCCTTATATTTCAATGTAGCCCGTTCAATTCTTTCCTTTAATAATGCCAATTCATCATTAATTGCTAGTGAATAACGTATCTTTTTGAAAATTATAGGAGGCAGAAAGTTATAGGAAATGTGAGATGGGTTGTAGTATTTGTTAAACTCAAAAAACTGATCTTCCAGTCTTTGCTGGTCAATCCCTTTATTAAAAAAGGTCCGGTTGATCTTGAACAAGTAATTTTTTACATACAATGAATGTAAGTAAAGCAAGTTGAAATATCCATTTTCCCAATTGAAATAATTGAGGGCTCCTTTTTGAAATAATCCTGTAAATGTATCAAACAAAGATAATGCTGTCCAATTATTATAAACGGATATCCTGTTCTTTTCAATCAACTCCTGATAATATTCTTTAGATGGTTTATAATCTGGGTAGACACCTTTAGCAGATCCAATCCTGTTACACGTCCCCAGATCATACAATAACATATTTACCTGTTCTTCTTCTGTTAAATTTTCGTCAAGCTCAACAATCAGGAATACCTTTAACTTATTTCCAAAACTTAAAAAATTAGTATTTGATTTATTGTCTTTTGGTGTATTAAGAAAAGATAGATGCTCATATAAAAATAGGGTATCCTCCGTTACTCCTGAATCCCTTAAATGAGAGTTTATGAGAGTTATTTCATCAAATGTGAATCCTGTCAGATCACATTTGAAACAATAAAAGACAATTTCGCCGGGGAAGAAAAACAGATCCAGGTATTCAAATTTAATTTTGAAATCTTTCACTGCTTCTCCTTGCCTGATTGTTATTTTTTGCTCCTGGTCAATTTTCCGGGATAATCTTATGGTTTTTTTTGTGAAATCTAAGTTAGAATGCTGATTATCATGATTATCTATATCCGGGAATATAGAGTCTACAAAACTTTCATAATAAAAACTTTTAAACCCCTTTATAATATCCTCAGAAGTTTTACCTTTCAGATTCACATGAATTTTCCAATCTTCAAAGCCATGTTTGTTTCCAGATTTAAATTCATCAAGAATGTTTTCGGGATATTCCAGCACACCACAGAAGATGGAGTAGGCGCTGTAAGGTTTTGTTAAGGCAAAGCTTTTCCAGTCCATCGTTTGTGTGTATTTGGTTCTATACAAAGATGCACATTTTTCAATTAAAATAAAAATAAATGGATTACCAAATAACAATATAGATTCAACCCATTGGGCTACTTACTTAGAACCTCGAATTCTGTGCGGCGGTTCATCTGTCTGCCTTTTTCTGTATCATTGGATTCGATGGGTTGTGATTCACCGTAACCGGCAAAAGTCAATCTTTCACGATCAATGCCTTTATCAATTAAGTAATCAACAACGGCTTTGGCCCTGCCTTCGGATAAATTCTCGTTATACTCGTTCGATCCAATATTGTCGGTATGTCCTGAGATTTCAATCTTTAGTGTTGGTATATCATTCAGCATCTTCGTTAAACGGTCGAGTTCAGCAGTTGATGTTGGCCGTAAGGTAGTTTTATCAAAGTCAAAGAAAATATTTTTCAGGATAATCTTGCTACCCACTTTTACCTTGTGAAGCAACATATCCATGTATATTTCCAGGACGGATGTAGTCGGAGGAATAATCAGGTTTTCTGAATGAAACAGATAGTCTTTTGCTCTGGCACTAAATCCATAATTTCTACCAGATGGCAGGGATACCATATACTCTCCCGTGTTTGTATTTGATTCAAAGCTTGAAATCATTCTTCCAAGTGCATTATCATAAATTTCAACTGGAACCCCGCCTAAGGGTTCCAGGCTTATTGCATCCAACACCCTTCCTTTTACAATTGTTATCTGGCCTTCCTTTACCTCAACTTTATCGAGCATCAGGTTTTCTTTTAGTATTACTGCTTTAAATGCCAGGAAATCGTAATCCTCCATAAATACTACTTCTTTCTCAGGGCCCAATAAAGTAATCATATATATATCCCTGTTTCCATAACCGTCAGGATCGAATGATGAATAATAGGCATGCCGACCATCCCGCGAAAAAGAGAAGAACATGTCATCATCAGCTGTATTGATTGGATAACCCAGGTTTACCGGTTTTGTCCACTTACCGTTTTCCAAAGTTGTTTTAAAAACATCGTATCCACCCATAGTACTATGCCCTTTAGAGCTAAAATAAAAAGTCTTTCCTTCAACATCCATAAACACTCCTTCTTCATCATATCGTGTGTTTATAACCGCACCAAGGTTTACAGCATCTTCATAATCCAGTTTCTCCTTGTTTCCTTTTATCCGCAGACTGGTATAATAAATATCCTTTCCGCCAAAACCACCGGGTTTATCGCTAACAAAATATAAAGCCTCCATATCGGGAGAGAATGATGCTGAACTTTCATGATATTTTGTATTGATCTCTTTTGGCAAACGCTTTGGTTTACTCCATTCACCTTCTTCATTAATCCGGCATTCAAAAATATCACCGCCATTATCTTCACCTTTATAAATTAAGGCGTGTTTTCCATCCGGTGATACACCCACAATTGCATCATGCGAATCAGTATTCAATGGTTTACCGGGGTTAGATGCGTCTCTCCATATATCACCTGATCGGTTCGATATATAGATATCCTCAAAAAATTTCAAATCACGATCATCTGTTTTTCCACCCGTTGTATTATCACGTGCTGATGTAAACATGAGAATGGTTTCATCAGCATTAATATAAGGTCCGTATTCAGGATATTTTGTATTAACCCCTCTGCCAAGGTTGTCGATAAAAATTCGAACCGGATTATTGACCATTTCCATGGCCACATGGCACTCATCAATTTTTTTATCAATATTGTTACCCTGTTCAGATAGTTCTTTTGGAGATAATGAACCTCTGTATTCTTCAAAAGTTTCAATCGCTTTTTCAAGGTCAAGGTTCAAATGATAACTTCTCGCTAATAAGTATAGCAGATCAGGTTGCACCTTTGGATTTAACATCCGGGCAGTTTCAAGATATGCTAAACTTTTCGGTTTCTGAACCGTTTTAAGATAGCACTTTCCAATTTTATAATTTAATTGTGCATTATGCGGATTAAACTTGTTGGCTTTCAAATAATATTCAATGGCGAGTGAATATATCGGGACATCATCTTCATAAAGCTTGTCACCTTCCTTGATTTGCTTTTTGGCATCTTTTAAGGCTTCTTTTTGTTCAATTGGAAAAAATTCTTTATCAAAAGAAATGTCATTTTGGGCTGTTGCAGGAGCCAACACCAAAAGGCTCAATAAAATCAACAGTAACTTAATATGAAAAGATTTTATATTCATAGCCAATTAATTATCACTACAATTTTTTAAATATTTCTTGGCAACGGTTATACTTAATTCAGCTGCTTTTTTCCAATCAGCACAGGCGCCTTCCTCATCTCTGATCATTTCTTTTGATATGCCCCTGTTTAAATATGCTTCGCCTAAAGTGGTGTCATTTTTAATCACCTGATTATAATCCAATATAGCTCCATGATAATCCTCTAATTTATATTTTGCATTCCCGCGGTTATTGCGAGCAGCCAGATAATCTGGATTTAATTCAAGTGCTTTAGTAAAATCTTCAACAGCTTCTTCATAATCTGCAACAACAAATTTGGCCTTCCCTCTGCTATTGAATGCAAAATAATATTCAGGTTTTATTTTAACTGCCGCAGTCAGATCAGCAATTGCACCTTCGGCATCATTAAGCCTGATCTTAACACCCCCCAAGCTACTAAATGCATAATACAAAGTTGGATCCAGCAATGATGCATTGTAGTAATCACTTTTTGCATTTTCAAGCTTATCTAACTTAAGGTTCGCACTACCTCTGTCGTTGTACGCAATTGCATAATCATTCTTCAGGGTAATCGCTCGGGTATAATCATCAATGGCAAGCTGATACTCCGCTAGCAAAAAATTTGCTCCACCCCTGTAATAATATGCTTCAGCGTAATTAGGTTCCAGTGTAATTGTCTCATCAAAATCATTGATTGCTTCTTTTAATGAATCGAGTGCAATCCTCACCAAGCCCCTGCCAAAATATGTTTTAGCACTACTTTTAATTTTAAGAGCAGTGTTAAAATCAATTAATGCTCCAATGTAATCTTGTAGCATATATTTTACAGATCCACTGTTATTAAACGCATCAGCAAAATCAGATTTCACGGAAATCGTCCGATTTAATGCTCGTAAAGCTGAATCAAAATGGCCTTTCGAATAATAATCAATAGCCTGGTTATAGTTTATCTCAGCCAATTGATCATCTACTTCAATTGAGTCAGCAGTTTTTGTTTGCACAACATCTGTCTCCTGCCCTATTCCCTGATAATAAAATAAAGAAAGGAAAAATGCGGAAAATAAAATTCTAAGATATGATATTTTCATTGTATTTATTCTGGGATTCGAGAGCTAAGATAATAACTTCTTAGTCGATAGTCAATTTTTACAAAAACCCTGAATTATTAATTGGTTATAAACCAGTCAATTTTTATTAAATAATTTGTTAAAAAAATGTTATAAAATAAAAAAATGCTCCTAAAATTGACATTCGTCAATATATTGCCTATATTTGATTTTTCAAATCACTAAAACTATTAATCATGAAACAACTTTTATCCTTTTTATCTTTGATCTTTTTTGTTGCGATTCTTCCTGCACAAACGGAACTAAGTTCTTTTACTTCAACAGGTTCTGGTTATGCTACATCTACAATTAATGATTACCAATCCCTCGGAATCAACCCGGCTAACCTGGGTTGGGCCAGAAACGAGCATTCAATGAACATTGGTTTTTTTGAATTTGGAGGCTCCATTTATACAGAAGCTTTAACAAAAAAGCAGATTTATAATGATCTTTATGGTAATCCGATTACACTAGACGTGCAAGGGAAACAAGACGCTGCAACGGCTTTTACCGATGCGAGGATGATTGGTAACGCTTCTTTAATGCTGGTGGGATTCTCATATCAGGATGAAAATATCGGTGGTTTTGCTTTTAACATACGTGAAAGATTTATCTGGCATTCGTTGCTAAATGAGAATGCTGCACACTATTTGTTCATGGGATATCTCGATCCTTATTTTGATTCAACAGCTTTTGAAAATGAAGGACTTGTGGGTTATTCAACAGATCCAGGATTAGTTACTGATATTTATAAAGGTAGTGACTACCATATGTTAATGTATACTGAAATAAATCTTGGATACGGCCGCAAAGTAATTAAGAATGACAATATTGCCTGGTATTTGGGAATTAACCTGAAATACCTGATGGGACAAGCAATGGCAAGGTATTATCAAAAAGAAAGTGGTGAACTGCTTGGAAATTCAGCTTTAAGCCCTGGCTTTGGGGTTGAATACTCAGGTAATAGTGTATATGATGGTACCGTTAATAAATTAACAGGGGATGGATTAAAAACTGTGGGTACTGGTTTTGGTTTTGACATAGGAACAACCATTGAAATTAAACAAAACCTAAAAATCGGATTAGCTGTTAATGACATAGGCTATATCAAATGGACAAAAAATGTTTACGAAGGCTGGGATGGAGGCGTTTGGAGAATTGACACCCCGGGAATAGACAATTATAATATTTTTGAAGAAGGGCAATTGATCAATACTGATAATGGACCACCTCCTAACGACACGACACTGCTTGGAATTTCAGAATTAAAGCTTGATCTTCCGATGCACTTCAGAGGGGGAGTAAGCTATACATTTAATGAATATATTGAAGCAGGCATAGACAGTTATATACCCCTTGGGGAAAAAGTACCAGGCGTATTTGAAGCACCCGTATTTAGTATCGGGGTTCGTGCTAATCCAGCCAACTGGGTTCAATTATCAATAGGCGTTGTTAATGGTGGAAAATTTGGAACAAATATTCCCTTAGGGATTACTTTTTATCCGATTAATAATGATAAGACCACTTGGGAAGTGGGCATAGCAACACGAGATATGTTAACGTTATTCAAACAAACTAACCCAACAGTCTCATATGCTTTTGGTTTTCTAAGGTTTAGCTTTGGAAGCAAAGAAGAGTCTACAAGATATTTAGAAGAATAAACCGGGAAAAGGGAACAATTCAGAAGACAGCTTTAAAAGGTCATATTTGTTTTCTATCAAGTGGGCTTGTATACATCCCTGCGCTAAATTATTAAAAGCGAATTATAGATTTATTTGACATCCCGTCATTTATAAAGTATATTTGTAACAGGGATATACAATTTTATATTACTCCAGGCTGAAAGTTTAACTAAAATCTACGCTTATGAAAGCTAAACTATTCCTGGTTATGTTCATATCCTTTTCGATTATCCTTACTACCTGCAAAAAAGATGATAACAATGAGGATACTTCCCCTGATACTATGTCGCTGGCGAAGGTTGGTAATAAATACTCCACTAACCTTCCGTGGGGTGGCGGACAAGTTAATGGTGAGATCATCTCATCAGACAACGGTGTCATCGAAATAAGAGTAAATTACAACAGAGCTACTGCTATTGTTAAAGGCAAGGTTACAGAAAACTCGCTCATTGATTTTGTCTATAGTTTCGGTGATGAGAATAAACCGTTTACCCTGGTTAATTTTGATGCAAAGGCAGGAGATATGTATACGTTTTCATTCGGAAACTTGCAAATCGTCAGGGAAGTAACTGAAGTTAACTCCGTTTATTACATCCCTGCTTTAGGAAAAGATGTAAGCACAATTTGTGTAATGGAAAGCATACCTTACGGCTTAGACATCACAATAGGAGGTAAAATAATTCGAACTGTTTTCTGGTATTTCAGCCCTGTATACGGATTGGTATGCATTGAAGTGATAACCGATGATGGAGATTATTATGAAATAATATTGAACTCTATTGAGATCGGTTAACAGAATATGATTCTCATGTATTTGCTATGAAATAATGAAAGCCATCAAATGATGCAAAAACAACAGGCTTGTCTAGTTGAATGTATCATTAATTGGGTATTTTAGCATCCATAATTTTATCCTTATCCTGATAAACATTTAAAAAATGATTAAGAAAATATCAATTGCTATACTGCTTATAACAGCACTTATTAGTATTTCAAGCTGCTGTAATGAGCATAATGAACACAACAATAAAAATCATGAGAACAATTTACTCATGGCTACATTTTACAATTATTACGCAGCAGAGTATAAGGCTCTTGCATACCAGGCATTTAATATTGGAAAAGTACGACTGAAAGAAATCAGGAATGATGATCCGGGTAACATGAACCTGGCAGTTGTTGTTGATATCGATGAAACAATACTCGACAATAGTCCCTATGAAGCGAAAATGATGCTAGACAAAAGTGGATATTCTTCTGAGTCGTGGACAGAATGGTGTAATCTGGAAAAAGCTC